>OGOR01001004.1_pt1 | contig 18284 bp, 11 predicted proteins | sample 1552771 | NCBI WGS metagenome assembly OGOR01 (sample SAMEA2580124, study PRJEB22360) | human gut metagenome | biome: human gut; feature: human-associated habitat; material: faeces | place: Denmark | collected 2008/2010
ATTTACTTTCAGAATCATCATCCGAACAACTACTTATTAATCCTAACATTCCAATGAATATGATTAATTTATATAACGATTTATTCATCATAATATTCCATTTTGTTTCTATTCATTTATAAAGCAAAATGGGGATGCTCTCACTAACACCTTATCAAGAAGCATCCCCTTTAACTTAAGAGAAAATTTATTTCACAAGAGATTTAGTCTTACTAATATAAGTTTTCTACTTCCGGCTTGTTGTAAATGAGCGAGCCAAAAGTTCCCGCAGGGCGTTTCAAAGGTACAGATGGTACTCTAATGATTTCATCTTTTGAAGAACGTGTCAAACCAGCTCTTCCACTACGTTTAACAGGTTCTCCTGTAGTCGGATCCACCCCTTGAACATCGCATAGCGCCCAATATAATGGATAATTGAAATCAAAATTGTCCCAATCTCCGAAAGCATAAGGGAATACATTATCAATATCATCTTCATAGCTTGAGTTTTGATTATTCAACATGACATCCGGGTCAATACCGTCAGCATAATCTCCCCAGTCTTTTGCATTGAAAGAACGGAAAGTAATCGGAGCAAATTCATAATATTTATTTCCATATTTATATTCTTGCACTTCCATTCCCACGTTCTTTCCTTCTGTGCGGCTACCAAATAATTTCACAGGAAAATCTATGCCTCTTAATCCACTAATTATCAATTCACTGGCGGAAGCCGTTTCTTCCGAACAGATGATTCTTACAGATTTAAGATTTAGATCATCACCATCTCCAAAACGGATATACTCATCTGCACCGGAATTACGTTGCATTTTCATAAATACATCCGAACGATGTGATGTACCAGCGATAGAAGCGGCTAAATAACGAGCTAATTCAACAGAGCCTCCATTGTTAAAACGTAAATCCAAAATCAAATCTGTGATACCTTCTGCCTTGAATTGTTGAATTACATATTTCAAGTCTTCCGCAAAATTCAAATCAAAACCTAGATAAACCAAATAACCGATGTTGAATTTATTCTCTTTTTTATCTTTGATAAACATTGAATTCAAGATAGGACTATTATTATAACTACCAGTGGTTAATGTCGCAGTTCCATCCACTAAATCATAACCACCCTGTTTTTCATCAAAGACTTTACGCCTATAGCCGATCCTAAACGTTTCACCTCCACCGGCATAAAACAAAGTGCTCATGTATTGCTGATAATTATTCCTATTCAAAGTAACCCCATCAACAGAAACAATCACGTCGCCACGTCTCAATCCGGCTTTGGCGGCAGGAGATTCTAAATACACATAACCAATGGATAGTCCAATAGTTGTCTTATCCGGCATATAAGAAGAGAAAAACGTGCCAAGTCCCGATCCCACAACGCTTGTTGCACGAGTGTTTGCACGTGTTCTACTGGAACCTGTTTCCATAATATAAGAATAGATATAACGCTTACCTGCATTGACTGAAAATGCACGATAAGTTCCGCCATCTTCCTCATTGGTTCTCATCGATAAAAGATAAGTTGGCAGAAAATTTTCATAAGACACTGATGCATAATCTATATCTAACATATTATATTCCTCATTGAACAAATAATGTTCCTTCAAATATTTATCCATATACTCATTGAGAGCCAAGTCCACTGCCGTTCCGGAACCAGCTCCTTGTGTGATAGTACATACTGTAACAGGAGCCTTATATCCCTCCACTTGCACAGCCACAGTCAATGCCCGCTCTTTTCCGGATTCGTTTTTATCAACCTTTACTTTTAATCCGCCTTTACCAGCTGCAGAATTACCACTGGTATTAGTTATGGAAGCCCAATCCGCTCCCGTAGAATATTGTAAAGAAGGAGACCATTTCCCTGCCGCAGTAAATGAGATCTCGACAGTCTCCCCATAAAGAGACACATTCATTTCCGTTTCACTGGCAATCGCAGTAATCCCATTATCCGTACCACCGACTTCTCCGCCGTCATCACTATCCGAACAGTTACTGAAAGCAACCAGACACAAAGCAAGTAATACTACACTATAAAAATTATTAAATAAATTTTTCATCTATCATTTTATTAAATTAGAAAATTAAAAGATTATTATTCAGGAACGTTTACTACAGTTTTAGAAAGCTCATAAATTCGTCCTTCCGCATCTACCCAAGTTACATTGATATTAGTTGGCAACGTTCCATAAATATTTCCTGAATAAGTGGTTGTTTGTTTTACTCCATTTTTCATCACATACTTGATTTGTTCATCAAACATACCTGTCAGGTAGTCCTCTGGTCCGGCAAATACATAAAATTGCTTGCAGTCAGCTTTAGGCTTCACGGTGTACCAAACTGTATAGAACTTATCTTTTTCTATCTTGTCAATCGTTACCTCCGGTTCACTGGCTTTCCACAAATCCGCATCCCTTCCTATTCGGACATAAGTCGGTTTCGCACTAGTATATTCCTTCTTTGTCATTGTTGCAGAAGGATTCCCATCTGCATCAACAGCTATCATGAATAATAGATAATCTGCATTAAACTCTATGTCATCAATAACCAGTCGATTCTCTTTCAAATCAGCAACAGTAATCTCTGTTACCTCGTTATTCATTATCAAAGCCTGTTTTACTGCTTCCTCATCTCCCCAATATGGATAACTTCTGAAATCATTCAATTTCATATGAACATAACGGTATTTTACCGGAGTTCCGGTCGGAGTCAACGTTAACGTTGTAGATAAAGCTCCCGGATCTATCGACACATCTACCGAAATAGAAGCATTATAGGATATTTCCTTAGAATCAGCCTGTACTTTGACTAGGGAACCGAGCTGTCCTTTTTTATCCAAAGCTACTGCAACAATAACACCTTTCGTTCCCGGTTCCAGAGAAGCGCTTTCAAAATTTTCAGCTTCTTTGGAAGATTTACCGTTTTTAATAAGATAGGAGATCACCTCCCTGTCGGTAGCATAGTTAGCCAAAGCCTGTTCCTTCATGTAAGAATAATAATACTTGTAACAATCAGTTCCGGGGGTAATAGGCGCACTTACACTTGTAACCGTAGCAACTACATTACCTACATTTACCGTTGCAGTTCCGTCATATGTCAGCGCAGGAACAGGAATTTCAACCGTCACCAGTTCTTCTGTCTGATACTCTCCTTCTTCATTATAAGGAATAGCCCAAAGCACATACGTTGTTCCTGGTATAATTGTAGGAAGGAAATCCAGCGTCTTCCCCTCCAGCGGTCCGTTATAATCCGAATATTGTCTGGTTCCACCACCATAAGCCAAATCCTCAATCACTCTTTCCGGCGAAAAATTAGCCTTATCCGCAATCCCTGTATAATAACTGTCACAACCTTTTTTGGTTGCAGAAACCGTTGCACCTTCAAATGTAATATCTGAAGCTTTCAATTCCACAGTCGCAGCAGTCTTAATTGCAGTAGCAATTACATCATCCGGCTGATATTTTTCACCAGTCTCAGATGAAGGTACCGCCCAGATCATATATGTCTTTCCAGCTTCGGTGTCCTTACCCAACAACTCAGACAGTGGCACTTTATCAAGAGCAGCAGTTTTCATGTACATACGGGCAGAATATCCATTCACTAATTCAGCTACCATTTCTGTGCTGTATTCATTTATTTCCATCACTCCCAAATAATACATTTCTATCCCACTTTTCAACGTAGTAGAAACAGACTGACCTCCAACGGATATAGCTACAGGAGCTTCCCCTAATATTACCGGAATCTCTGAAATAAGACTTTGTCCATTGGAAGCAACCGCCACTATGGCAACCTTACCACCTGCCTCTGCATACTGATTTTCAGCAACAGGAGCAATAATAGTCAGTCCCTTTCCTGTCAGTGAAACTTTCCAGCCGTCAGGCTTTGTAACTGTATATTTCGAAATACCACTCATTTCAACCGGAAGTTGTTTCTCCTCCCCATTCGCAAAATATTGTTTTCCCGATAGTATCTCGCATTTCAGTTCTTTGGATTTTACGACCTTCAATATCGTACCATCTTTCAAAGTAAAATAAGCGTAATCATCATCCTGGCTTACTCCGCTGAAAAGAGAAGTGTCCCCCGTCCCCTCTCCGGAAGCATAAACACCGGTCGGTTCCCAAGTTTTTCCATTATCAGTAGAAATTTCCCACTCTTTCGTATTCGTATTAATGCGAACCTTAGGAGCGACAGCCGTCACAGGCATCTTATTCCCTTCTCCATCTTTCAAGAATGTCTTCTTGCCGTCCGTACCGGTCATTCCCCAATAATAAATACCATCTTCCTCATCTTTGATTACGGTTATTTGCGGAGCATCCTCCCCATTTTCACCATTATGTATGGTTACCTCCGTCTGGTCTGAAAACTTGATAGTATAACTACCATCTTCGTTCTCCAATACAGAAGCAATTGATTTCTTTTGAGACAGAGCATCAGTGAGTGTCTTCAATGTAGAAATATCACTTTGTATACTTTGCAATGAAGCTTCCAATTTAGCCATACGATCTTCCAGACCGGAAATCGAGTTCTTTAAATCATCGTCATTATAACATGACGAAAACATTACAACACATACTGCCATCAGGAAAAATGTACATTTTTCCATGCTACATAAAAATTGATTTCTTCTCATATCTAAAAAATTTAATGATTAGAGAAAACCGCACGATAGATTACACACTATCGTGCGGATAAATAGTTCTGCCGATATTTATTTGGCGTGAGGATGTTTTCCTAATCTTTTCAAATCAAGATAAATAGTACTTTCACTTCTCATTGCTTCCGGAATATTCTTTTTCACCTGTTCATTATTAATCAGGTTGGCAGGTATCCGGCTATCTTTCTTCACTACTTGAGACTTAGCTACTCCCCTCATTCCCTTCATTGATTTCGGAGCATCCGGGAATATAACAGAAGGATCGGTAATAATACCCTTGTCTTTATCCCAGAATATAGTATAGAGGTCACCAATCACTTCATTGTTGTCAGCGTCAGCACCAATAGGTATACATAAAGCAACCAGACGTTTGGCTTCCTTTGTCTTATCATATGATTGGATTGTAGAATTAACTGTTGTCAAACCATACTCTAAACATCTCTCTTTCCATACTTTCATACACTCTTCATAGCTGTAATCGCCACTTGCCGAGTAATTATCTTCCTCTATCATGTGAAAAATTTTGGCTACATCTTTCACCATTGAGAACTGAACAGTAAAGTTATCCAACTCACTCATATAAGCACGTAGCTCCATGGTCGGATTAGGACCCGCTATAATAGCTTCGGTTGTAGCCTTCACTATTTTCACATCCGTCAACACCCCGTCCCAATCTTCTGCCATATAAGCAAATATATATTCCGTAGCAGGATCCAGAGCGGTAAACGTATAATCTTCAACTCCTCCGTTCGCATTTGCAGGCCATACATTTGATTCTGTAGATAATAAATAGTTAATCAATTCAGCTTTATTACCCTCCTCCAATAAATCTGGTGTCATGATATACTGATGATAAAATACTGCCGCTTCCTGATTATATTTATAATTCAATTTCAGACTAGTTCTTCCCGGATCGGAAATAGTAATATCTATTGTAGCCTTGGATGCTCCCGGATTATCCTTTACCCGTGATTTTGTTGAAAAACGTGTTGTTTTCACCTTTGACAACTCTCCATATTTATTACGACCAATATAAGCGACAACATAAGAAGCATTCGGAGCAATATCATACTGATATTCTGTAGTTGTATAAGAGCCTTCCTGAGCGAAATTCATATTCTTAATTCCCCATCCTTCCTGATCTAGTGCTCGCGCCAGTGCGGTCATCGTGGCATCATCCGCATTTTCATAAGGAGCATAGTCTGACTCACTGAAAACACGATAGAACATAGCGTAACAGTTCTTTTCCAAAGTCACATTCATATTAACAATAGAAGCACCCGTTTTATCGATTGTAAGAGCACATCTTGCCGTGTCCGAATCGACAGGCACCTCTAATAAATGGAAATCCTTACGCACATAATCTCCTTTATTCTTGTTTGCGTCCAGCCCGATAGTTGTAGCCGTAATATTTCTTGTTGCATCAGCTGTATAACCAAAGTCTACGACATAATACATTTCTTCTTCAGGCACTTGTGCATCTCCTGCCGTCTGCGTCCAATGTCTCATAAAATCAATATACATATTCTTCCCATAAGCGTTAATAAACGCATCAATAGGTTCGGCATCTCCACAGAATTGATAGAAATATTTACAGTCTTCATTCGGAAGGTATTGTATAGCAGCTGCCTGATAGCTGGGCTTGACATCAATATCCACACGAGGATGACCTACTACATCTTCGGAAGGAGTCTTAAGATAACAGATTTTCATATCTGCCGGATTTTGTCCGCCCTCATCATTACAGCCCACCGTTATAATCAGATATTCTGCTCCCGGCACAATCTCCGATTGGGAATATTTGGAATTTGCCCAGTCAAATTCGGCATTCGGATAACTGTCTCCTAATGTACTCCTGCTAAAAGTATAAGCACCGGCACCTTCCGAATTATAAAGAGCTTCCATAATCAAATCTTCAATCTCTTCTTCATTTGCACCTACACCGCCACTTTCAAATAAGTAGTTATACATACGGCATAAAGGATAGACATCCAAACGGTAAGATTGCACCTTATCCCCCGGAGTACACTCAAACACAAAATTGTTGGTAGTTCTGCCGGTCACCTTAATGCCCACTCCACGTTCGCCACCATCCACTTCGTTTTCCACCCATCTGATAGGAGTCGGTACAGGAGGAAGCGGAGGTTCCGGTTCTACAGGAATATCGGGATTAATTTCCTTGTCGTCCTTATCCGAACATGAGATCATCATAGGGCTTATAACTAAAAACAGCCCTAGTAAAAGTAATAAACTAACAAATTTCTTCTTCATAATTAAAAGGGATAAATGTGATTAATCATTTACATATTCATAATCGGCATTGCCGTTTATAGCTTCGCAAACAGCCAGGTTATTCACATAGCCGTTTTCATCCGTTACTAATGCAAAGAAAGAAAGGTTTTCTGCTTTCCATGTATTATCCAACGTCACTGCGTACTCTTGCGTGACCTCTTTATCTTCCGGAATCTGCCCCAGCTTGTCACCGTCAACCGAAACTGAAAGCAATTTCCTCACTACATGATTGTGCGTATAGTCCCGATAGTTACCACCGTCATTCTGCTCATATTTCAAACCATTTTCCACAGCATATACTATCAGGCGATAGTCAGACGTTTTCTCTGAGGTCACTCTCACCGTAACTTTAGCTTCGGAACCGGCTTCATTATAAAGAGAACTGATAGCTACACCACAATGGGAAACATATTTCTCCAAGGACTCATTAAATATCGTCCGCATGACTGTATAGTTTTCAGATAATCCCATTTCCTTACGCATATCGACAACACATGAAGGATAGCCGGAAATAGCAAACTTTTTAGAAAGAATCGAGGACTGTTCGATTGCCATCGGATCAGCACTCGTTCCATTTACATGAAAGGACATCAGATAAACAATCCCTTCATAATCCGAACTAATCAGGTAATTCAAACGAGTCATTCCTGCCGGACACATGGCACACCACGTGCCGGTAAACTCCATCGCACAAATACGCCTGACAAATCGGGACGGTGCAACCGAGGTACTTTTCGCAACCACCGTTATCAGTTTGGATACATACTTGCCATATGATGCCTCAAAAGCATATGTTCCTGCTTTAGAAGTAGAAAATGTATTTCCATCCAGGGTTTGGCTGTCCATTATGGAGCGGATGGTTGCATCAGCAGTCACATCAACCCCTGCCTGCATTACCGTAAAGGTTATAGCATCCTTCCCATCAGCAATCAACGTGTTTTTACTGACGCTCAAAATCACTTCCGTCTGTTCCGATTCATCGGAATTTCCCGAACAGGAAATCCAGAAAATCCCTATACCGCAAATGCAGACCAACAATGTTATTTTATAAATATTTATATACATAAGTTGTGTTTATTCGTTATACAAATAATCAGCCGACTCTCCAAGTTGACACTCATTTACGTTATTACACGTATAAGTCTTTCCCCCGTCCAATGTTGTGAGCATCGATACAATGACACGCATATGGTCTACATTCCACCCAGATTCCAACTGATAAGAACGTTGCATGGTAGATTCCACTCCCGCATTGACCTCACCATTGAAACGATCTCCGTTCAATGATGTGGAAAGCACTGCGCGAACTACATTATTATGAGTATAATCATTCCCGCCGTTCGTTTGGAAATATTTAATTCCGTCTTCCACCAGATAGATCAGACAACGGTAAGTGTTCGTTACATTGGAGGTTAACTTGGCAGTAACTGTCACCTTACGGTCAGAAGCATTATACACAGATTCAATGGCAACCCCACAAGAAGCAGGATAGTTGTTCAGTTCATTTTGAAGCTCCTCCTCAATCTGGCTTTTTATGCTGATCATTTCTTTTGTTCCTTTACGCAGATTGTAAAACAAACGGGGTAATCCTGAAAAATTGCCAAGAATATTGGTCCGGTAGTTATTGGTAGCCGCTGTAGTCATAGGGTCTGTCATTCCTCCGAAATCCATATGGAAAGAAGCAATAGCCAATCGTCCCGGTTGTTCCGTCTGAATGGCCTTCAATGTAGTGCTAAGTGCCGGACAAGCCTGACAACCGATGGAGGTAAACTGCATTCCCAGCAACTTATGATAATAATTGACTCCTCCTGATATGGAACTGGCCCGGACAGTCACTTCATTTTCACTGACCATTGACTTTCCCTCATAATAACGGGCTTTAAAAACATATGTACCCGGCACCGAAGTGCTGAAAGCACGGACGCCATAATCCAGGTTTTCTTCCCCTGATTCCTTTACCAGAATCAGGTTCATCGTGCTTTCATCACTTACATCTTTTGTGCCTAGTCTGACTGTAAAGGTCACTTTCTCCACGCCGTCTGCCTGTATCGCAGTTTTATCGGCTGTGATACGCAAAATGCCGTCATCCGTCCCTCCATTCTCTATTTCGTCCGAACTGCCGGAACAGGATGACAGCATTGCTAAACAAAGGATCATTACAATTGGTAGAATTGTCGAGTATAATTTCTTCATAAGCCTTAGTCATTATAAATATAATCTACGCTTCCGTCGATAGAACATTCGGTTATATTATCCACCATATATGCATCATCCACTTTACGTAATGCATAAACCACTATACGTGATGTTTCAGGGCTTAGGTTCATTGCTTTAGAAACTGTAAAAGTACCGCCAGTGTGTTCTTCATTGGCTTTTACAGTAAATCTTCCGTCAGTTGACATTGCCATGTAGTTGTTGGAAATAACTCTTACTGTATAATCATAAGAATTCTCGTTACCTCCTGATGCCGTCAGACCGTCAGTAACCAACGCATAAACCAGATCATATTCTCCTCCCTTACTCGACTTCAATGCAGCATTTATCGTAATCTCACCAATAGAAGAGTTGTAGGACGTATTCAGTTTGATACCGCAAGTGGCCGGGTATTTTCTGATCTGGTCTTTCAAGGTTTGTTTGATAACGCTCACATTTCTGTCTATCGACATCACCTTCAAGTCATAGATATTAGTAGGAAAACCGGATGCTCCGAAACGGCTCATAATAGCACTTGTCTGTGACAAATGGAACGGGTCGGTGGCAGAACTGCTGGAAGAATGAAAAGCCATCTTCACCATACGGTTCGGCATCACGTCTTCAACTTTCTTCAATGCTGAAGTCATAGCGGGACAATAAGTACACCAGGTTCCGGTCATTTTGAAAACAGCCACTTTACGGTAAAAAAGTTCATAATTTTTCCGGTTCTGTACGGTTACGGCAACTTCTTCCGATTCCCAGTCCAGATAATATGCTTTAAACCGATGGGCTCCGTTCTCTACTGCCGAGAACGTATTAGTTCGTCTCTCCAGATAATCACCGGTATTAAGGTCCTCAAAATATACATTCTTCATATATTCAGGAGTCGTCAGCACTTTCCCATTCGCATCGATTACCGTGAAAGTTGCCATATCAGTTCCGTTCGCTTCAATCTTGGCTTTATCCACAGTCAAAGTAATAGGTCCTGTCACTTCGCCGTTATCCGGTTCCTCACCATTTTCGTCGGAATTACCACTACATGACACAAAACATCCGCACAGGCACATCAGGCCCGGCATAAAAAACATTGCAAATTTTCTCATATTCTATATTCTAGTTAATAAATGATTCACTGGCCTCAGAACGAAGTGGTAATAGTCAGGTTAGCCCCTGTGTATTTAGGTATCGTCCGGCAGACTCCACCGGAACATACATATCCTTCCCTGTTACGACCATAACTTAAAGCTATACGCGTACGTGATTTTGCATAACTGGCCCCCACATTGTAATAATGGATTTTTTCCTTGCCGTGATTATACATATCACTTCCATAAATACTCCATGCAGGAGCAAAGTTTATTTCCAGCAAAGCAGCCATCCAGTCTTTCTCATTTTCTTGGGTAGTCAGGTATTGCAACTCCATGCGGGTTGAAAAAGAAGGGGTGAACTTATACTGCAAATCCGCTACAAAAATATTCGACAGACAGGTCGCTTTTTTCGCTCCATAAGAAGGACTATATTCTTGCATGGAATAAAGCAGATTCATTTTGAATGACTTTGTCCACTGCTTTTCTACATCAAAACTAAAATCACGGAAGGACAAGTTACCGATCTGGGCTGTACCTTCTTTTTCTAAAGCATAATAGGTAGAAAAGTTAGCATGCAATTTCAGACCACGCTTACCTCCAATAGCCGTTCCTCTTTTGAAATGATAAAAGACATCCAGTTGTCCCCCCATCTCACCGCTGATTGTATTCGTCACATCTCCCACTTGCGGGGTATGAGGATGTAAATTGGTCAGCATATAGGTGTATTGCGTACTCATGGCCGGAACGTAATTCAACAGATTCGATGTAGAACCATTGCCGACAATAATCTCGCTGTTCATCCATTCCAGACGGCGCCCGGTCAGATTCACACCTAGTCCGCTGCCACTATATCCCAGTTCCAACAACTGCGCATTGGCACGTTTCTTCACAAAAGCCTTGTCGTCGTGAATGAATCCGTAATATTTATTGCCACCATCTACATATTCACCTTTCATTATAAATCCGGAACGTTCAAAATTTACCCGTCCCGAGAAACCATTCGAATAAGGTTTCCCTCCTTCCTCTTCCAGATCGATGCTGATCTTCTCATACCGGTTCAATGCCCCTCCTTCAATACTCAAGGAAGTCTTTTGCCAACGAAGCATTTCAGATAAGGAGAAACTTACATCTACGCCACGTACTTGTGTATCAGAAAAATCCATACCAAAACGTGGAGTACCCCAGATGGCTTTCAAACCTATAATATTCTTGTAATTATAAGTAAAGCGTGCTCCCATCACCGCATTATTCAATCCAAGCATACGGTCCTCCCAGCTACGGAACAGCAGTCCGCTACCGAACTGTTCATAAAATGTACCCGCTGTTACGGAAAAGTCCTTGTCGGCCCAAGAAACGTAATAGTTGGTCAGTTTTGCCTTTTCCAGTTCTGACGGGTATCCCACCAGTACAGGTTCATAAGCTTCCAGCTGTACACCTACGGCAAACTTGCCCTGATAATAATCCAGTTTCAGATAATTGTTCGAACCGAAATGGTCTTCCGGAGATTCTGCATCTGTTTTACTATCATCTTTGTAATAAATCGTATTTGTTTCAAAACTTCCTGTCAAATAACCTTTCTTGTTATTTTCCTGTGCATTGGCCAAGGTCGATGCTAACGCTAATAAAGCGAACATCCGAAATCTTATTCTAGTCATGTCGTTGCATTTATCTATGAATAATAACAGATTTATTTCTGTAGTTTTTTAATCGCTTTCAGTAGCTCCAATTCACTTCCCGGAGCATAGCCGGTATGTGAATAGACAATTTTTCCCTCCGCATTTACCACATATACCTGCGGAGTCAAGCTTACATTCATAGCCCGCATAAATTCCTGGTTCTTATCATACAACATGATAAAATCGTCCCATCCATGTCCCTCTGCCAGCGCACGCGCTTTAGCTGTAGAACGGCTGTCGTCTGTTGAAACACCTCCCACACGAACCTGGGCCTCTCCCAGCCAGTCGGGCAACAGTTCATTAATAGCATCCAATTCACGAATACAAGGTTTACAGGTAGTTGCCCAAAAAGAAATAATCATAGGTGTCTTGTGATTAACCAGGGAAGCGGTGTTCACCTGCGTTCCTTTGGAATCTTCAACCTTGACTGAAGGTATTTGTGCCATAGCACAAGTTAGAAAAGCAAACAACAGAGTAATACAAACAATTAATGCTCTCATAAATTCTTTTATTAGTGATGTTAGTAATTTAGTTTTTTATCTTATGTGTTCCATTTTACAGTCGAAAAGCCTGAATTTCTGTATCTGTATCAAACCGTCTTTGTACATATCCCCTATCAGGTTGGCATTTTCGAAGATGACTGTTTTTGTATCGACATCATATTCCCCCCGGTAAACATTGGAAGTACTTCCATCCAAAGCCAGCCTCCTGAAACGGATGGTATACGAACCATAGGAAGCAACATCCTCATCCGACACAACAGACAAATATGTTTTCCGCGTAGCTGCATCATATTCATACTGTAACCGCCAGTTAAATTCCCACTCAATATCATTATCCGGATCAAATCCGTTTTTATTCGAACAAACCAGATAGTGTTCGTAAGCCTCCGTACCTTCTTCCGCCGTATTTACTTTTACGGAGAAGCCCACTGATACATTGGAAACATTGGTGGCAGACGCTGTTCCGGTAAATATCCAAGTTCCTGAAAGTGTTTCATAAAAACTGGAATCATTATCTTTGATAGTCACGGTCAACCGCTTCTTTTCACCAATAGACGCTCCTTCCACACTGGCTATTTCAATATCAAAAGAACGGTCATCATTGACTAATTTGTCATCTACGGTCTTAAACTCGAAATTAACAATCTCCTGTCCGGCAGGAATAAGTAGTGTTTTGGTTGTGACGATGTAGTTTTCATCTTCTTTTGCATTATGATCCTTTAACTCGAATGACACGCGGATCGTTCCAGTATGTTCACCCGTCACTACGACAGGTACAGTGCACAACCCGGCAGACTCTTTCACCGTCATCGCTGCCTCTTGTAGGTTTACCGTGGCCGCCCCGGAATTTAACTGCTCCTCATCGTCCGAACAGGCAGTTATAAGAACAGCACACAGAAGAAGGGTATATATTTTCAGATAGTTCATTTTACTCAAGTATTTGATGATTTACTTTATTCATTTATTAATATCCCGGATTCTGCTGACCTGCCAATTGAGGATTGGCATCCATTTCAGTTTTAGGAATAGGCCAGAGCATCCGCTGGTCGTCAGCCGGCTTATCCAATCCGTCAGTGCTTGCTTGTCCCGGGAAAAGTACTAACCCTTTACTTTGCGGCTTTCCACGTCTCACACCTTTTCCCCAACGTTTCAGGTCCATCAGTCGGTAACCTTCACCCACAAGTTCCCGCTCCCGTTCGTTCATGACTTCATTAAGCAAAGCCTCCTGATCATAGGTCGCTTCAGCCAGTCCTTCGATTCGCGCTTGTTTTAGCGCATTCAAGGCATCATTGCCTTTTTTCACAGCAGCTGCGGTCCCGATCCGGGCATTAGCTTCAGTAGCAATCAGATACATTTCAGCAATGCGAAATGGTTTCGGCTGATTCAAATAGCGTGTTTCGTTTCCTAATGCATTGAAATATTCATTTCCCGGATATTTATTAAAGAAATATATATCCGCCGCATTACCGGACGATACGGTCAAGTGATATTTTCCGAAATAAGTAGCCAGTCGGACATCTTTTTCATTGTACAGATTGATCAACGTTTGTGTAGGAATATAATCCTTCTTGGTAGTAGGATAACCGATAAAAAGAGTTCCCAAAGGTACCCCAGCGTCATCAGCACTAGTCATAGCAATCTGCCAGATAGTTTCCGTTCCCTTGTCGCTTTTCCAGATACTTTCAAAGTCTGTTACCGTAGTTGATAACGGGTAATTATTCGCCTTAATCAGATCATTTGCATATTTTGCTGCATTTTCATAATCGTCCATTTGCAGGGCAACACGTGCTTTCAAAGCTGTCACTACGTCTACCGTAATATAATTCCCGCAGTTCTTGGGAGCGGTTTTGACAGTTACGTATGCTCCATTGATATATCTGTCATAATCAGCAATACCGTTTTTAGCTGTCTCTATACGTACTGCTGCTTCTTCCAAATCATTCACAATCTGTTTATAGGTATCTTCCAGTGAAGAACGTCCCGGGTACTGGGTGGCAGAAAGTTTGGGTTCATATTTCACCTGAAGCGGCAGTCCCGGAGTACTGCTTGCGGTAGCTGAATTATAATCACGGCAAAATAATGTTGCCAGATAAAAGTAACAATATGCTCTTGTAAAATAGGCTTCTCCCTCATATACATTTATCTGCTGCTTCTGGACTTCCGTCAATTCAATCTCCGGATTCTCATCTATCTTACCTACTCCGTCGATAAAGAAATTGGCACGTCCGATAGCAGCATAACAATTTGCCCAGATCGTTTCTATAGCCGAGTTGGTACTTTCGAAAGTCCAGCGGTGCAAATCACCATATTTATTAGAGAAATCCGCCACTGCGTTAAAGGCATCCGCCTGAATTTCCGGTATTAGCACATAGCTACCACCAGTCAGTCCCAGATATACGGAATAGATACCGGCACGCGCTTCTTCAAAACCGACTATGGTTGTCAATGCTTCCTCTGTCGGAATAGCATCGTATGGCATTTTATCCATATCACAGGAAGTCATTCCAAATGTCAGTACAGTCAATGCTATCATAGATATTTTCTTCATATTCACCATTCTTTATGTTTTTAGAAAGTTAGTTCGACACCGAAAGAATATTGCTTGGTATTGGGATAGTTACCCAACTGGATATTACTGTCCACTTCCGGATCATATCCTTTGTATTTAGTCACTGTGAGCAAGTTACGTCCCACAAAGTAGATTCTGGCATTGCTGATTACTCCGGTTTTCTGAATCAGCTTGGCAGGGAAAGTATATCCGACAGTCAGATTTTTCATACGCATGAATGAAGCATTTTCCAACAAGTGCGTATCAAACTGCATTGGAGAATCAAGAGTAGAGATATTAGTCACGTCTCCCGGTTTCTGCCATATAGTGAGCATTTCGGTGGTCTGATTGTCCTTACCTGCAAAAGTCGGATTCTCAGTAAAGAAGCGTTCATTATTCAACATATATTGCCCAAGCATAAAAGAAAAGTCTGCACTGACGGAAATCCCTTTCCAACCGAATTGAGTACCAAAACCGCCTGACCAAGGCGCATAACGTTGCTTGCCGACAAAAACGGCATCTTCTTCAGAGTAACTTTTCGTCAGGTTTCCATTCTTATCATACCACATATTATATCCGTCACGCGGATCAACTCCTGCCCATTTTACATAGTAATATTCTCCCCAAGGTTTTCCGACTTTCATTTTCAAACCGGTATCAGGCAAGGTATATTCATCCAATCCGTTAAACAGTTTGGTTATTTCATTTTTATTATAATTCAAATTTCCGGAAACACTCCATGAGAAATCTCTGGTTTTCAGAATATCTACCCCCAATGTGATATCCAAACCACGGTTACGCATACTTGCCACATTTTCCACACTGCTACCATGTCCGGTAGTGTATGACAGCGGATAGCCCATCAGCATATCTTCTGTCTGTCGATTATAAAATTCCAGATCTATAGAAAAACGGTCAAACACCCTCGTGCTAATTCCTACATTCAGTGTTTTCATACTTTCCCATGTCAGATTATCATTACCGACGGTAGATGGAGCAATACCCGGTTGCCCGTTATACAGCAAACCGGAACCGACCAATGCCAACGCATTATAGGCACTGATGCCGGAATTACCCGTTGTTCCATAGCTTACTTTCAACTGCAAATTGTTCAACCATGAAACATTTTGCAGGAAATTTTCTTTTCTTATATCCCACATGGCTCCCAACGAATAGAAATTTGCCCATTGGTTATTCTTAGCAAATAAAGAAGAGCCGTCACGTCGTGCTGCCAGATCAATATAATAACGATCAGCAAGGCTGTAGCTGATTGTGCCAAAATAAGAATTGAAAACTTTATCATACATTGAATGTATCGGCACTTCAGATTCCGCTCCTGCTGCCATCAGCATCATACGTGAATCTACCATTTTCTTAGAAGTAGCCGAGAAATTTTCATTCTTTGTAATGATGGACTCCTGTCCTGCCAGAACTGTAAAATAGTGCTTGTCGGCCAAGCTGAATTTATATTCTGCCGTATTGGTGAAAGTAAACGAATAATAACGTTCAAAAGATTCGGAGGCCACTCCTGTACCTTCAAACGGTCCTTCCGGATATGCTTTATGAGAGTTGCGATAATCAAAAGCATCCACTGCCTGTGAAGTACGGATATTCAGTCCTTTTATCGGGTTTATATTAAAAAAGGTATTACCGTTGATGCGTACTGTACTCCGGTCATTAGGCTGAAGTTCTGACAGGTAATACGGACTATAGTAGCCCATATCATCAAAATAATCCAGTTGTTTACCATAACCAGTGAAATTACCTTCTTCATCGGTCAATATCTCGTTCAGTGTCTGGTCGGGACGATAAATACGGGCGGCGTATGCTTTATTATAAACGCTATTGGCTTCTGTACCAAAAGTGGTCGTATTATATTTCTGATAGGAAAGATTCACATTAATCCCGGCTTTCAGCCAGTCGGTCACCTTAACTTCCACATTACTGCGCAAAGTCTCACGGCGCAGGGAGGAATCATCCATAATTCCCTCTGTATCATAGTGTCCAAATGAAATATAGTAGTTGATACCTTCGGAACCACCGACCACATTTACATCGTATTGTTGGGTAGGAGCTGCATCTCCGAAGAAGACATCTGCCCAATCTGTAGATATACCATTATCTATATAGAACTTCTTCCGTTTTTGAAATGTTGTGTCGTATGCTTTTCCCGGGTCCAGCATTTCCTGCAGGTTAAGCCATTGATCGGTATTCATCATCTCTATGTTATCCCCAGTCATTCTCGACCAGCCATATTGCGCATTGATACTAACACGGGCTTTCTGTCCCATTTTTCCTTTCTTGCTAGTCATTATCACCACACCATTAGCAGCACGGGAACCATATATAGCTGTTGAGGAAGCATCTTTCAATACGGTCATGCTTTCGATGTCATTCGGGTTTAATGCTGTAAATGCTCCGGATGATATAGGTGAACCGTCGAGAATAAAGAGAGGTTCTGTATTTGAATTGATCGAGCTGACTCCACGCAATCGCATTACGACACTTCCACTTGGTTCCCCACTGGGAGTAAATACTTGTAAACCGGCAACTTGTCCTTGTAATGCATCTCCGGCATTAGCAACCGGTCTATTGGCTATCTTGCTATTATTTACCGTTGTTACCGAACCGACTACTGACCCTAGTTTCTTTGCTGATCCGTAACCTACCACAACAACTTCATCCATCAGTTGTGTATCAGACTTTAAGATAACTCTAACAGTCGGCTGAACAGAAACCGACTCCGTTTTCATACCGATATAAGAGATTTGCAATATTTTTGCTGAATTTGGCACATTTAATAATGTGAAACGCCCATCCACATTTGTTATTGTACCTAAGTTAGTGCCTTTTACAACAATCGAAGCCCCTACAACAGGTTGTTTGTCATCATCGGAAATAACTGTCCCCGTGACTTTCTGCGTTTGAGCTGTTATCAGCCCGATACCTATAAAAAGGTATCCAAATAGCAGCGCTAATTTTTTCTTCATAAATCTCTTTTTAAATTATTAAATAGCCCTAAAACATTTAAACTCACTTTTTACACTTTGATAAGTTCTATCAGAACTTAATTATAATCCATTGTTTTTGTAGTGTTTTTACATCAAATATGTAATTCTGGAAAGAAATGTTGCTTGATTTTACTTTTTCAATCAAATTAGATGACTATTTCATAAAAAAAATATGTCTTTTCGTTGTTTTTTGCAAAAAGAATATATACTTTTGTTCCATTATATAATACCAAATAGGAACTGTTAATAAATGCAATCCGAAAAAGAGATATAATTTGTATTTTAAGAACTATATATTTATTTTAATAAGAATAGAATA
>OGOR01001021.1_pt1 | contig 17921 bp, 16 predicted proteins | sample 1552771 | NCBI WGS metagenome assembly OGOR01 (sample SAMEA2580124, study PRJEB22360) | human gut metagenome | biome: human gut; feature: human-associated habitat; material: faeces | place: Denmark | collected 2008/2010
TGACCTGCACCTTCACGGTGTCGCCGTCATGCAGCACGGCTGCAATGTCCTGCACATACTCGTTGGACACCTCAGAAATGTGGACCATGCCCACGCGGCCCTCCGGCAGCGCAACGAATGCGCCAAACGGTTTTACGCCGGTGACACGGCCTTCAAAAATATTCCCTACCTCAATCGCCAAAACTCAATACTCCTTGTTGACTAATATGTTTCCCGCCGGCCGCAAGCCGCTCGGGGCGCGGCATCAGTTGCCCGTCACATCCACAAAGATGCGCTCGTTGGCCGCCGCATAATTGTAAGAGTCCCGCGCGACCCACTCGGTCACGTCGTCCGAGTCGCCGCTGAGGATGCGCTGCATCTCCTCGTTCTGGGTCTTCTGCTGGTCGATCTGCTCCTGCAGGGTGTCCAGCTCCGCTTTCTTGGAGCTGAGCGCCACCTGATTTGCGATGTACGCCGCCAGCATACTCAGCAAAAGCAGAAGGAAGAGCAGTTTCAGCACAGCGCCCACGACGGACGCCTTTCTCTTCCGCTTTTTCCGGCTCGGATTTGCCATAACACAGTGCCTCCCGTTTTCGGACAGCAGGCCCGATGCGCCTGTTCTCTCACTTTGATACGTTTGAATTATACAACATACGCCGTGGTGTTGGCAAGCTCTTTTTCTGTTTTTTTGCAAGTCTTTTTTCGTTCCGCCGTACTTTGGCGGCGGCGCGGGCGGCTTTCCACGGGGCGATGCACCGGGCGGCGAGCCGCGCCGGCCCCAGCAGCAGTTTCCCCGCAAAGGCTTCGGCAGCGGCGAACAGAGGCCGCAGCGCTGCCTGCGCCGCCCCGGCAGCACAGAACGCCGCCAGCGCCATATAGCCCCGCAGCTGCCCGGCCTGACTCTGGGAGACGGCGTAGCTCTGCAAAGCCATCAGCGCCACTCCCACAAAAAGCATATCCGGCAGGAACGCGGCCCTGCCCCGGGTGGGCAGAACGGCCCGCGCCGCGCCCAGCACACCGCCCAGCACCGCGCAGGCCGCCATCTCCTGCCCCACCGCCCCGGGCGAAAGCGCCGGGCCCATCACCGGACGAGACGGCGCAGAAAGCCGCCCGGCGTATGCTCTGCGGTGTATTCCAGCGTGTCCACCCGGCCTGTAAGCTTGACTTCGCCTTTGTCGAGGTCGAGGCTGGTGACGCTCAGCTCGGCCCCGGTGAGTTCCAGCGTCCCTTTCGAGGTGAGCAGTGCGGCCCCCTCGGCGTCGCAGCGGATGACCCGCCGCACACCGGTGACGGTCAGCTTGTTCCGCCCCTCCAGGATGAGGTCGTGAGGCAGAGCCTGCTCCGGCTTTGCGTCCTGTTGTTTCATGACATTCCCCTCCCCTTTTCTGCCATCTTATGCAGGGCGGGGCGGGGTCATGCCGGATTTACTCGGCTTTCGGGGCGTCGTGGGCGGCTGCCAGCACGTTGTCCTGCTCGATGATCTCGTACATCTCGCGGGCCACGTCCTTAGTGCGGGGCTCCACGTCGGAGAGGACCTTCACCTTGATGGGCCGGTTGCCGAAGGTGACCTCGATGATGTCGCCGGCCTTGACGGCCTGGCTGGCCTTGGCGGTCTTGCCGTTGATGAGGATGCGGCCCGCGTCGGCCACCTCGTTTGCCACCGTGCGGCGCTTGATGAGCCGCGAAACTTTCAGATATTTGTCTAAACGCATTTCTAAACTCCTTGTATCAACCTCTCAGTCTCGCTGTCGCTCGACAGCTCCCCTATCGAGGGGAGCCTCTGGCGAAGAGGCAAAGCTTTACTTACGATATGCCAAAGCCTCCCCTATTAGGGGAGGTGGCACGCCGTAGGCGTGACGGAGAGGTTGTTCCTCTATTAAAAAAGCCGCCGGGCCTAAAGGTTCCGGCGGCGATGGGTTTTCTCTTACAGGGTGTCCTTCAGAGCCTTGCCCGGCTTGAACACGATGCTCTTGGAAGCAGCGATGGTGATGGGCTCGCGGGTGCGGGGGTTGATGCCCTGACGCTCAGCGCGCTCACGCACCTCGAAGGTGCCGAAGCCGGAGATGGAGATTTTCTCACCCTCGGCCATGGCCTTGCCCAGTGCCTCGAATGCAGCGTTGACTGCCATCTCGGCGCTCTTCTTGCTCATCTCAGTGTTTGCCGCAACCTGTGCGATCAGATCGGTCTTGGTCATAATAAAATCCTCCACAATATTCTCAACATTTTCTATTCGAGCAGACGGTCTGACCGTCTGGTACCCGTTTACGTTTCGTCCGCTTCCAGCCTCTGGGTAAAGCGCTTTGCCGCGAAGGTCAGGGCCTCTTCGGCGTCCACACCGGCCAGACGCATGGCATCGGCGGCGGCCAGCAGCAGCTCACCGGCGTTCTCTGCCGTCTGCTGTGCGTCCCACGCGGCCCTGGCGCTGTCCAGAATCCTGGCCGCACTGGCGGCATCCTCCGGCCCGCAGCCGAACCGCGCGGCCCGCTTCTGGAGCTTCTGGGCGCGCATCAGGGCAGGCAGGGTGGCCGGGACGGTGTCCAGCTCATCGGCCAGGGTCGTGCGGCCCTTTTCCTTATTTTTGAGCGCATCCCAGCTGTTTATACCAGCATTTTCCGCCGCAGAGGAAGCAAAGATGTTCGGGTGGCGGAAGACCAGCTTCTCGCACACCTCGCGGCAGACCTTTTCCATGTCGAAACGGCCCCGCTCCTCCTCGATGACGGTGTGGAACACCACCTGCATCAGGACGTCGCCCAGCTCTTCCTGCATCATGACAGGGTCGTCGGCGTCGATGGCTTCCAGCGCCTCGCACGTTTCTTCCAGAAAGTTTTTCCGGATGGAAGCGTGGGTCTGGACTTTGTCCCACGGACAGCCGTTCTCCCCGTCTCTCAGGATGCGGATGATCTCCACGAGGTCTTCCGCCGTATAGTGTTCCCGCGGCGTCCAGTCCTGCATGGGGCGTCTCCTTTCCGCATTCCGAAAACATCTGCGAACAGATTCAAATTGTACCGCAGAATCTGCCGAAATGCAAGGGTACAAGCGCATTTTCCGGCTTTTTGCGGCAAAATTTTCATTTCATTCACAACAAAAGGCGGCATCCCCCGGGGGACACCGCCCTGCGTGGGCTTTTAGCTTACAGCTGTGCGCCGCACTTGTTGCAGAACAGCGCGTCGTCCGAGACGGGCGCGCCGCACTGGGGGCAGGTCTTGGCCTCGTTGTCCTCGGGCTTTTCCTCGGCGGGCTCTGCGGCAGCGTCAACCGTCACATCGGCGGCGGCCTCTTCCGTATCCTCGAACGTCGTCTCAATGACGGTATCCGGCTCAAGAGAGGCTTTCAGGTCGGAGAGCTCCTGCTCGATGTTGGCGATCATCTCGATGTATTTGTCCACAAGGGGCTGGTTCTCCTCGTTGCCCTTGGCCAGACTATACACCAGAGCGCCCAGCTGGCGCTGCGCCTTGTACAGCTTGCTCTGCGCGTTCACGATCTTTGCCTGGGTGCGGCCCTTTTCGGCCAGATCCAGCGCGGCATTCTTGCCTTTCTCGGCATACTCGAGGCCCATTTCCTTGATCTTATTGAAGTCCATAAAAGACACCTCACTTGTCTATGCCCGGGGTGGGCAGCACTCCTCTGCGTTTTCTGCTCAGGCTGTCCCTGTGCCGCCGGAGATTATTTTCATTATAGCGCACTCCCGGGGGGAATGCAACGAATCCCACCCAAGTTTTACAGAATCGTGCGGATTTGGAAACAGTTTTTTCGCAATTTGCACCCTTTCCGCGTTCTGACGCCGTTTAGAAGCTGTTTTCGTAAGCAGGGTGCGCCGAACGGCGAGGATTTTTGCCCGCAGACAAGGCGATTTTTCGCAGCAATCCTGACGGATTGCAAGGGAAAGCAACGCAGTATGCGGGCAAAAAGACCGTTTCGGGCGGTGTGCAATGCTTAGGAAAACGGCTTCTCAAACCTCGCCTGCGTAGAACTCGCGCAGCATACTGTCGGCGGGCAGAAGCTCCAGCTCCACCGGAGCCACATGCTCGAAGCGGCGGGCCGTCTCGTCCCAGAGCTCCGCGTTGTGGCCTTCCAGCGTGAAGCGCTGGCTCACCGGGCGCAGGAGCTTTGCGATGAGGCCCAGCTCGTAGGTGAAGGAAGTATCCAGCAAAAAGTCTGCCGTAGTCTTGAAGCCCTTGATATACCGGGTCTCGCCGTCGAGGACCCGGTCCCACATGGCGAGGGTCTTGGCGGGGCTGCGGCCCCGGGCTGCGGCATCCCGCAGGGTGCGGCGGCAGAGGCGGATGTCCTGGGTGTTGATGACACGGCGGCCATCGATGCAGTATTCCTCCCGCAGGCCGGCGTAAATGCGGTAGACGTCGTCGCCCTTCACAAGGCCCGTCAGCTCAGGGTTCAGGGCGTGGATGCCCTCCACGATGCAGACGCCGCCCTTGAGGTCCAGCGTCTCCGTCTCGGAAGAGCGGGACTCGGTGGTGAAGTCGTAGATGGGCAGCACGGTCTTTCCGGTGGTGCTCAGATCGCTGAGGCACTGGCGGATGAGGGGCATATCCAGCGTGTCGGGGTTCTCGTAGTCCAGCGTACCGTCGGGCAGGCGGGGGTAATACTGAGCGCCCTTGAAGAAGTTATCCAGACTGATGACATGGGCCGGGGTGCCGGAGGCTTCCAGAGCCTCGGCTACCTTATGAGCCGAAGTCGTCTTGCCGCTGGCCGACGGGCCGGTAAGCATGACGATCTTGGCGCGGGAGTCCCTGATCTTCTGGGCAGCATAGGCCACCCGCTGGCGGTAGCTCTTCTCGCTCATCTCCGCCAGCGCCGCCGGGCTCTGGGCGGCGACGTTGTACAGGTCTATCTCAACCAGACGTTTCGGTACCCAAATCGTGATCATAAAAAACAGCCACTCCTTTTTTCCGTTCCAGCACTTCATCGAAACGCTGGATGTATTCTGTCGGATACTTGAAATTAAAGATGCGCTGCATCCGCTTGCCGCCGTCGGCCACCAGCTTGGTGCTGCCGCCTGCGCCGGCCGAGAGGATGGTCTGGACTTCTTCCATGATATAGATATTATAATACCCCTCGTGGCCCGGCTTGCACCAGCCCACGTTTTCCAGGTTTTGGAGGGTATTTTTCTGACGATAGAGGTAGTAGGGCCGATAGCCCGCCTCGGCCAGCAGATGGCACTTTTCCAGCATGGCGGCCACATCGGCGTAGTCGTTCTCCTTCTGGTCCTCGATGACGATGCGGGAGGCCCGCTTGAGGGTCAGGGTGTGGACGGTGATGTTCTCAGGGTCGAGGGCGATGGCCTGACGCAGGCTCTTCTCGAACCCTTCCACCGTGTCGCCGGGCAGACCCGCGATGAGGTCCATGTTGATGTCGTCGTGGCCTGCGGCCCGGGCCTCGGCATAGCAGTCAAGGATGTCCTGGGCCGAATGCCTGCGGCCAATGTTCGCCAACACTTCATCCGAGAAGGTCTGCGGATTGATGGAGATGCGGGTCGCGCCGTATTCTCGGATGACGGCCAGCTTTTCGGCGTCGGTGCAGTCGGGGCGTCCGGCTTCCACCGTGTATTCCACAATGGCGGAAAGGTCGAAGCAGTCCCGCACCGTCCCCATGAGCTGGCGCAGCTGCGCTGCCGAGAGGCTGGTGGGGGTGCCGCCGCCGATGTAGATGCTGCAGAGCTTCAGCCCGGCCTTGTCAGCCTCGTCCCGGATGGCCTCGACCTCTTTGCACAGGCAGTCCACATAGGGCTGCACCAGCTTGCGGTCACGGTCGAGGTTGCAGCTGACGAAGCTGCAATAGCTGCACCGGGAGGGGCAGAACGGGATGCCGATATAGAGACTGTAGGTCTTGGGCGCACTGCCCATTTTCAGGATAGGCTCCTGCAAGTCCGCGATGGCCTTGGCCATGCCGTATTTTTCGGGCGAGCAGTCGAAGCGCTTCAAAAAGAAATCGTCGATCTCCTCTTCCGTCCAGCCTGCGGCCCGCTTGTCGTGGACGAGGCGCACCGGACGGACGCCGGTCATCTTGCCCCAGGGCGGGCGGACGCCCGTCCAGCTGCGCAGCAGGTCATAGGTCAGGCTGGCCAGCGCAAATTCCGGCGTCTCGCCGCCCTCCTCCACGGGAATGGGCAGAGGTGCTTCGGCGGTCTGGCTCTTGCCGTCCTGCCGCACCATGGCCCAGAGCTTGTCAGGCCGCTTCTCGGCCCAGACGCAGTCTGCGCCGTCCTCGGGCGGGGTGAGGGTGAGCGGGGCCATTGGGTAGAACAGGCGGACGAGGTGCTCCACCTCGTAGCCCGAGCCGAGGCCCGTGATATAGATATTCATGTGAAATCCCGCCTTTTTATGCGTTTCTCAGCGCATTTTTGATATAGAAGTTGGTGGCGGCCTCCTGCCCGAAGGTGGAGAAATCGCCGTGGCCGGGCAGCACCTGTGCCTCAGCCGGGACGGGCAGTGCCGCGAACTTGCGCAGGCTCTCGTCCATCTTCCGGCTGTCGCCGCCCTCGAGGTCGGTGCGGCCGATGCTGCCCTGAAAGACGGTGTCGCCCACGAAGAGATAGCTCCCGCACAGCAGCACTACGCTGCCCTCCGTGTGGCCGGGGGTGTGCCAGACAGTGAAGCGCAGCTCGTCGAGGGGGATGACCTCGCCCTCTTCGTAGCCGCTGTCCGAGCCCTTGAGGGGCAGCAGCTGGGTCCCCCGACAGTCGGCGGGCTCACAGTAGAGCTTTGCGCCCCACTCGCGGCTCAGGACCCCCGCACTGCCCACATGGTCGTAGTGGCCGTGGGTGCAGAGGATGAGGCTCAGCTTGCCGCCGTGCTCCTTTAAGATCTTATCGTACTCCTGCACCTCGGCGGCGGGGTCGATGACCACCGCGCTGCCTGCGTCTGAGATGAGCAGGAAACTGTTGGTGTAAAACGGCGCAGGGCCGACCAGATGAAATGCCTTCATGGTTTATTTTTCTCCTTTATGCCACTCGTCGGTGTCGATGACGATGGTGCAGGGGCCTTCGTTGACCAGCGACACCTGCATATCCGCGCCGAACTCGCCGTGCTGGACATCCTTGAGGCCCTGCCTGTTCATCTCGGCGAGGAACAGCTCGTAGGCGTCCACAGCCAGCGGCGGTTTTGCCGCCTTGATGAAGCTGGGACGGAAGCCCTTCTTCGTGTCGCCGTAGAGGGTGAACTGACTCACCACCAGTGCAGAGTACCCGAGATCCTTTGCGCTGAGGTTCAGCTTGTCGTTTTCGTCCTTGAAAATGCGCAGGCCCGCGCATTTTTCAGCCAGTTTCGGCACGATGTCGAGAGTATCGGTGTCCTTGACGCCCAGCAGGATGACGAGGCCGGGGCCGATGGGGCGCGGCTCGCCGCCGTTGACCCGGACGCTGGCCGAGGATACGGCCTGAATGACTGCACGCATATTAGCTCCTTGTTACCTTGAGCACATCCTTGACTTTGGACAGACGGGCCACGACCCGGTTGAGGTGCTCTGTATTGTTGATGCCGATGGTCAGGCTGATGACGGCACAGTTGTTCTCCACCTGACGGGCGTTCATGGCGTAGATGGGGACGCGGATGTCAGCCAGCGCGGCCAGCACATCGGACAGCAGCTCGTTGCGGTTGAGGGCGATGATCTCCAGACCGGCCTTGTAGCTGTCCTTGACGCTGTCGGCCCAGTAAGCCTTGACCCAGCGGGGGGCGTTGGAGGGGTCTTTCATGCTGGACATCGCGTTGGCGCAGCTCTGCTTGTGGATGGAGACGCCGAAGCCCCGGGTGATGAAGCCCACGATGGGGTCACCGGGCAGGGGCGAGCAGCACTTTGCAAACTTGATGGGGGTGTTGTCGAAGCCCTCCACCACTACGCCGTCAGTGGCGTGGACGCGGCTCAGATCGACCTTCGGCAGATCCTCCACCGACTTGTTCTCAGCAGCCTCGGCGGCCTTGAGCTTCTGCCACTCCTCTTTGAGCTTGGGCAGGCAGTTGGCGATGGTCATGCCGCCGTAACCGATGGCGGCGTAAATTTCCTCCGCGTTGTTCTGACGCAGACGGCGGCTGCAGCTGCCCACGAACTCGTCCAGCTGGTCGTCGGGGATGAAGATCATCTCCCGGCGCAGCTCTTTGGCCAGCGCGTCGCGGCCCTGCTGGATGTTCTCTTCGCGGCGCATCTTCTTGAACCAGTTGCGGATCTTGCTCTTGGCCTCGCTGGTGCGCACGATCTTGAGCCAGTCGCGGCTGGGGCCTTTGTCCGCCGGGCCGAGGATGACTTCAATGATCTCGCCCGTCGCCACGACATGGTCGATGGGGACGATGCGGTTATTGACCTTACAGCCCACCATCCGGTTGCCGACGGCAGAGTGGATGGCGTAGGCAAAGTCGATGCAGTTGGCGCCCGCAGGCAGGTTGATGACGTCGCCCTTCGGGGTGAAGGCAAAGACCTCCTCCGGCAGCAGGTCGCTCTTCAAATCGTGGAGCAGGTTGCCGGAATCCTCGCTGACGCGCTGGTTTTCCAGCAGCTGGCTGACCCATGCCAGCCGCTCATCCAGCTTATCGTGGCCCTCGAGGCCCTCTTTATACTTCCAGTGGGCGGCAACGCCGTACTCGGCCTGCTCGTCCATGGTGCGGGTGCGTATCTGCACCTCAAAGGGGATGCCCTCGTGGCCGATGACGGTGGTGTGGAGGCTCTGGTAGCCGTTGGGCTTGGGGGTGGAGATATAGTCCTTGAAGCGGTTGGGCAGCGGGTGGTACATATCGTGGATGAGGCCCAGGGTGCTGTAGCACTCAGCCAGGGTGTCCAGGATGATGCGCACCGCGTAGATGTCGTAAATTTCATCGAAGGACTTGTTCTGCATGATGGTCTTGCGGTAGATGCCGTAGATGCTCTTGACTCTCCGCTTGATGGTCGCGCCCTCGATGCCGCTCTCCTCGAGGCGGCTCTTGATGACGCCCGACACGCTGGCCAGGAACTCGTCGCCCGCGCGCTCGCTGAGCATCTTGTTGATCTCCTCGTAGCCCACGGGGTCGAGGTAGTGGAGACTGCGGTCTTCCAGCTCCTCCTTGACGTTCAGGATGCCCAGACGGTTGGCGATGGGGGCGTAGACCTCCATGGTCTCCCGGGCCTTGTCGCGGCGCTTCTGCTCCGGCCATGCGTCGCCGGTGCGCATATTGTGCAGGCGGTCACAGAGCTTGATGATCATGACGCGGACGTCACGGCTCATGGCCAGCAGCATCTTGCGCAGGTTCTCGGCCTGCAGCTCTTCGATATTGGAAAATTGGATCTTGGTCAGCTTGGTGACGCCGTCCACCAGCGCGGCCACCTCTTCGCCGAAAGCGGCGGTCAGGTCGGTCAGCGTGGTGGGGGTGTCCTCCACCACGTCGTGGAGCAGGGCGGCGGCGATGCTCTCGCTGTCCATGCCGAGGTCCAGCACGAGGCGGGCCACAGCCAGCGGGTGGCAGATATAGGGCTCCCCGCTGCGGCGGCAGACCCCCTTGTGGGCGTCGTTGGCCAGATTGTAAGCCTTTTCTATCATGGCCATATTGTAGGCTTTGCCGCTGGCTTTGATGGCCTCCACCAGCTTCTCCCAGGTCACGATCTCGGGCCGCACCTCCGAGGGAAGGGTCCCCTCAGGAGCGTTGGCCGGCAGGGCCGTTGCGGCCACGGTAGCCATCTCCGTCACCGGCACGGGCTGGTGGAGATGGGTCTTTGCAGAGTAGCTGTCCTCTTTCGCCGCAGCCGGTGCTGCAGGCGAGGGGGCGACAGGTTTCTTTCCCTCAGGCATCTTTATCGTTCCTCCAGACATTTCAGGATGGGCGCATCGGCAAGGTTCTTCTTTCCGGTGGCAGGCACGAGTTCCCAGAACTTTGCCCCGCCCCGGTCAGCCGCTGTGATGAGGCCGACCTGTTCCAGCGCGGCGACGGCCACCAGCGTCCGGCCGGTGTTCTCCTCGCCGAGTTTTGCAAACAGGGGCTGCAGGTCTTCGGCGTGCCAGTGCCGCGCCTGCAGCTCCCGATAAACGGTGATGATATGGCTGCGCTCCGGGGCGATGCTCTCCTTCTGCTCCGGCGTCAGGGGCGTACCCCGGCGCAGCGCCTGCACCAGCGCGGCCTGCTCTGCAGCTGTGTTGCCGAGGCCCGCCGGGTGCAGCTCGATGATGCGGCCCGACAGCTGTGCGCCCCGGGGCGAATCGTAGACCGAAAGGCTGATGGCTGCGTCCACGACATCACCCGTCGAGTAAGGCACCTGTTCCGGGTGCATCCCGAACCAGACGGCGTAGATGCTGGAATTGCCCTGCCGCAGACGCAGGCGGCAGTGCTTGCCCTCCGAGACGGCGTAGACGCCCTCCACGACAGCCCTTTCCAGCACGAAGACCGGGCTGGGGTTGTCGGCACCGTAGGGTGCAAGCTGGTCGAGGCGGCGGACGCTCTCCACCGTCAGACGGTCGAGGTGGACGGACAGATCGCATTCCAGCGGCGGGGTGCACAGCACGGGACACTCCCGGGCCGCCCAGTCGTTGAGCCGCTGGCGGAGCGTCTGCAGATCCTCTTCCCGCACCGAGAGGCCCGCTGCCATGGCGTGGCCGCCGAAGCGGAGCAGGATGTCGGCGCAGGAGGCGATGCACTCGTGCAGGTTGAAGCCCTGCACGCTGCGGCCGCTGCCCTTGCCCTCGCCGTGCTCATCCACCGACACCACGATGACCGGGCGTCCGGTCTTTTCCACAAGGCGGGAGGCCACGATGCCGATGACGCCGGGGTGCCAGTCTCTGCCCCAGAGCAGGATGACCCGGTCTTCGAGGCGTTCCGGCTCCGCGTCCAGCAGCTCCTGTGCGGCTTTGACGATCTCCATCTCCGTCTCCTGCCGCTGGATGTTGATGTCGCTCAGCTTATGGGCCAGTTCGACCGCCCGGTCTTCGTCCTCACAGAGCACCAGCTGCAAAGCGGTGACAGCGCTGTCCATCCGGCCCGCCGCATTGATGCGGGGCGCGATGGCATAGCTGATGTTCTCTGCCGTCACCGGCTTGCCTGCAAGGCCCACTTCTTCCAAAAGGGCGCAGAAGCCGGGTCTGTCCGTATTTTGCAGCTGGCGCAGACCTGCTTTGACGATGGTGCGGTTCTCCCCTGTCAGGGGCATGACGTCGGCCACGGTGCCAACAGCGGCGAGGTCGCCGCAGTATTCCAGCATCTCTTCCGGCGGGCAGCCATCCAGCGCGGCGCAGAGCTTGAAGGCCACGCCCGCGCCGCACAGGCCCTTGAAGGGGCTGTGGTCGTCGGCACGGCGGGGGTCCACGATGGCCACTGCCTGGGGCAGGGTGTCGTGGGGCAGATGGTGGTCTGTGATAATGAGGTCGATGCCGAGGCTGGCCGCGAATGCGGCTTCCTCTACGGCAGAGATGCCGTTGTCCACCGTGACGATGAGGCGGCAGCCCTTATCGTAAATCGACTGGATGGCGTTCTTCGAGAGGCCGTAGCCGTCGCCCTCCCGGCTGGGCAGCATGCACTTGACGGCGGCGCCCATCCCTTTCAGGTGCTGATAGAGCAGGGCCGTGGCGGTCACACCGTCCACGTCGTAGTCGCCGAAGACAACGATGGTCTCCCCTTCGTCGATTGCCCGCAGGATGCGCTCACAGGCTTTGTCCATGTCGGTCAGGAGCATGGGGTCGCTCAGCTCTTCTTCGCCCGCCAGAAGGGTCAGCGCCTCGGCAGGGTCGGTGATGCCCCGGGCAGCGAGGATGCCGGCCAGCAGGCCGGCTTCTTTCTGCTGGGCCGCGAGGACAGAGCGGTATTTTTCCTCGCTCCACTCTTCGTCCATGTTCTGGTATTCCAGCTCTTCGGTGTTCTGCTGGGCGATGGCCGCTGTCAGCTCTTTCAGGGCGGCGCGGTCAACGGTCTTGGTGTTCCAGGCCCGGTAGGTCATCGCAATCCCTCCCCGGCCAGACCATCGTTCGCCAGCATCCCCTGCAGCGCAGCGATCTCGCTGGAAACGTCCAGCGCCACGTCCGACAAAAGCTTATCGTAGAGGTTATCATAAGCCTGATTCAGGGTGTGCAGGATGCCCGCAATATCCCGGCGGATGGTCTCCGCGTTCTCGCCCTGCTGGCTCTGCACGTCGTTGTAGGTGTGCAGGAGCTTGAGGGTGGTGGGGATATAGTATTCCGCAAAGCGGCGGGCCTTGGGCAGGCTCTCGGGGTGGGCTTCCAGCCAGGCACAGATGGACTCGGTGGTCTTCTGCATATGCTGCAGCTCCTCCACAGCCCGCTCATCCTCCATGAGCTCCTGCTCCTTCTCGAGCACCTGCGCAAAGCGGCGGGTCGTCTCGAGGTTCAGGGGGACTTCTCCGGCCTGTTCCGGCGCTTTTTCCGGTTCGGGCTGGGGCTGATTTTCCTGTGCGGCGCGGTAGTCCTCTGCCGTCAGGTAGAGCTTGTCGTTTTTCTCGTCCAGCCAGGCACTGAGCCAGCCCCTGTGGATGAATTTCCGCAGCATCTTGAGAGCCTTGGTCTTCTTTTTATGCGTCAGGTCGGCCAGCATGGAGAGGGACAGGCCCTTGTGCCAGTCGAAGCCCTCGGCGGTATCGGCGTAGAGCTCCAGGGTCTTGGCGGCCTTCATACGGGACGCGCCCGCCGCGGTCAGCCAGCCGAACACAGCGGTCACAGCGGCAGAGCACCACCCCGTCACCGCGATAGCACCCAGTGCGAGATCGCCGATGGCACTGAGGACCGTCATATCAGCCGCCACCATCACGCCGCCGGACGTGAACGCCCCCGCCGTGCCGAAGCAGGCGATGGCCGTGATGCCGAAGAGGACGGCGAAGGTGATGCCGGTCGCCAGCATAGCGACGCCTGCACTGTGGCGCTTTTTCGCGCTGGTGCGGATATTCTCGATGGCCGTCGGTTCCGGCTTCTTCGCAAAGAAATTGCGCGCCCAGTCGGTCATCCCGCTGGCGCTGCTTCTGGCCTCTCCGGCCCGCTTCTGGTACTCCTGTTTTCCGGCCTGAAAGACCCGGCCTGCCTCCGAGATGCCATAACCGGCGGCGTTCACCGCGGCGCGGCCCACATCCCACACACGGTCGCCGATCTCCTCGCCCCGGCCTTCAAAGCCGTGGCGGAAGGAGTCGGACATGGTGTCGCCCAGCTCACGGAGCTGGCGTTCCAGCTCCTGCTGCACCTTACGGCCTTCGCTGTTCTTCGCCGTGCGGTCAAAATCGTCTTCACGATCAGTCATTCAACTTCTCACCCTTCTGCCGGGCTGTACCGGCTGATGATGGCGCGGGCCACCCGCAGGCCATCGACGGCGGCACTCATGATGCCACCCGCATATCCGGCACCCTCGCCGCAGGGATACAATCCTGCCAGCTGGGCGCATTCAAAATTTTCTTCCCGTTTCAGCCGCACCGGGCTGCTGGTACGGGTCTCGAGGCCAGTCAGAATGGCCTCGGGGGCGGTGTAACCCGCAATTTTCCGCTCGTAAGCCCGCAGACCGGCCCGCAGGGTGTCGGCCAGTTCGGTCGGCAGCAGTGCGCCGAGGTCCGCAGCGACGACGCCCCGGTCATAGGTGGGCTGGACGCGGCCAATGCTCAGCCGGCCCCTGCCCTCCAAAAAGCTCTGGATGTTCTCCGCCGGGGCGGCATACTCTCCGCCGGGACGGCCTGCCGCATAGGCCCGGGCTTCCAGCTCCCGCTGGAAGGCGATGGCCTTCCGGGGGTCATTGCCGAAGTCTTCGCCGCCCACGCTGACCACCACGGCCGCGTTGGCATTCCTGCCGCTGCGGGCGTGGTAGCTCATGCCGTTGGTCACGACGCGGCCCTTTTCGCTGGCCGAAGCCACCACCTGACCGCCCGGACACATACAGAACGTATAAACGCACCGTTTTTCAACGTGCTGCGAAAGCTGATATTCGCCGCGCGGCAGGGCCGGATGGCCCGCCGCCTCGTGGTAGAGGCTCTTTTCGATTTCCGATTGGAGATGCTCTGCCCGGAAGCCGACGCTGAAGGGTTTGCACTCCAGCACGAGGCCGCTGTCCATCAGCATCCCGAAGGTGTCGCGGGCCGAGTGGCCCACCGCGAACACCAGCGCCTCACAGGGGAACGCACCGTCCGTGGTCTGGATGCCGACGAGCTGGCCGTCCCGCCGTTCGAAGCCGGTGAGGGCTGTGTTGAAGTGGACCTCGCCGCCCAGCGACTCGATCTCTTTTCGGATCGAAGTGATGACGCCCCGCAGCAGGTCGGTGCCGACATGGGGCTTCTGCTGCCAGGCAATTTCCTTCGGCGCGCCGTGCTCGAGGAACACTTCGGTCACGAAGCCGCAGAGCTCGTCGCCGATGCGGGTGGTGAGCTTACCGTCCGAGAAGGTTCCGGCGCCGCCCTCGCCGAACTGGATGTTGGCGTTCTCGTCCAGCTCACCGGTGGCGGAGAAATGCTCCACGGCCTTGACGCGCTCGTCCAGCGCCGGGCCGCGTTCCAGCACGATGGGCCGGTAGCCCTGACGGGCCAGCAGCAGCGCCGCAAAGAGGCCCGCCGGGCCGAGGCCGCAGACCACAGGCCGGTGCGTCAGCGGCAGAGTGCCGTTCTGCACCGAGAGATCGGTCTTGCCCCGGACGGTGACGCTGCGGGAAGCACCCGCACAGGCGGCCTCTTCCCGTTCCTCTTTCAGGGTCACGGCCACGGTGTACACCAGCTTGGGCTGGCCGTGGCGGGCGTCCACCGAGAGCCGGGCGATGCCCAGATGGCTCACCTTTCCCCGGGGGATGCGGGCGAGGCGGAGGGCTTTTTCGTAGGCCTGCGGCTCCCCGGCGGAAAGGGGCAGGCGAATATCATGGATCAGGATCATATACTCAGTTACTTTCTATCTTGCACTGCACCACATAGCTGCCCAGCGCAAAAATTTTGTCGTTGGCCGGCACATAGAGGCGGCAGGCGATGTTCTGCTGGCCGATGGCGACATAGAAGTCGTCGGCGTCGATCTCAATGACCACCTGTTCCGGATTCAGTGCTTCCAGCGAACCGGCCGGGCCGCAGAGGGTGACGTTCATCAGCCGCTCCGTCTCCACGGTCAGGGTGTAGGTGGAGGGCAGGTTGATGACCTGCACACAGCTGGCGGGCAGGTTCATGGTCTTGGTTTCCAGACGGGAGCTGTCGAAGCTGACCGTGATGCTGGAGATATTGTCCAGCAGACGGATACCGCTGGGCAGTTCGATGGGCATTTCGTACACCTTATCCAGTGCAAAGGTGGAAAGGTCGATGGTACCCACCGACAGGGTGGACAGACGGTCGATCTGGGACTCCGGGCCGGCCACATTGAGGGTCTTTTTGCTCAGGGAGTAGACCAGCACCGAGGGGTCAAAGTCGCGGGGCGCGTTGATAAAGCTGACTTCCACCGGCAGGGTGGCCAGCTTATACACCTGCAGCGTGACCTCGACGCTGTCCGTTTCCAGAGTAGTATACTCAAATTCCACCTCTCCGCCGCTGCGGGTGTAAAAACGCAGGCCGGTGTCCAGAGTGACGGGACTGGTCAGCTCGCCGTTGTAGGTCACCTCGGCGGTGCAGGTCTCCACCTTGCTCAGCTCGGTGCTGGGTCCGGAGAGAGTCACCGTCTCCTTCGAGATGTCGGTGCCGTAGAGGATATAGCCGTCTGCTATCTTCAGGTAATTCGTCGTCACCTGGATGGGCAGGGTCTTTTCTTCCACCACATCGAACACCACGTCCACGGTGTTGTCGCCGTCGATGGAGACGGACACACCGGTGAGCAGGGTGCTCTGGCTCCGCACCTGAAGGCGCAGGCTCTTTTCGCCGCTGTCGCGGACGCTGGACCAGTCGGGGTAGACGACAAAGTCGTTGGCCGACAGGCTGCCGATGGTGTAGCCGTCGCCGGAAAGCTTCAGGTTGACCGTTTTTTCCTCTGCATTGACGATGCTCAGGCCCCGGGAAGTGTAGGCAGCCGAATCATAGGTAAAGTCCACCGGAACATTATAGATGGTGGTGGTGGTGCCGGGCTGCACGACGATGGTGACAGCCATCCACGCGATGACTGCACCCAGCAAAGAAAGCAGGAGCCGGATGCGGCGGTCGTTCAGCAGATTGCGCTTGGGGGGTACGGCAGGCTTGCCGTTGTTCTGCTCAGTGCTCATTGCTGCTCATCCTCCTCCTTGTTGTTCACCCAGTTCAGCAGGCGCTTGCCACGGGCCTTCCAGCCCTCGGCAGCGCTCTTCTCGCTGGCGGTCTCCTTGGGTATCATCTCATCCACCAGCCGGGTGTAAAGGGTCTGACGGTCAAAGTGGCGCATGAGCACACCGTTTTTCGCCATCGAGATGATGCCCGTCTCCTCGCTGACCACGATGGCGATGGCGTCGGAGTTCTCGGCGATGCCGAGGCAGGCGCGGTGGCGGGTACCCATGTCCTTGCCCAGGTCCAGGTTGTTGGAAAGGGGCAGCACACAGCCTGCGGCCTTGATGCGGCCATCCTCGATGATGGCTGCGCCGTCGTGGAGGGGGGTACCCTCGTAGAAGATGGTACCCAGCACCTCGAGGTTGACCGCACTGTTCACGGGCGTACCGGTGCGGACGATTTCAGAAAGGTTGGTGTTCCGTTCCAGCACGATGAGCGCGCCGGTCTTGGTCTCCGAAAAGCGCTCTGCCGCGTCGCAGATGGCGATGATGGCGCTGCGCCACGCGCCCTTGAGGCTGGTGTCGTTGTAGCGGTTTTTATTGAAGAAGCGATAGGCCCACTGGTCGGTCTGGCCCATCCGCTCCAGCGCACGCCGTATCTCGGGCTGGAACAGCACCACCAGCGTCAGCAGACCGACTTGCAGCAGCGAGTTGAGCAGCCAGGTGACGGTGCGCATATTCAGGATGTTTGCCACCAGATAGACCGCCATCACGATGAGCGCGCCCTTGGCCAGCTGGCCGGCGCGGGTGCGGTTGACGAAGCCCAGCAGCTGGTAGATGAGGAACGCGATGATGAGGATGTCCAGCAGGTCTACCAGCTTAAAGGTCTGGAAGTTTGCTACGATAGAGTTCAGAGTCATGGGTCACATTCTCCCGTTCACACTGCTTCGATGAGGGCGACGGCATGGGCCGCGATGCCCAGCCCCTCGCCGGTAAAGCCCAGATGCTCCTCGGTGGTGGCTTTGACGCTCACGGCGTCCACCGGCATCCCGAAAGCCTCGGCCAGCTTTGCCCGCATGGCCGGGATGTGGGGAGCCAGCTTCGGGCGCTGGCAGAGGATGGTGGCGTCGATGTTCTCGATGCGCCAGCCGTGCTCGGTCATGATTTCTGCCACACGGCGGGCCAGCATGAGGCTGTCGGCCCCGGCGTACTCTTCCGCCGTATCGGGGAAGTGCTGGCCGATGTCGCCCAGCGCCGCTGCGCCCAGCACGGCGTCCATGACCGCGTGGGCCAGCACGTCGGCGTCCGAGTGGCCCAGCAGGCCCTTCTCATACGGCACTTCCACGCCGCCCAGGATGAGCTTGCGGCCCTCCACCAGACGGTGGACGTCGTAACCATGACCAATGCGCATTTTCTTTCCTCCGTTCTCGGCCCGGGGCAGGTCCTCCCGGGTGGTTATCTTGATGTTTGCGTAGTCGCCCTGTACCAGCTCCACCGGACGGCCCGTCAGCTCGAACAGGCTGCAGTCGTCGGTGACGAGGCGGGCGCTGGCCTCGTCCAGTTCATCCAGCGCCGCCAGATAGGCGGCCCGGTCGAAGCACTGGGGCGTCTGCACCGCATAAAGGGTGCTGCGGTCGGGGGTGTTCTCCACCATGCAGCCTTCCGGCACAGTCTTGCCGTTTCCGCCCTTCGCCTGCTTGATGGTGTCCTTCACCGGCACCGCCGGGGCGGCGGCACCGCAGCGGGCAGCGGCCGCTATCGTATCGGCGATAACGCTCTGGCTCACGAAGGGCCGGGCCGCGTCGTGGACCGCCACCAGTCTGCCGTAGGCAGCGGCCCACCCGCCCGCGGGGAGTCCTGGTG
>OGOR01001028.1_pt1 | contig 17840 bp, 10 predicted proteins | sample 1552771 | NCBI WGS metagenome assembly OGOR01 (sample SAMEA2580124, study PRJEB22360) | human gut metagenome | biome: human gut; feature: human-associated habitat; material: faeces | place: Denmark | collected 2008/2010
CCGACAGCCGATGCCCCGAGGAATGTGAAGAGGCAGTACTGCGCCCCCTGCACCGAGATTTCGAATTTATCCATCAGGAAGAATGTGAAGTAGTTGGTCATGCTGGCGATGTAAAAGTATTTCGAGAATACCAGTACGCCCAGGATGCCCAGTGCGAGGCGGATTTTGCGTTTCCCCAGGTGGTGTGCCGGGGCCGCTGCGGCTGCCGCGGGGCGGTTTGCGGTGACGGTGAGGCGAAGTTTATACCACCTCCCGATTCTCGAGAGGATGAGGATGGCGAGGATTGCGGCCAAAGCGAACCAGCCGATCGAGGCCTGCCCGAAGGGGATGACGACCAGCGCGGCCAGCAGCGGCCCCATGGCGCCCCCGGCGTTGCCGCCGACCTGGAATATCGACTGTGCCAGTCCTTTCCGGCCTCCCGAAGCGAGTTGCGCCACCCGGGAGGATTCGGGGTGGAAGACCGAAGAGCCGCAGCCGATCAGTCCTACCGCCAGCAGGATGGGTACGAAGCCCGGGGCGACGGAGAGGGTGAACAGCCCGAGCAGCGTGAAGCACATCCCCGCGGCGAGCGAGTAGGGGCGCGGATGGCGGTCTGCATAGAGTCCGATGAAGGGTTGCAGCAGCGACGAGGTCATCTGGAAAACCAGCGTGATGATTCCGATCTGGGCGAACGTGAAGCCGAATTTCTCCTTCAGGAGCGGGTAGACGGCCGGGATCACCGACTGCATCATGTCGTTCAGCAGGTGGGTGATGCTGATCATGAACAGTATCGGGTAGACTGTTCCGGTCTCCGTGAAGCGCCGCAGGCGTGTGTCCGTGGGTTTTGTAAGCGTCTCCATTGCTGCGGGCTATGGTTCTTCGAGTATCCGCGTGATCGCCTCCCGGGCATTCCGCACGTCCCCGGCAAGGATGTATCCGAGTAACTGCCCGTGCGTGGGCTGGGTGGCGAGCAGGCACTCCGTGTCCCTGTATATATTGCTGAACCTCTTTTTCAGATGGGCGGCCGTCGAGCGGTACAGCTCGCACAGGATTTCGTTGTGCGTGGCCTCGGCCAGGGCGATGTGGAAGTTGACGTCGGCTTCGATACAGGCCTGCAATGCCCCGGCAGCTGCGGTCGCTCCCCGCTCCGCGAGGTGCTTTTCGAGGACTGCGGCGTCGTGTGCCGTTCGCCGTTCGGCGGCTTTTTCGGCGATCGCGACTTCCAGTATTTTCCGCACTTCGTCCAGGTCGTGCAGGTCGGCGCGCCCGAGGCGCCGCTCCATCGGTTCGTCCGGGGGCGTGAGGCGTTCGACAAATGTCCCGGCACCTTGCCGTACCTTCAGGAACCCCATGTTGGACAGGATTCTGACCGCTTCGCGCACGGTCGAGCGGCCGACCCCGAAAATCTGCATCAACTCCGGTTCGGGCGGTAGTTTTTCGCCCACCTCGAATTTTCCGGACATGAATTGCCCCTGCAACCGGCCGGCCAGCTCTTCGGCCAGCGATTTCTTGCTGAGTTGCATGTTCGAACCGGGTTTCATCATATCATCTGATGTTTTGCGCGAAGGTAGGCATTAATTCCGAACCGGCAAAGTTTTCCGGGATCTTTTGCGTGCGGAAAAAGGTTCGGGCAAGGAAGCTTCACCCGCTGTGATCCGAGAAATGCGGATGAAAGTACGAATTTTCATGTGCGGCAATTTTTGCATGTTATTGGTGAAAAGCGAGGTGCTTTCAGAACGGACAAATATCTAAATTTGTAACAATGAATATAGATGAAGACGATACGAAACTTTTCAGGTTGCTCGAGCCCGGGGAGTTCGGTATCTACACACAGTCTGACGAATTACCGGTATCCGATTGTCCGGTATACCTTATGGAAGGGGTCGGAGGCATCTGCCTGTCGGGTACGGCTACGGTACAGGTTTTCAGCCATCGCTTCCGGATCGTGCGCGGGATGGTGCTTGCCCTGTTTCCCTGGCAGTTGATTTCCATCAAGGAGGTAAGCGACGATTTCGGGATCAGGTTTTTCCGCATATCGCACGATATGTTTACCGATACCCTCAGTTCCCTGTGGAGGGCCAGGCCCGGTTTCTTTTTTTACATGCGCACGCATATCGCCTCGGAGCCGCGGGAAGAGTATGTCGGGCGGTTCCTGAATTTCTGCGACTTGCTGGCTTACCGTGCCGAAAATGCTCCCGTCATCTGTCGCCGTGAGTCGGTAATGCAACTTTTGCGGGTGTTCTATTGGGACGTCTACACCATCTATCTCAATGATCCGCAGGCTGAAAAGACTGCTTATACCCATAAGGAAGAACTGGCATTCCGGTTCATGCGGACGGTCGTCGAGGAACATTCTCCCAACAGGGACGTGGCGTATTTCGCCGAGAGGCTCGGGATCACTCCGAAGTACCTGACCAACCTGATGAACGAGATCAGCGGGCAGTCGGCACGGGACTGGATCGTCTGCTTCACGATTTTCGAGATCAAGGCGCTGCTCCGGGAATCGGCGATGGACTTGAAGACGATCGTGGCGCGTGTCAATTTTCCCGACCAGTCTACCCTGAGCCGCTTTTTCCGCAGGTACACGGGCATGTCCCCGTCCCGGTATCGGAAGAATATTCATTTCTGAGCTTTAAGCCGGGCGGAAGCCCGGCTTCTTTTTTTGTAGAATGTAGGGCTGAAATGTTTTAAATGGTAGCCGTATTTGTTGTGCTTTTGGTGTGTATTTCACTAATAATATGCGATTTTCGCCCAAAGTTTGGCGAAATTGGGTTTATTTTTTTACATTTGTCAAGATAGAAATGCGGGCTTCTGCGGAATTTGCTTTCGCAGGGCAGAACGGTAGGTGCGGATGGCTGTCGGAAAAGGATGTGATAAACCAATTTTTTCTCATATGAAAAATTTACGATACCTGTGCCTGCTGTGTGCCCTCGCAGTATGCACCATGTTACCGACCGGCTGTATCGAACGGCCGGATGAAGTTCCCGGCCCGGATGACACGGCCCAAGGCGGAAATAAATACGATTACGCCACGACGCGGGATATTCCTCTTAATCTGGACTATGCCCGCAGGGGCAGCAAGGCGCTGTTTGAAATTTATGCCCAGAACCCTGTGAATGCCGTGGACGGTGCGTTTACTCTGAAACCCGGCGTAAAAGCCCTGCTCAGGGCCTATACCGATAACGACGGTAAATATTCGGGAGTGGTCAACCTCCCGACTGCCGTAGGCAAGGTGTACGTGTATAGCGAATCCTACGGTTTCCCCGCCTGTATCGAGGCCGACGTGACTGCCGGCGGTATTTCGTGCAACGTGCGGCAGTTCTACGAAAAGGCGGCCGGGAAGGTCTCCGGCGCCGCGGTTGCCGACCGGGTTGCGGCGACCCGTGCCGATGCGGCCAATCCTTATAACGTGCAGCAGCTCGGCGACTGGACTTGGGAAGGCAAACCGCTCTACATCCTCGGTACAGTGTATGGTCAGAAACCCTACCTGAATATCGCACCTGATTACGCACAGACACCTGCGGGGATGATGAACCGCATTCAGAACGTACTGATGCCGGGCGTCGACAATTCGAAATACGCCATGCCGACCGGGGTGGTCAACCTCAATGTGACGAAGGATGCCCATCTGACGCTGGTGTTCGCCGCAGAACTGGCAGCATGGCGCAATGCCATCGGTTATTATTATTATGATACGCAGAACCCTCCCCGGACGCAAGCCGAGTTCGATGCGCTGCCCAAGTACGTGGCCTTCCCCAACTGCTCTTCTTTTACGACCAATTTCGACGACCCGGACGATTTGGGGTCGGGTGGCGGCGATTGGACGGCACCCCTGTTTTTCGGCGAACAGCTGCGGCTGACCTGTTTCAGGGGAGGCAAGGCTACCGACATTTTCCCAGCCGGTACGACTGTGGGCTGGTTCATGCTGCCCGATGCGTATGAAATTTCGGCTTATGACTATACCGGAAAACTCGATATCACCGGTTCGAAACACCCGGCGCGCTATTCGAACAATGAGTTCAATGCGGGGAACGGCCGCTATATGGTCAGCCTTTACGACAAAGTGAGCGGCAAAACCGTGCTCGGCTTCGAGGATGGCGGCGACAACGACTATAAGGACGTGCTTTTCTATGTGGACTCCGATCCTGCCGATGCCATTTACGACCCCGACCGCCCGACGACCGACCCCGGTGACGAGAAGTATCCCGACGTGGCGGGCGACCCTGTGGTCGGCACGCTGGCTTTCGAGGATCTGTGGCCGAGCCAGGGCGATTACGACATGAATGACGTGGTGGTCGGGTACAGCACGACCTTCACGGTCGACAAAGACAACCGGATCGTGGCGATCCGGGATGTCGTCACTCCGTTGCACAGCGGCGGTAAACTCCGGAGCGCCTTCGGTTACCAGCTCGACATTCCCGTAACCGCCGTCAAAGGCGTGAAGATCGAAAACGGGTCTTCGACGGCCGGACTCGAAAAGAACCAGGATAAAGCCGTGGTGATACTCTTCGACGACATCGAGCAGGCCGTGGCCCGGGGGCCCGTTAGCGTCGAGATCAAACTGGACGGGAGCCTGTCGATGGACAAGGTGACCCGCAAGTCGCTCTACAACCCGTTCATCTGCGTGAGCGACAAAGGGTTTGTTCCCGGGGCCGTCCGCAAGGAAATACACCTGACCAACTATCCGCCCACGTCGCTGGCCGACCCCTATCCTTTCGGCCGCAACGATGACAAGAGCTCGCTGGACAAGGCGGGGAACCCCATCGGGCCCTATTATTATGCGACTTCCGAGTTGTATCCTTTTGCCATCGACCTGCCCGTTACCGATTACCGGATCCCGGACGAGATGGTGAAAATCGACGTCTTCTATCCCTATTTCGCCGACTGGGTGAAGAGCCGTGGCGAAAAACACAAGGAGTGGTATAAGAACTCCGTGAAATAGACCCGGTATTGCCGGTTCGCACGGAGCCCCTGCATCGCGGGGGCTCCGTGTTGTATGGGGCTGCCGGAACGATATGTGGAATTATTGTGTTACCTTTGCCGAAAAGAATGAACGAACCGAATGGCAAAGATTCTTATTATCGACGACGAAGAACAGTTGCGCAAGCTGCTGGCCCGCATCATCGCTCTGGAAGGTTACGAGGTGGCCGAGGCCGCCGATTGTGCCGGGGGGCTCAGGATGCTCCGCCGCTATGAACCCGATGTCGTGCTGTGCGACGTCAAGCTGCCCGACGGCAACGGTGTCGAGATGGTCGAACGGATCAAGCAGGCCATGCCGTCGGCCGAGGTCATCCTGCTGACGGCCTACGGCAATATCCCCGACGGCGTGCAGGCCATCAAGAACGGGGCATTCGATTACATAACCAAGGGCGACGACAACAACAAGATACTGCCGCTGCTGAGCCGTGCCACCGAGAAGGCACAGATGCAGCGCCGGCTGGCTCGTCTCGAGGACAAACTCTCCGAAGAGCATTCGTTCGACCGCATCATCGGTTCGTCGGAATCCCTCCGCAGTGCGGTCGCGCTGGCGCGCAAGGTCGCCGTCACGGATACCTCGGTGCTGCTCACGGGTGAAACCGGAACCGGCAAGGAGGTCTTTGCGCAGGCCATCCACCACGCCAGCCCGCGCGCGAAGGGGGCGTTCGTCGCCGTCAACTGTTCGGCTTTCTCCAAGGAACTGCTCGAAAGCGAATTGTTCGGCCACCGTGCCGGCAGCTTCACGGGTGCCACCAAGGATAAGAAAGGGTTGTTCGAGGAGGCCGACAAGGGGACGCTTTCCCTCGACGAGATCGGCGAGATGCCCGTCGAGCTGCAGGCCAAGCTGCTGCGCGTGCTCGAATGCGGCGAGTTCATCAAAATCGGCGAGACCCGCCCGACCAAGGTCGACCTGCGGATCATCGCCGCCACGAACCGCGACCTCGAAAAGGAGATCGCCTCCGGGAATTTCCGCGAAGACCTCTTCTTCCGACTTTCTGTTTTCCGCATCCACCTGCCGTCGCTGCGCGAACGGCCGGGCGATATCGCTGAATATGCCCGGTTCTTTGCGGCGCAATTCGCCGACAGGATGGGGCGCCGGATCGACACGATCGACAAGGGATATATCGCCGCACTGGAACGCCATGCCTGGCACGGCAACGTCCGCGAACTGCGCAACGTCGTGGAGCGCAGCCTGATCATGGCCGAAGGCAACGCCCTCACCGTCGGCTGCCTCTCCCCCGAATTCCATGCCGCGTCGTGCGACGGCTCCGTGCCCGACTCGATGGCGCTCGACGCCCTCGAACGGCACCACATCCTTAGGGTACTCGAATACACGAAAGGCAACAAGGCCGAGGCCGCCCGCCTGCTGGGCATCGGCATCGCCACGCTTTACCGCAAGCTGGAAAGTTACGGCATGAAGCCCTGACGCCGGCGCCAGGCATATCATTCTGAGACGGCCGCCTTATCATTTTGATAGGGCGGCCGTTCTTTTTGGCAGGTATGCCAAAGTCGCATCTGTTTGACAATTAGTCGCATAGTGCCGAAATTCCTGTTTTGGCACTCCCTTCGTATTCCTTTGGACACAAACCGAAAGAAGAAATCGACATGGTAATCGTGATCCTGATCCTGATATTCTGCGGCGCAATGCTGTTGCTGTGCCGGATGCTTTGCGGTTTTACGAAATTGTTGTCTAACTCAAAAAAAGAACGAAGATGAATGGAACTGTGTTGTTCCTGTTGCTGTGCGCCCTCGGGTCGCTGTGTTACTGGTTTTATTCGAAATGTGTGGATTGGTTTGAAAAAATCTGATGAAAAATGTTTACAGGACTGCTTATTCTGAGCATCGTCGGATTCGTCTATCTGATGTACGTGCTCGTAAAACCCGAAAGATTCTGATTGTCTGACCCCGAAAAAACGCAAATAAATGAATACCGAAATTTTAGGCGTTATCCTGCAATGGGTGGCTCTGGTGGTGCTTTGCTATCCGCTGGGACGCTACATTGCCAAAGTATACCGAGGTGAGCGCACGTGGCTCGACTTCATGGCTCCTGTCGAACGGTTCGTCTACCGCGTGTGCGGTATCGACCCCGCGCAGGAGATGGACTGGAAACAGTTTCTCAAGGCGCTGCTGATGGTCAACCTCTTCTGGTTCTTCTGGGGCATGCTGCTGCTGGTTTTCCAGGGCTGGCTGCCGCTCAACCCCGACGGCAACCCCGGGCAGTCGCCCGATCTGGCGTTCAACACCTGTATCTCGTTCATGGTCAACTGCAACCTGCAACATTACAGCGGCGAGACGGGGTTGAGCTATTTCACCCAGCTGTTCGTCATCATGCTCTTCCAGTTCGTCACCGCAGCCTGCGGCATGGCGGCCATGGCAGGTGTCATGAAGGCGCTGGCTGCCAAGACCACGAAGACCATCGGCAACTTCTGGGTGTTCCTTACCAAGAGCGTAACCCGTATTCTGATGCCGTTGTCGCTCGTCGTGGGTATCCTGCTCGTCATCAACGGAACCCCGATGTCGTTCGACGGCAAACAGACCATCACTACGCTCGAAGGCCAGGAGCAGGTCATCTCGCAGGGCCCCACAGCGGCCATCGTGCCTATCAAACAACTGGGCACCAACGGTGGCGGCTATTTCGGCACCAACTCGGCACACCCGCTCGAAAACCCCAATGCCTTTACCAACATCCTCGAGTGCTGGTCGATCCTGATCCTTCCGATGGCGATGGCCTTCGCGTTCGGCTTCTATACGCGCCGCCGTAGGCTCGCCGCATGGATTTTCGCCGTGATGCTCTTCGCTTATATCGCGGGCGTCGTCTTTTCGGTATGGCAGGAGACGGGCGGCAGCCGGCAGATCGACCGGATGGGTATCGCGCAGGAGCTCGGTTCGATGGAGGGCAAGGAGATCCGCATCGGTTCGGCGGCTTCGGCCATGTGGGGCATGACGACGACTGTCACCTCGAACGGGTCGGTCGACTCGATGCACGATTCGCAGACCCCGCTGAGCGGTATGCTGCAAATGCTCAACATGCAGATCAACTGCTGGTTCGGCGGTGTCGGCGTGGGCTGGATGAACTACTTCGCCTTCCTCATCATCGCCGTCTTCATCAGCGGACTGATGGTGGGCCGCACGCCCGAATTCCTCGGACATAAGGTCGAAGCGCGCGAAATGAAGATCGCCACGCTGGTCGTGCTGATGCACCCCTTCCTGATCCTCGTCGGCACGGGAATTTCAGCCGCCGTAGCCGCTGCCGACCCGGAGATCGGCTGGCTCAACAACCCCTCGTTCCACGGCCTGAGCGAAATGCTCTACGAGTACACCTCCTCGGCCGCCAACAACGGTTCGGGTTTCGAGGGGCTGGCCGACAATACGCCGTTCTGGAATATTTCGACCGGCATTGCGCTGATCATGGGGCGTTATTTCCCGATCGTGGGGCAGGTCGCCATCGCCGGGCTGCTCGCTTCGAAGAAATATATCCCCGAAAGTGCCGGTACGCTCAAGACCGATACGGGAACCTTCTCGCTGATGACTTTCGCCGTCATCATCATCGTCGCTGCGCTCTCGTTCTTCCCTGCGCTGGCACTGGGCCCGATCGCCGATTACCTGACTTTCTAAAATGTTACGACTATGAAACGAAACAGAAATAATTCCTTGTTCGACCGTACCCTGCTGCGCCAGAGCCTGCGCGCCTCGTTCCAAAAGCTCGACCCGCGCAAGATGGTCAAGAACCCCATCATGTTCACCGTCGAAGCCGTCACCTTCGTCATGTTGCTGCTGATCGTGTGGATTGCCGTGACGGGCAATACCTCGCAGGGGTCGCTGCTCTATAACGTCGTGGTCTTCCTGGTGCTTTTTGCCACGGTGCTCTTCGCCAACTTCGCCGAGGCCATCGCCGAAGCCCGCGGCAGGGCGCAGGCCGACTCGCTGCGCAAGACCCGTGAGGAAACCCCTGCCAAGCGGATCGACCCCGACGGACAGTCGCATATCGTGAGCAGTTCCGACCTCAGGCAGGGTGACCTCTTCGAATGCGTCGCCGGTGACACGGTCGCCGCCGACGGCGAGATCGTCGAGGGGCTCGCTTCGATCGACGAGAGCGCCATCACGGGCGAGTCCGCCCCTGTGATCCGCGAGGCGGGCGGTGACAAAAGTTCCGTCACGGGTGGTACCAAAGTGCTTTCCGACCGCATCCTGGTGAAGGTCACGGCGCGTCCGGGCGAAAGTTTCCTCGACAAGATGATCGCCCTCGTGGAAGGCTCCTCGCGCCAGAAGACGCCCAACGAAATCGCCCTGACCATCCTGCTGGCAGGCTTTACGATCGTGTTCGTCATCGTCTGCGCGACGCTCAAGCCCTTTGCCGATTACGTCGGCGCCAACATCACCGTCGCGGCGTTCATCTCGCTGTTCGTCTGCCTGATCCCGACCACCATCGGCGGCCTGCTTTCGGCCATCGGCATCGCCGGTATGGATCGTGCGCTCCGCGCCAACGTCATCACCAAGTCGGGCAAGGCCGTCGAGACTGCCGGCGACATCGACACACTGCTGCTCGACAAGACCGGTACGATCACCATCGGTAACCGCAAGGCCACGGGCTTCTATCCGGTCGACGGGTTCGGTGCCCGGGAGTTTGTCCGGCTGTGCGTCCTCTCGTCGGTGTCCGATCCGACGCCCGAAGGCAAGTCCATCGTCGAACTGGGTGCCGAGCAGGGCATCAAGACCGATCCCCTGCAACTGGTCGGCGTGCACATGGTGAAGTTCACCGCCGAGACCAAGTGCTCGGGTGTGGACATGCCCGACGGCCGCCGTATCCGCAAGGGCGCTTCGGAAGCGATCCTGCGCATGTGTGCCGAGGCGGGGCACGAATGCCCCGCAGGTATCGAAGCCACCGTGCGCCGTATCTCCGAGAACGGCGGGACGCCGCTCATCGTCTGCGAGGACGAGCGGATCAGGGGTGTGGTCGAATTGCAGGACATCATCAAGACGGGTATCCGCGAACGTTTCGAGCGTCTGCGCAAGATGGGCGTGAAGACCGTGATGGTGACGGGCGACAATCCGCTGACGGCGAAATACATCGCCGAGCAGGCAGGCGTGGACGACTTCATCGCCGAGGCCAAGCCCGAGGACAAGATGGAGTACATCAAGCGCGAACAGCGCGCCGGCAAACTGGTGGCCATGATGGGCGACGGTACGAACGACGCCCCGGCGCTGAATTTCGCCAATGTCGGGCTTTCGATGGGTTCCGGGACGTCGGTGGCCAAGGATGCCAGTGACATCACGCTGCTCGACGACTCGTTCGCTTCGATCGCCACGGCTGTGATGTGGGGACGCTCGCTATACCGCAATATCCAGCGTTTCGTACTGTTCCAGCTCACGATCAACTTCGCGGCGATCCTGATCTGCTTCGTCGGCGCGGTGTTCGGTACGGACATGCCGCTTACGGTGGTGCAGATCCTGTGGGTGAACATCATCATGGATACCTTCGCCGCGATGGCCATGGCCTCGCTGCCGCCGAACCCCGAGGTGATGCTCGAAAAACCCCGTCCGCGCAATGAATTCATCATTACGCGCGCCATGGCGCGCACGCTTTTCACGTGCGGCATTATCATGGTCGCGGTATTGCTGGGCATGCTGTTCTGGTGGACGATCACGACCGGCGGGCTGACCGTGCGCCAGTTGACGCTCTTCTTCTCGACGTTCGTATTCCTGCAATTCTGGAATATGTTCAACGCCAAGGGTTTCGAAACACGCCATTCGGTCTTTTCCTGCCTGCGCGGGTGCCGTGAATTCTTCCTGATCCTGTTGGCTATCGCTGTGGGGCAGGTGCTCATCGTCGAATTCGGCGGCGAGGTTTTCCGCACCGAACCGCTGGCATGGCGGGAGTGGGCAGTTATCATCGGCAGTACGTCGCTGATCGCTGTCGGCGGCGAGATCGTCCGGGCCATAGGCCGCAAGCGTTGACCCACCCCGATCCCACATATGAAGAAATTCTTTTGTTGCTGCTTGCTGGCGGTGGTTGCGTCCGTCACCGTATCGGCACAAATCACAGACAGCCTTGGGAAGGTTTGTCTTGTCCCGGCTGCCCGGGAGGGCGGTTTCGCCCGTTATATCGACCGGCGCACCTCCACGAAGGGCTACCGCATGACCTTCATTGCGGTTCCGCTGATCGTGGGCGGCGCCGTGATGTCGGTTTACGACACCGATTTCCGGCGCCTGCGCAACGGCTACGTAAAGTCGTTCCACCACGATTACGACGACTACCTGCAATATGCACCCGCTGCCGTGATGCTCGGCTTGAAGGCTTTCGGCGTCAAGGGGCGCAGCTCCTGGGGCCGCATGCTCGTCTCGGATGCGTTCTCGGTGGGGCTGATGGCCGCAGCGGTCAATTCGCTGAAATATTCGTTCCGTGTGATGCGTCCCGACGGCTCTACCCGCAATTCGTTTCCCTCGGGGCATACGGCCACGGTTTTCATGACGGCGACGATGCTCCACAAGGAGTACGGGCACCGCAGCCCGTGGTACAGCATCGGGGCCTATACCGTGGCGACGGTCACCGGCGTTACGCGCCAGCTCAATAACCGCCACTGGATGAGCGACGTGATGGTCGGCGCCGGTATCGGTATCCTCGCCACGGAGTTCGGCTATTTCCTCGCAGACCTGATATTCAAGGACAAAGGGCTGCATGTCGGCGAGACCCAACTTGTGTACGACCGCTTCCGCCGGCCTTCGTTCCTCAGTTTTACGGTCGGTGTGACCACTTCGCCCGGCTCCTATTTGCCGTCCCCGGGGATGAGGACTTCGTTCAAGGCCGGGCCTACGGTCGGGGCGCAGGGGGCATGGTTCGCCTCGCCCTATGTCGGCGTGGGCGGGCGTTTTGCCGTGACGAACCTCGAGATGACCGTCAATGGCGTGCCGCAGGACGATAATCTGGAGAGCGGCTCCCGGCCTTTACCTGTCCTATCCGCTTTCCGTCCGGTGGCTGGTCGGGTCGAAACTGCTCAGCGGGTACGGATACTATAAATCGTGTAACACGGATTTGCAGAAATTGGGTGATCGTGGCGGCTTTGTGCTCGCGACCGGCATCTCTTCCACCTACCTTGCCTCCCGGAATTTCGGGATCCGCTTCTCGACCGACTACGACATGGCGCCGCCTTTTGCGAAGGATTCCCGCCAGCGGTTGCATATGCTGACGTTTTCACTGGCTGCATGTGCCGTATTTTAGGAGGGAGTCCCCGGTTTCAGGATCCCGTCCCCGAATAAAAAGCGGGCCCCTCTTTCCGGGAGCCCGCTTCTCTGTGTATTACGGTCGGTTTTTACAGGACACCCTGTTCGACCATCGACTTGGCAACCTTCATGAAGCCGGCGATATTGGCGCCCTTCATATAGTTGATGTAACCGTCCTTCTCGGTGCCGTATTCGAGGCATGCGTGGTGGATCGACGACATGATCTGGTGCAGCTTGGCATCGACCTCCTCGGCCGTCCAGTTGAGTTTCTGGGCGTTCTGCGTCATTTCCAGACCCGATGTGGCGACGCCGCCGGCGTTCACGGCCTTGCCCGGGCCATAGGGAATCTTCGCCGCGATGAATGCGTCGATAGCCTCGGGACGGCAGCCCATGTTCGAAACTTCTGCCACGACCTTCACGCCGTTGGCCAGCAGTTTGCGGGCATCCTCGCCGTCGAGCTCGTTCTGCGTGGCGCACGGCATGGCGATGTCGACCTTGACTTCCCACGGCTTCTTGCCCGCGAAGAACTGGGATCCGGGGAATTTCTTGGCGTAGGGTTCCACGACGTCGTTGTTCGATGCGCGCAGTTCGAGCATATAGGCAATCTTTTCGGCGTCGAGGCCTGTGGGATCGTAGATGTAGCCGTCGGGGCCCGAAATCGTCACCACCTTGGCGCCCAGTTCCGTGGCCTTCGTCGCCGCGCCCCATGCCACGTTGCCGAAGCCCGAGATGGCGATGGTCTGGCCCTTGATGTCCATGCCGGCTTTTTCGAGCATCTGGCGCAGGAAATAAACGGCACCGAACCCCGTGGCCTCGGGACGGATCAGCGAACCGCCGTAGGTCATGCCCTTGCCGGTCAGTACGCCCGTGTTCTCGCGTGCCAGTTTACGGTACATGCCGTAGAGGTATCCGATTTCGCGGCCGCCCACGCCGATGTCGCCCGCCGGGACGTCGGTCTCGGGGCCGATATGGCGCCACAGCTCGACCATGAAGGCCTGGCAGAAACGCATTACCTCACGGTCGGATTTGCCCTTGGGGTTGAAATCCGAGCCGCCTTTGGCACCGCCCATGGGCAGCGTCGTCAGCGCATTCTTGAAAATCTGCTCGAAACCGAGGAATTTCAGGATCGAGGGATTCACCGAGGGATGGAAACGCAGGCCGCCCTTGTAGGGGCCGATTGCGTTGTTGAACTGGATGCGGTACCCGAGGTTGACCTGGACATCGCCCTTGTCATCGACCCAGACCACCTTGAAGGTGAAGATACGGTCAGGCTCCACGATGCGTTCTGCAATGCGGTTGGCCTCGAATTCCGGATGCTGGTTGTAAGCCTCCTCTACCGTCATGAGAACTTCGCGCACGGCTTGCAGGTATTCGCTTTCGCCGGGGTGCTTGCGCTCAAGTTCCGCCATCAATTTGTTTACGTCCATATTGCCTGAAGTTTTAAAAGGTTGTTTCTTTATTACAAATATAATATTATTTCTTATAAATTGTAACTTCGGGGCGAATTTTTCCGCGGAATTATTATTTATCGCCCTCTTCCTTGACGATACCCTTGTTCGAGCGCCCGTCGATGCAGACCCACAGGGGTTTTTCGAAACGCACCTGCCGCAGGAACATTCCCTCGTAGACCGCGCGGCGGCCGTCGAGTTCCCCTTCGCGGAAAATACCGTCGCCGCGGAAGGGATTGATCGTCAGGTAACCCACGCCCAGCGAGGTGACGTTCTGGAAAAAATGCGTGCCCTGCGACGGTTCGACCTCGAACTTCTCGATGCCGCATTCGACGATCACCTTCGCTTCCGAGATGTGGTTCCATTTCACGGGGACGCCCAGAAACGGGTCGGAAGAGCCCCAGCGGCCGGGGCCGACGAGGATGTAGGAGCGTTTTTCATCCTGCATCCGGTTGTTGAATTCGAGCAGTTCTTCGGCGATCTTTTCGGTCGAGAGCGAGTCGAACGTGTTGCTCTTGATGTAGATGATGTCTGCGATGTCGCCCATCATGCCGATCCCGAGCGCGTTCTGGCCGTATACCAGCGCGTCGGAAACGTCCACCTTGCTCCAGTCGATCGGGCGGTTGTCCTGGTTGTCGATGATCGGGCGGATCTGGAGCAGGTTGAATATCTGTTGTTCTCCGGCCTGTACGTCCATATTGACGGCGAATTCGACCTCTACGGGGCAGCGCATCTCCTCGGCCCCCAGCCTCAGGATATCGCCGATGATGTCCGCGAGCGGGAAGGTGTTGTATTTTAGTATGTTGTTGAATGTGATTACTTTGCGTCCCCGGTCGAACGGGCTGTCCGAGATGCGTTCGTTCTCCCGATCCCATACCGAGCAGACGAACCGTGCGTTGCGCAGGCCGGCGATCTGTGCGATGTCCAGCCTGTGCAGGTTCACCGCGTCGTCGATCGACGTGCGGAACTCTTCGGGCTTGAGGCTCAGCGCCAGCACTTCGTTCTGCGTGTCGCGCAGCGCCAGTTCGGGGGTCGAGGTCTGGAGTACCTTCTGCGGGTAGCGGGGCGAGAAGCGCAGCGTACGGCCGCCGTCGACGACCAGTTTGCCCAGCCCCATGGCGATGTTGCAGACGCCGTCGGCCGGGGCCTCGTCGCCGATGGGGTAGTAGTTGATCGACCGGGCCACGCCCGAGAAGGTCGGGAAGAAGAGGCCGTCCTGCTCGGTGCCGCATACCTCCTGGATGATGACGGCCATTTTTTCCTCCGAGATCAGGTTTTGCGACGAGGAGAGGTAAGCCCTCGACGTGGCGAAATAGACCGAGGCGTAGACGCTCTTGACAGCCTTGAGCAGCAGTCGGAGCATCTGATCCCCGTTGTCCACGTAGGGGATCATGTAGGTGGAATAGATGCCTGCGAAGGGCTGGTAGTGCGAATCTTCCAACTTCGACGACGAACGTACGGCCAGCGGCGTGCGGACGGTCTGGATGTAGGCCTTCAGCTCCTGCTGCAACCTGGCGGGCACCGTCGAACTGACGAATTCCGAGAGTATCTCCTCGTCCGAGAACTCCTGCGAAATGATGTATTTGAGGCCGTTGAGGCGGATGAAGTCGTCGAAATAGTCCGTGGCGATGACCACCGAGCGGGGGATCATGATGCGCACGTTGGCGTGCTTGTCGTAGAGCCGGTGCTTGAGGATCATCGAATTCATGAAGGCCAGCCCGCGGGCCTTGCCGCCGAGCGAACCCTCGCCGATGCGTGCGAAGGCCACCGCGTCGCTGTAAGTTTCCGGGTCGAAACGCGCCACTACGCCCTGCCCGAGCAGCGTGCGGTAATCCTTGATGAGGTTGACGATGCGCTGGCGATGTTCCTGGGTCGACGCGAATTGGCTCTTGTTGCCCCGGCGGATCGCCGCCGCCAGCGGGAACAGCCCCCGGGAATAGAGCCATTTCGAAAGGTGGTTTTGCGACGTGTGATATTCGAATGCCTTGTCGGGGATCGTGGCGATCATCTCCTGCATCTGCACCAGGTCTTTGGCCTTGCCGATGACGGCACCCGTATCGGGGTCTTTGAAGAGGAATTCGCCGAAGGCGAACTCCTTGTCGATATATTCGTGCAGCTGCGTGAGCAGCGTTTTGGAATTCTTGGCGATGAACCCCGCCCCGAGCTGGCGGGCCTGTACCTCGAACTCGGTCTGCGACGATTGCAGCAGGACGGGCATCAGCGGGTTGTCGGCCTTGATGCGGCGGCAGAGGTCGATGCCCGCATCGCGTTTCTCGCTCTCGGGCGGGTCGTTGCGGTGCAACACGAACCCTACGTCGGAGATCACGCCCAGGATGTTCTTCTTGTAACGGTCGTAGAGTTCCACGGCCTCCTCGTAATTGGTGGCCAGCAGGATTTTCGGCCGGGCACGCTTGCGCAGAATCTGCTGTTGCTCGTTGAAGGCGTCCTTGAGGAATTCTGTGTTCTGCAGCAGGATCAGCTTGTAGAGCTCGGGCAGGTAGGTCGAGTAGAAACGTATCGAGTCCTCGACGAGCAGGATGGCCTGCACGCCGCCGTCGGTGATGTCCTCCTCGGCGTTCATTTTATCCTCGACCAGCTTGATGATGGCCATGATCAGGTCGGTATTGCCGTGCCAGCCGAAGATGTAGTCGAGCCCCGAGCGATCCTGCTCCTCCAAACGGCGGTAGATGTCTTTCGAGAAGGAGGTGAGCAGCGCGACCGGGATCTGGGCGTGGCGTTCCTTGACGATCTTGGCAAACGAGAATACGTCCAGCTCCCCGACGTTGTACATCGTCAGGATGAAGTCGAACGAGTCGTCGCGGCCGAGCAGCTCCAACGCTTCGCGTGTGGAGCTCACGCGCGTGAACGACGGCGGGTTCGACATGTTCAGGTCGAGGTATTCCTGGTTGATCTGCGATTCGATGTGTCCGTCCTCCTCGAGGATATACCCGTCGTAGCTGCAGCAGACCAGCAGGATCTTATGGATTCGGTATTTCATGAACCGGTACTGGGCCTTGTTCCCGTCCGGCAGGTATTCTTCGAGGTTCTTGTTCATCGCGACTTCGTTTATTTCAACAAAAATAGGAAAAAATCGCCAACCGGTAAAAAGAAATTTCCCGACGGCAGGTGATACCGGCGGACGAGGGGAGTTGCCGGGGTGCCGGGCGCGGCGTCCGGGTTCAGACCCTGGCGCTGAAAACCATATGGCGCCAGAGGTAGGGTATGCGTCCGGCGCCCGTAAAGACCAGATGATGGTATCCCGCCTCCCTGAGCAGGATGGCGAGTGTCCGGCGCGACCAGAACTTGATGTGGCCGCCTTCCCACAGGGCGCTCAGGTGATAATCCATTTTGTTGGCCAAGGCGATGGTGAGGTTCTTCAGGTAGCCGTGGTAGGGCGTGGTGACGATGAACTGGCCTCCGCCGCTGGCTTCGAGGATGCTGCGGATGAACAATACGAATGCCCGCGGTTGGTAGAGGTGTTCGATGACTTCCATCGAAATCACTGTTTTGAAGGGAATGCCGCGCAGTTCGGGCGGGAGTTCGCCCGAGGTTACATCACAGACGAAAAACCGGTTCGAATTTCCCCCTCCCTTCATCCTGTTGGCGATCGCTATGCCTTGTTCGGATGCGTCGATGCCGTAGACGCAATAGCCTTTCCCAGCCAGGTAATTGGCGAAGTAACCGTTTCCGCAGCCTACATCCAGAATCGGCGAACCGTCCGTGGGCAGTAACCGCTCGATGTATTTGCCGAGCAGTTTGTGGTAGAACATCGGCTGGGCGTCGCGCCATCCGAATTCATTGTAGCTGGATGTCGTCATGGTGTAGTGGGATTTGAAGACGCAATAACAAACAAATGTAGGCATATTTTTCATCGCGCGCAAGCGGAACGGGGTTTATTTACAGGGGCTTTCTTTTGCTTGTCAGCGACTTTCCGGCAGGGCCTGCGCGATTTTCGTTTTTTATTTCTATCTTTGTTCTGATAAAAAAACGATTCGCAATGAATACGGACAAATATATCCTTCAGGAAGTCACAACCTCCGCACAGGAGCGTGAATGGCTCGATTTACCCAAGAAGATTTACAAGGGCAACCGCAACTGGGTCTGCCCGCTGGATCAGGACATAACCGAGGTCTTCGATCCGGCACGAAACGAACTTTTCGCCGACGGTGAAGCCGTCCTTGTTGGCGTCATCCAGAGCGGAGGAGTACTTGGAAGCAG
>OGOR01001036.1_pt1 | contig 17701 bp, 14 predicted proteins | sample 1552771 | NCBI WGS metagenome assembly OGOR01 (sample SAMEA2580124, study PRJEB22360) | human gut metagenome | biome: human gut; feature: human-associated habitat; material: faeces | place: Denmark | collected 2008/2010
AAGACCCGGCTCTTTCGGTCCACCTGTACCGGAAGAGCCAAACCGGGGAGGGAAGACAGACAGAAAGGTTTCTCTCCACCGGGACGATCCGGATAACCCAATCCGATTCGCCGAAGTCAACGATACATGCCACAAGGCGCTGCCTCAATGGGTAAAGTGCTTAGACGAGAAGGGGAAACGCGGGAATCGTGACGCGCGGCAAAGTGGGCAGGGAAAAGTGCCTAGTGGTTCCGGACTAATGCGAAATCCAAGCCCGAAGGCGGAGGCGTGCGGCGCATTGCAGGGACGAAAAAAAGCGGCGCCTTCTTGCGAAAGCGCCGCTTTTCGAATTCGTGGCTCCCCGAGCTGGGCTCGAACCAGCGACCTGCGGATTAACAGTCCGTCGCTCTACCGACTGAGCTATCGGGGAATCAAGGACACGAAGTATATCGGAGACTTTGAGTCTTTGGCAAGAGAATTTCTTGAAAATACCATAAACACGGTATGCCTCGTGCCGATTTTTTTCTTCTTATCTTACTCCTGCAATCGCTTTGGCGACGTAGGTTACATTTTCAGTGTTGAGGCCGGCGATGCAAATGCGGCCGTTGGCCACGCCGTAGACGCCGTACTTCTCACGCAGTGCGAGCATCTGTTCGGCGTTGAGGCCTGTGAACGAGAACATGCCCGCCTGACGGACGGCGAAGGAGAGGTCGGCGCCGACGGCCTCGCCCGCGGCGACCAGGCTCTCGCGCATGGAGCGGATGCGGGTGCGCATGCCGGTCACCTCATCCTCCCAGACGGCGTAGAGCTCTTCGTCGTTGAGGACTTCGTTGACGATAGCGGCGCCGTGCGTGGCAGGGTTGGAGTATTCGGCGCGGACGATGGCCTTGATGATGGAGGTGACCACTGCGGCTTCGTCTGCGTTGGGAGTGACGACATGCAGACCGCCCGCACGTTCGCCGTAGAGGCCGAAGTTCTTCGAGCAGGAGGAACTGACCATGAAGGAGACGCCGGCGGCGCACAGGGCGCGGACGGCGGCTGCGTCGTCGTCAAGGCCGGAGCCGAAGCCCTGATAGGCGATGTCGAGGAAGGGAAGCAGGTCGCGTTCCTGAATGATCCTCGTGACCTCGGCCCACTGCTCGGCGTTGAGGTCGTAGCCGGTCGGGTTGTGGCAGCAGGCGTGCAGAAGCACGACCGTGCCGGCCTCGAGGCCCTCGAGACAGGCCTTCATGGCTTCGAAGTCGACGCCGTTCTTCTCCTTGTTGAGGTAGGGGTAGCGGTCGACCTTGAGGCCTGCGTGCTCAAAAAGCGTGATGTGGTTGCCCCAGGTGGGGTTGGAGACGACGGCCTTCGTGAGGCCGAGGAATTCGTGCGCGAACACTGCGCCTAGACGGAGCGCGCCCGTGCCGCCGAGAGACTGGATGGTAGCGATGCGGCCCGAGAGGACGGCTTCGTTCGTGGCGCCGAAGACGAGCTTCTGGATGGCGGCGCAGTAGGCGGGAAGGCCCGACATCGGGATGTAGCCGTGCGGAGCGCCGCGTTTGGCGAGGCGCTGTTCGGCCGCGCCGACGGCCTTCATGAGCGGAAGCCTGCCTTCGTTGTCGAGGTAGATGCCGACGCCGAGGTTGACCTTCGTGTCGCGGGGATCGTTCTTGTAGAGTTCAACGAGGCCGAGAATGGGATCGTCAGGACGGGGTTCAAGGGAAGCAAAGTATTCGCGAGTCATTTTGTGTGGAGCCCGTGTTGAAAAAGAAGCTCCATTCACTATAACCAACCGAGGGACCGCCCGTCGGCTCGGCGGGCGGCTCTCTGAGGGTATTTCGAGATTGGTCAGATGCCATAAGGACTATGAGGTACTGCGTGTTCGCTTCAAAACAGCATACAATCGACTGTCTAACCATCTCAGATCCCTGACCGAGGTTTCCAGTGGCACAGATCGTCCGATATCCCGACTCGCCCTTCATCCTTCACCAGCCCTTTCCGCCGGCGGGCGATCAGCCCTCGGCCATCGAGGCGCTCTCCGAGGGGCTTGAGGACGGCGTCATGTTCCAGACGCTGCTCGGCGTGACGGGGTCGGGCAAGACCGAAGTCTATCTTCACATCATGGAGCGGGTTCTTGCCCGTGATCCCGAGGCTCAGGTCCTCCTGCTCGTACCGGAAATCAATCTGACGCCCCAACTCGAGGGCCGCGTGCGATCACGCTTTCCCGGCGAGAGCGTCGTGACGCTCAACTCAGATCTGGCGGACATGGAGCGCGCGCGCTCCTGGCTTGCCGTACACGAGGGGCGCGCCCGCGTGCTCGTTGGCACGCGCATGTCGGTCTTCTCCAGCTTCCGCAAGCTTTCCCTCGTCATCGTCGACGAGGAGCATGACCAGTCGTTCAAGGCGGGGGACGGACTTCGATACTCGGCCCGAGACCTTGCCGTCTGGCGAGCCCACAGGAACGGGATTCCCGTCGTGCTAGGCTCTGCCACGCCTTCGATTGAAAGCTGGGTCAAGGCACAGTCTGGCGGCTACAGGCTTCTTGAGCTTCATCAGCGCGCCGTGCAGAATGCCCTGCTGCCTGCCATCGAGCTCATCGAGCCGCCGAGGCGTGGCTCGGGCGAGGCGCTCTCCGATGAGGCGTGCGCAGCCATGAGCCGTTGTCTGGAAGCCGGCCGTCAGGTGCTTGTGTTTCTCAACAGGCGAGGTTACTCGCCCGTGCTGTCATGCCCCGCCTGCGGCTGGGTGAGCACGTGCAGGCGCTGCTCCACCTTCTCCGTCTTCCACAAGTCTTCCAGATCGCTGGTCTGCCACCACTGCGGCTGGCAGACGGAGGGGCCTGAAGCCTGTCCCTCTTGCGGCAACGTCGACATTCTGCCGCGAGGCATCGGCACGGAGCGTCTTGAGGAGGAGATCGGCCGGAGGTTCCCCGAGCGCAAGGTGCTTCGCATAGACCGAGACAGTGTCTCCCGCAAGCATGAGGCTGAAAAGGCCTTCGCCAAGGTACACCGCGGAGAGGTGGACATTCTGGTCGGCACCCAGATGATCGCGAAGGGGCACGACTTCTACAATGTCGGTCTGGTCGTCATTCTCAATTCCGACGCCCAGATCCTGAGTCCTGATGCGCGCGCCAAGGAGCGGCTCTTCGCCACGCTGATGCAGGTGGCGGGCCGTGCCGGCCGCCACGGCGATCAGGGGCGTGTCGTCATTCAGACGCGGCTTCCCGAGGACCCCCTTTTCGGCGCTCTGGAAAAGCAGGACTACAGGGGCTTTGCGGAGTCTCTCGTCGAGGAACGCAAGGAAAACTGGTGCGTTCCCTTTGTCCATCAGGCACTGGTCACGGCGCAGGCGAAGACGCTCGCCGAGGCACTCTACTTCCTCAACGCCTGCGCAAAGTCAGGCTTCAGCATGGCTCCCGAGGACGTCAGGGTCTTCGATCCCGTGCCCATGCCCCTCGTGCGCCTGATGGATGTCGAACGCGCCCAGTTGCTCGTCGAGGCCGACGGCAGGGCATCCCTGAACCGTTTTCTCTGGCAGTGGCAGGCAACCTTCAATGCGCCCTCGGGCATCGACTGGACCATCGAGGTCGACCCGGCATCCATCTAGTCGGGCACCTTCCGGACGTTTTTTGAACGGAGGGAATTCCGTTATAATGACCTTCTTCTCCGCGTGGTGAAATGGATATCATGCAGCCCTCCGAAGGCTGCGGTACAGGTTCGATTCCTGTCGCGGGGACCAAACACTAAGCCCGTACAGTGCCGCGCTGTGCGGGTTTTTCTTTTGCCACAGGCGTTTTCGAGGGATTGTAGCTTATCGAGCTTATCGGGGTGTGCCATGGAATGCCTTGACATCCCCGATGGGATTGGGGTATTTATTGGGGTACGTCATGAGGTCGCCATTGAGTGCGGTCAAGATACCCCAATAAACGAAGGCACTATGTCCAAGATTGCCCAAGAACTCAAGCCCACGGCGTTGAACAACATCATCCGTGACTTTGAAAAGTCCGATGCCCAGAAACTCAAGATAGGCGTCGGCGGTGTTGCTGGTCTGTACCTGATCCTCAAGAAGACCTTGGGCGGGTGTAGCCGCCGCTGGGTCATTCGTTGCAAGATAAACGGGAAGGCCGTTGACCGCTCCCTTTATGGCCTGACCTATAACCCCAATGGTGGAGGCTGTGGCCTCTCTGAGGCGAGAGCGAAGGCGAGAGAGTACCGCGCCTCATTGCTGGCTGGCATTGATCCATTGGTCGAGGCTGAGAACCAGAAGGCCGCCGAACGAGAGGCCAAAGAGTTGGCGAAGGTCAAGGCTGTGACATTCGAGCAGGCCGCCGTGGCCTATGTCGCATTGAACGCGGCTGGCTGGTCGGTCAACAATCCGAACAGAGAGCGCAACGTTATGAGCGGGCTTCGGTCGAGGGCGTTCCCTGTGTTCGGTAATAAGCCCGTCGGGGAGGTGAACGCCGACGATGTGTTCGAGGCATTGACAAAAGACGATTGGCTTTTTGAAGTCTCAGAGGCCACGTCCAGAAAGATCAGGGATTACATCAACGGTGTTTGTGAATGGGCTATCAATCAGAAGTTGAGAGCCGAAGGCATTCTTCCCGCTTCGCTGGTCAAGGGGTCGAGGTTGGCCGCGCTCTATGCGCCGATCCAGCACCAGATTCCGAAAGGCGGGAACAATCCGACGATTGACTACAGGGACGCGCCGACATTCTTTCGTGAGCTGTGCGAGTTGCCGCCGTCCAATGGCCGCAATGCGCTGATCTTCGGAATGCTGACTGCACTCAGAGGCGGCAGTTACAGAGAACTCCGATGGGGGGCGATTGACTGGGAAGGGGAATCTTGCAAGGTCGCAGAGGAGAACCGCAAGAAAAAGGGCGAGGGCTTTTATGTCTCCTACCTGTCCAAGTACGCCATGGACTTTCTAAAGTCCCTGCCTCGCTTCGAGGGTGACTGCGTGTTCTCTGCTGATGGCGGTCGGAACGCAATCACACAAACAACTTTGAGGCGTGTCATTGACGCCATGAACAAGCGGCGGCGAGAACGCGGCCTTCCTGAGTGGCGAGATTGGACGATGAAAGACGATCAAGGCCGTTCCCCTGTGGTCGTGCCTCATGCACTCTGTCGCACGACGTTCGCCACGTGGTCAGAAGATGATGAGCATGATGTCGACGCCACGATCAGTAAGCTGGCCGTCGAGCTGTGCCTAGATCACAGTGCAGGTAAAGCCAAAGGAGACCCGCTCAATGGAGCGTATCGTCGGAACCCGAAGGCAAAACGCCGAAGGGAAGCCGCTACGCTGTGGGGAAGATTCCTCATTACTGGCAGATACCCCGATGAGGCCGACGCCCCAGAGTGGGACTCATGGCAGAAGATCGTGGAACAGAACGCTTAAAACCTACCAGCCTCGAGCCGTTTTCGGTGTCGGGGCTTTTCTTTGCCTGCTGGTCATTCGACTGGGAAACGTGAAAAATTAGGTGGGACAGGTGGGACTAGAGACCGTTTTTCGGTGTTATTGCCTGTGCCACAGGCTAAAGCGAGAGAATTGCCAATGTGGGACTTTGGCAGAATCAGGTGGGACTTTGCCAAAGAGAGGTGGGACTTTGGCAAAAACAGGTGGGACTAGAGAGAAGAAGAAAGAAAAGAATAAATAATCTATCTATCTAACCTTTCTCCTACTGGCTCTATCCTGTCTCGTAAGAGAAAGCACCTTGGGGAGGCATGATGACGAGACCATTCACCAGCACCAGCAGGAAAGGAAAGACACCCAAGACCATGGCGGTCAATTTGAGCGCATGGCTTCGAGCTTATGCCGCCGATGAGCAATCAGGCGTGGAGGCTGTGAGACGCGCTCAGAACGCACGGGAGAGCGCACAGAAGGCCAATCCATTGGCGAGAAACATTCGGAGAACGTGAGCGATTGGAGCGGGCGCAAGAATGGCGTCGGCTGGTCGGAGGCTTGTTGAAAAAAGTTGAGCCCGTTTGACTCGTTCCCGTGGTCGGGTTATTGAAAAATATTAAGCATGAACCCCGAGCAAACCCCGAGACAGGCGGTTATTAGGGTGGCGTCTAACAGGGCTTCAAATCAATCGGACGCCTACAGCCGCAACGGTTTGAGGATGGCGCCTATATGACGTAGAGCCTGTTGTCGGTGCAGGCTATTCGTTGGCGTCATCTCCTACGCTTCGAGACCGTGTTCAGGCCGTGCGATTGTGGTCTGACCTGTGGGGTGCCCGACTTTCGGAACCAGTCCGCGCGCGCGCGCGAGGGAGGGGCGGGTCAAAAGTCGCCCCCCAATGGATCTAGACCGCGCCCCTAGCTCAAGTTTTGCGCGTGCAATTCGTGGAGTTTTTGGCGCTTGCTCCGAAGGGTGTGGGCGTTGTGGCGCAATGGGTTTGCACGTCGTGAAGGTGGTGCCGTTGTTGAGGAAAGGGCTCATCGCTTCGCGCGCGCGTGCGCGCGCGGACTGAGTGCAAAACTCCACTTCCTGACTTTTGCGCAAATTTGAGCGAAAGCGTTTAGGGTGAATGATGCGGGGAGCCTGAGGGGGCCGAGGTACTGGGAAGGGGCTTCCGATACTGCGGGTGCTTGCGAGTCCCAAAGGTCGTCTAGTTATTGGTTTTGAAAATGTGGTCTGACCGTGGGGAATTGCGGCAAAAGAGGCGCGTCGAATGGGCGGTATTTTTGGGGGCTTGAGCGTTCTGTCTCAATGAAAAGGTTGTTCGATACTGTGACTGTGGTTGATGCTTGTGGTTTGTCCGTAGTGGGGCTTGAGACTGGATGCGCAGAAAGGAGAAGGGCGGCACCGATCTGATGGAGTTTTTGCAGCAGTCCGCGCGCGCGAGGCACTGAAAACGTAATTTTTCGCTATCAAGGGGGGCAAAAGAGACGGTTGTGGAAAGGTTGTGTGCAACCTGTGGATAAGTGCGCCGCAAGCAGGTGAAGTTTCGGGCGGCATCCGCTAATATCTAAAGGTATTCTCCAGTTCTCCAAGCCCGCGATTGACAATGATTGACAGAGCCATATTGTTGGCGGGCTGAAAGAGTTGGAGAACCTATAAAAACAACGCCATTTTGACGAGCAAAGTACATAAATTTATGGCTAACTACCTTGATTTTTCCGCCGATGTATTCGGAGTGGGGTCGGATGTCGACGCTTTGGCGAAACAAGTCAATGAGAACGCGGCTGGTCGTTGCACTTACTTCGACGATTCGTCTGACCGAATCTCGACCGATTTTGCGAATCACTCTGTAAAACGTGCGGCGAAGTTTCGGGAACTTAAAAAGGTCGACCAGCAACTCGAAAGGCTGAACGAGAAACGAAAGGAACTGAGGCGGGAACTCGATCAGTTGGATGCGGAGCGACAGATAATGCTCGAGAACGCTGGTCGACCGAACGCGCTGTCGGCTCATGAAAAACTGGTGATGGCTCGAGCGTATGAGAAATCTGCGTATGAGGTTGAAGAATTTGCGACGCTTTACTACTCACAGCCGACCAAAGAAATTCGGTATGCGCTGGGAAAAGGCGAGGAGCGAGACGCCAACCCAGTATTTTTTAAGACGATAAAAAAACTCACGGCAGACATTAGAACGTTCATAAAAAAAGACGAGTCAGGCGTCGAGCGGCTGGCTGGGTATGTGAAGCACCCTGACGGCTTCCCTATTGAGGCGTATCTGGTCGTTTGCAGTCGTCTCGAGAAAAGGACGGATAGGCCGATATTCACACTCAGGGAGCAATGGCCGCTTGAAGTCATTGAGCAAACATACAACGGCCTCCCCTGCGTACAAGCGGCGAGAGAGGCCAAACGAGAAACTCTCGGGAAACGCGATCTGAAACGCGAGGATAAGTTTGAGATCGTCGGGGAAGTCCTTCGGGATATGCCGAACGCAACAGTAACGGATCAAACCGAAGAGATTAGGGCTAGGTTTATTAAAAAGAAGAATCTCGGTAAATCGTGGAAAACGGCAGAACGTGCTTTGAAGAAGTACAGGGAAGAGGTCGGGACAAGAAAACCTTGTTCGGTCATGCTTTCGTGAGAGTAACGTCAGTTTGAAAGTGACGGTCAGTTTGAAGTTGGCCGACACTTTCAAAGATGGGGGGCGGTGACGCCTCCCTTTTTTTAAAGTAGTCATCGAAGCCCCTGCAATCCCGCGCGGGTAGACATTAATCGTTGAGGTTTAACGATGACTCTTGAAACAAAACAACCAGCGGTCGACGCTCTCCGACCTCCTCTCGTTCGGGCGATTCAACTTCGCAAGGAACTCGGGAATATCGGCAACACGACGTTGCGCCGCTGGGTCAGGGAAGGGAACTTTCCGAAGCCCATCAAGTTGGGCGCAAACTGCGTTGCATGGCGTCGCGACGAGGTCGACGCATGGCTTGCATCCCGTCCCCGTTACGACGCTATGGAGGGGTGAACATGGCCGCTAAGTACCAGCATCTACTTTCTGACATTGCGCACCAGCTCAAGCCGAAGATGCGCCCTGCTGTGCTGAAAACGTCGTTCAAGAAATTCTTGGCTGTCATGCCCGAAGCTGAGGATCATGTCGAGCTGGTGGAGGAATCCACTCGAGGCGGCTTCGGCGGGCGTTGCCTGACCTATCGCGTGGACTCTGTGGCGCTGGCCGCGTTCATGTATTGGCGTGAGCATCGTGGCCGCCTGCCTCGAATCTTTGGCGTCGAACGCCGTGTTGTGGAGGGGGCAGTCAATGCGAAGCCATAAACGAGATCAGGCCGCTGTGAGTGTCATCGTTCCGAAGGGTGGAATCAGAGGAAACGACGGCGCTCAGGCGGGCGGCCTGATGGGGCGAGAGTCTATCGCGTCGGCTGTGTCTTGTGCAATCGTTCGGTGCCGTGCTATGCTTTGCCTACCCAGTCGCCTGACTGGGGGCAGGCTTGGCGGCTTGCAAAACCAACGGCGATTAATCGCCACGTCACGCTATGCACGTGGCTTTTCTTTTGGCGTTAATCGTGCCCATGGCCTCATTGCGCCCGTACCTTATTGCGGGTTGATGCCGTGCGGGAAGCCTTCGGGCTTGTCGTTACCGTTGGAACGATCCGCCAACCCGCGCGGCGTCTCCCACCTTCTTGGCGGTCGGTGGGGGATTTCCTACAAATTAACCAACGGAATCCTCGCAATGATGCGCACTCTAAGCCGTAATGTATCCACGGCATTCCCCTCCATACCTGAACCTATCTTCCTGCCCGTCCAGTCGTGCCACAAGCGCGTTGAGGAGCGTCCGCAGGTCAACACCTTTACGGACGTGGCCGACGGCGCCGAGGGCCTGCTACAGCGCGCTCAGGCCGCATACCGTGCGGTTGCCTCCCTGCCGTCCGCTGTTGCCCGTGCCGAGCTTCGCGCCCGTGTCTCCGACTATCTGGCCGAACTGATCGCATTCTGCCGTGAGGTCGAAAGCCTTCCTGCTGGTCAAAACCTGAAGGAGGCGCGTCATGGCTGAACGTCTCCCCTTCAAGTCCTCCGACTTCCTGCGCGGCTTGCGTGTCGCAAACCAATCGGCGCTTGCGGGCATCATCGACGCTTGCTCTCAAGACTCCCCCAAAGCTGTTCGGGATAGCATCTCACGCGGGGGGGGGTATCAACTGTTATTTCTCAAGTATCGAGCGCGCTTTCCGTCCTTGCCGATTACGCCTATGTAAAGGGGCTGAATCCTCAGGATCAGTTGTTAGCAGAAGATTTTGATCTTGCCGCAACGCTGGGGCTTTTGTCTGATGTTGCGGCTATCGCGTCGGCGGCGTCGAACGTTGAAACGAACGCCTGCCTTCGAGCTCCAGCAGAGACGACAGGACAAAGAGCGAATAAAGAGAAAACAAAGGTGGAGGGCTAAAAATGAGTCCTATCAAAGATCGAAGTGTATCCACTGAAAACGTACATGGTGCGTTAGTGACTGAGTACCAGCAATACACCGAAAGCGTTTTGCGCGAAAAGTCCTATGCGCTGAACATGGCCGACCGTGAACTCATTCGGTTGGCTGTGTTTGATCCTCATGGCGTCAATGACGCTCGGGAACTCATTGCCACGATCATGGCGGCCATTGATGAGGCGGTCGAGATCAAGACGATCGAACGCTTGAGCCGCTGGGACGAATGCGAACGCCGAAAGGGGGTGCCTCATGGTTAAGCACTCGGGACAATTCAAGCGAGTGGGCGGTGAGAAACATGTATTCCCGTCGTTCCATGAGGCCGCCGACGCCGTGCAGGTTTATCTATCCGAAGTTCCCAGAGGGAATTGTCGGGCGAAGGCCGAAGGCGATAAAGGCGGGGAGCTGGCTGGCTCTGTCCGCGTTCATGATGACGGTCGGGGCGGGACGGTTTTCAACGAAAGAACGCGCGAGTGTGCCTCGTGGCGTGAAGATGCTGGCCGCAAGATGTCCTACGCGGAGCGCCGTCAATGGCGCATTGATTCCGTGGTCAGGGAAGCCCAGAAGAAAGAACGGCTCGAGCGAGAACGCAAAGACGCGGCCTACACAGCTTCGGAGATTTGGCGGGTGTCTCGTCCAGTCGTTGAGCATCCCTATTTAACCCGAAAGAGGATCAAGCCGACCAGCACGATGAGAGAGGCCGACGCCTCAATCGTTGACGAAATTCTTTCAGGCCGTGGGATCAGGAACGATCACGGGGAACTTTATCGAACAGGCCTGCACGGTCGCCTGCTGGTCATTCCGCTACAGAACAAGAGTAGCGAACTTCAATCGCTCCAGTTCATTGACGCCAAAGGAAAAAAGCAGTTCATGAAAACGGGTCGAGTAGGCGGCCTTTACTGGCTGTCTCATCCTGTGGAGGCTTATCAATCCTCAACCGTGATAGGGATAGCTGAGGGCATGGCCACGGCCTTGAGTGTTGAGTTGGTTAAGGGCTTCCCGTGCGTGGCCGCTATGTCCAGCGGCAATCTCGGGAACGTTGCGCGGCTGTGGGCTGATCGTTTCCGACAGGGAAAGAGATTCCTCATTCTGTCCGACGTTGGAAACGGTGAGGATGATGCTCGGGAAGCGGCTGAAAGTATCGGTGCCTTGTGCTTCAAGCCGCCAATAACTGATGAGGTGGTCAGGCGGTTCCGTCTGCAGACTGGTGGCGACAAGCCGACCGATTGGAATGATTTTTACATTGCAACAGGGGATTTGACGAATGAGGGTTGAGGACAAAAAAACGGCCTCCAGCGTGAAGCCGAAGGCCGAACCGAGCAAAGTCACAAATAATGTGAACACTGCTATTTTACCCGCCGATCCGCTAGACGGCGCGCTTCGCGCCGACAATGAGAACGTCGTGGCGAGGAATGAGCATCATGCTCCTTCGGGCAATGTTTTCTTTGTTGGGAAGGACGATTTGCAGGTCGTCATTGGCGATAAAAGCCCGATCAAACTTTGCTCCTACATTGATGTAGAGGCCGAAGGCTACGACAGGCGGGGCGGCGGTCGGTGTCGACTGGTTCGGTTTGCCGACACCTTCGGGAAGATTCGTAAGGCAACAGTGATGATGTCGGAACTGGTGAAGAATCAGAACTCTGTACTAGCTACGTTGGCCGATCAGGGGCTTTCTTTGTACCGTGCGAACGCTCAGGGCGGCAATGCTCACGTGGCCGAATTCATCCGAACGCGAGACGTTGAACGCTACTTTCAGACTACTGACTCCTACGGCTGGATTGAGCTGGGAAAGAAATTCATCATCCCGAACGCCACGTTCGGAGACGCCGACGGGCAAGAGACCATTTACAACGGCGAGACTGAACACGCCCCCCAGTACGGTCAAGGCGGAACGCTCAAGCAATGGCAAGACACCATTGGGACGAATGCGAAGCACTCGAGCCGTGTGGCCTTCGCTGTGTGCATGGCGTTCGCGTCTCCACTCCTACGATTCACGAATGAGGGGTCGGGCGGCTTTCACCTTGTCGGCAAATCCAGCATGGGCAAAACCACGGCTATTCGTGCTGGTGTCAGTGTATGGGGTCAGGTTCTCGAGGATGCTGGAGAAATGAAAGTGTCATGGAACGCCACAGGGAACGGCCTCGAGCTTGCGGCGAAGTCTCATACCGATCTGCCATTGTTTATTGATGAGTTGGGTCAGGGTGAGAATGCGAGGGTGGATTTCGAGCAGGTGGTCTATATGCTCGGGAACGGTGTCGGCAAACGGCGCATGACAAAAGACGCAAAGGGAAGCACCCTTTCCAATTGGAGATTGCTTTTCCTGTCGGCGGGCGAGTACACGGCGGCGCAGATGATGGAACGCCTAAGGCGTCGGGACGTGGCCACGGGTGCAGAAATTCGCATGGCGACGATTGACGCGATTCCTGTGAGCGAGGAGCTGGGCGTCTTTGAGAGCATCCCCAAGGGAATGGACGCAAAGGAGCTAGCCGCCACTTTCGCAGACTTCGGAGAGAAGTTCTACGGCACTGCTGGCGTGGCGTTCATGGATGCGTTGATTGCCGACGTTGCACGACGTGGCGGCGTTGAGGTCATGAGGGAACATATCGCCAAAGGAGTGGCCGACTGGGTTAACGTCCATGCACGGCATTACAACGGGCAAATCCAGCGAGTTGCTAAACGCTTCGCGCTTGTGGCGGTAGCTGGTGAGCTTGCGACGGAATATGGTGTTCTGCCGTGGTCGACGGGAGAGGCGTCGAACTTTGCCGACGCTTGTTTCCGTTCTTTCGTTGAGAACTTCGAGACCAGCGAACAAAAGGAGCTTCGGCTGTGTCAAGGCGTGATTGATTATGTCGTCGCCTTTCCAGAGAACTTCAATAGCGTGTATCCAGACGGGGAAGGGCTGTACCCAGCGACGAACCCGAGGCCGCTTTGTGGAACGGTTATTTACGGTGCCACGCTCAGTGGAGGCGTCCCGTGCGATCCTGCCGTCGTGATTTTCTTGGGGGTCGGCATGAAACGAGCTTGCGGCGAGGCACACCGCGAGACAATGGCCGCCTTGAAATCCCAAAAGTGGCTGATGACAAACAACAACGGCAAATTGCAATACAAGACAAAACGCAAGCAACCGATAAAAATAGGAGACGTTTTAATACCGACTGGGTATGTGGTCATCCCTGCAGGCGCCTACCCTCCAGAGGTGCGAAAATTCTTAGAAAACACGGTTTTTGCAGAGTCCAGAAGGGCTAATGTGGGACTAGACCAAAAAACGGGTTGAAAAATCGCCTCGAAACGCCTGTGCCACAGGGTGTCCCACTAGTCCCACCTGTGTTAAAGTGACATGCTTCCCCGAAACGCCTGTGGCACAGGCAGTCCCACCTGTCCCACCAGTCCCACCTATGTTTCATAGGGGGTAGGGCATAGGGTGGGGGTCAAAAACAAGGTTCAAAAAACAAGGCTCGGTGCATTAAATGTGTACTGGGCCTTTACTATTTTGGGCGTCGGCTGGCTGGTCGAGGTGTAGGCTGATTGAGGGCGTCGGTCGGTGCCTCGAGACCGCCTCGAGGACGATCATGGCGGGGGTATGATTGGGGCATGATGAGGCTGGTCGAAGGTGTCTTTTTACCCCTATCGTTTTATCTATAGGGGTATTTATGGGGGTATTTTTGGACGGCGGCCTAAAACCTCCTGTCGCTCAAGGATGTGCGATACCTGTCGCGGACCATTTTCGGATCCCGTCTCGATCTTCGAGGCGGGATTTTCTTTGCCCGAAGATTACGGAAGGCGGGCGTCGTTAAGGCTGACGGCAGGGCGGATGGTGTGTAATGAGGTGCGGGCGCCGCTGTGGTGGCCGTCTGAAGCGGTTATCATTACAGGACTTCAAAAACGGCTGCTCAAACGGTCTTCGGACCGCGCCGAAACGACAGATACGGCCCGTCAAGAGGACGGGCGGAGATGATGGAAGATGAAAATACCCGTTGATATTGCTCTTCACAAGAAGAGCCGCGAACTCGAACTCGTTTACGAAGACGGCCCCGTCCGTCTGAGCTTCGAATACCTGCGCGTGCTGTCTCCGTCCGCCGAAGTGCAGGGCCATTCGCCTGATGAAGCCGTGCTTCAGGTTGGCAAGCGCCTCGTCGACATTACGGGCGTGCAGGTGGTCGGCAACTATGCGATCCAGTTCACGTTCTCCGACGGCCACGACTCCGGCATCTACAGCTGGGACTATCTTGAAAAGCTCGTCAACGAGAGGGACGTGCTCTGGCAGCAGTATCTCGACGATCTTACCAAGAACGGCGCCTCCCGCGAACCGAACGATCCGGCCAACAAGCCCTTTGAGGAAAAGGCCGCCAAGCTGAAGCCCGCACACCACTGCTCCCATTCCTGACAACAACCGCAAAAAATGCAGAACAACAACAAGGACGAGGCCTCCAGACAGGAGGCTCACCATCAGATCGATTTCGGCTACCAGATGGTCGATGAGGACAAGAAGGCCGATCAGGTTCGAGAGGTCTTCGACAGCGTTGCGCCCAAGTACGACCTTCTCAACGACGTGCTCAGCCTCGGGCTTCATCGCGTCTGGAAGAGCCGCTGCATCAATGCGACCGAAACGAAGCAGGGCCAGAAGGTGCTCGACATTGCCAGCGGCACCTGCGACCTTGCGATCGCGCTTGCCCGCCGTGCCGGCGCTGGCAACGTCGTGGCCACCGACATCAATCACGAGATGCTTGCGATCGGCGCCCAGCGCCTTCTTCAGGCGGGCTTCCCGTGCCCTGTCGTCGAGGCCGATGCTGAAATGCTCCCCTTTGCCGACAACACGTTTGATGTCGTGACCGTGTCCTTCGGCATCCGCAACATGACGCACAAGGACCGCGCCCTGCGCGAGATGCTGCGCGTGCTGCGTCCGGGCGGCAGGCTCCTCGTGCTGGAGTTCTCCAAGTGCCAGCCCTGGTTCAAGCCGATCTACGACTTCTATTCCTTCCGCTTCATGCCCTGGGCGGGCGGCGTCATCGCCGGCGACCGCGAGTCCTACCGCTATCTTGCGGAGTCCATTCGCATGCACCCCGACCAGCCGACTTTTGCAGGCATGATGACGGATGCGGGCTTTGAACGCGTGTCCTGGAAGAACATGACCTTCGGCATCTGCGCCATGCACATCGGCTTCAAGCCCGGCGCCTGATTTTTTCCACCACCAAGTGACCAACGACCATGAAGAAATTTCTCGTTGCTTTTTTGATCTGCTTCAGCATGGTGACGACCAGCATGGATGCTGACGCCGCCAAGCGCTTCGGCGGCGGAAGCTCCTTTGGCCGTCCCGCACCGACTTTCAGCCAGAAGGCTCCGGCGCCGTCCGCCGCGCCCAAGGCGCCCCAACAGCAGAATGCTGCCGGCCAGCAGCGCCAGCAGCCCAACGCCGCTCCCGCGCAGCAGGCCCAGCGTCCGTCCATGATGCGTAGCGTCCTGACGGGCCTTGCCGCCGCACTCGGCATTTCTGCGCTTCTATCGCTGCTCGGCATTGAGGGCGCAGGCCTGGTGAGCCTCATCACAGGCATTCTCGCTGCCGTGGCGATCTTCTTCGTGCTGCGCATGGTGCTCGGCATGATGATGCGCAAGCGTGTCCAGACCTCTTCCGGCTATGCCGAGCCGATTCAGTACAGCGACGTGCCCAAGGATGAGTCGCAGCAGGCCGCCCGTACGTACGAAGCGCCCGCGGCTGCTTCCGGCGCCCGCACCGGCAGCGTGATGGACCAGTTCGCAGGCGGTGCCGCTCAGGATGACGGCGTGCGCGACATCACGCCCGACGACTTTGACCGCAAGGCCTTCCTCGAGACGGCGCTCGAACAGTACCGCAAGCTGCAGAAGGCCTGGGATACGGGCAACGTGATCGAGATCTCCGACTTCACGACCACCGAGGTCTTCACTGCCATCACGCACCAGCTGCGCGAACGCGGCGCTCAGGCCTACAAGTCCGACATCAAGGAGCTCAAGAACGAGCTGCTCGGCATCACCGAGTCCGACGGCGTCTACCTCGCCAACATCCGCTTTACGGGCAGGATCGAAATCGATGGTGAAGTCGAGGAGTTCGATGAGACCTGGATCCTCGAAAAGCCCGTCGAAGGCGACGAGGGCTGGCTCCTCGGAGGCATTCAGCAGAACGCTTGACGGGCCGTCGATTTCTGTCATCGTTTTGTCATATAAAAAACGTGTCCTTTCCCTCTGGCTGAGGGAAAGGACACGTTTTTTTTGATCTCGATGAAACAATGGTCGATTGGTGTCCCCGAGGTCGGATTTTTTACATTCTGCAGGGTACGGTGGGAGGCAATACGCCCTACAATTCGCGCGAATAAACAAGGTTTTCCCTTCAACGTCGTTTTATGAGGAAATATGTGAGATGGCGCTGATTGGTTTTGTAATGCTCTACATGCTGGCGACGATCGCCATCGGCCTCTATGCCGCAACGCGTGTGAGCAGTACGAGTGATTTTGCCCTTGCAGGGCGCAGTCTTCCGCTGCCTATGGTCATCACGGCAACGTTTGCCACCTGGTTTGGTTCCGAAACCATTCTGGGTCTTCCCGGCCGCTTCATCGAGAGCGGCATTGCAGGTGTGATCGAAGAGCCGTTCGGCTCCGGCATGGCTCTGATTCTTGTGGGCATGTTCTTCGCACAGAAGCTCTACAAGCTCAACATCCTGACGATCGGCGACTACTACCGCGAGCGCTACGGCCGCGGCGTCGAGGTTCTCTGCACGCTTTTCATCGTCCTCTCCTACCTCGGGTGGGTGGGGGCTCAGGTCGCTGCGCTCGGTCTCGTGATCAACCTGATCACCGAGGGCTACATCTCCGTGTCCGGCGGCATGGTGATCGGCACCGTCGTTGTGCTTGCCTACACGATGTACGGCGGCATGTGGTCCGTCGCAGTCACCGACTTCGTGCAGATGATCATCATCGTGCTCGGCCTCGTTGCGATCCTCTTTTTTGCGTCGGATCTCGCGGGCGGTTTCGGCAAGGTGATCGACTACGCTCATGAGCGCGATCTCTTCAATGCGCTTCCTGAGCCGACGGCGACCGGGTGGCTCTTTTGGATATCCTCCGCCATCACGATGATGATCGGCTCGATTCCGCAGCAGGACGTCTTCCAGCGCGTCATGTCCGCCAGAAACGTGCAGACGGCCGTGGCCGGCCCCGTCATCGGCGGCTTCGTCTACATCCTCTTTGCGTTTGTGCCGATGTTCATCGTCATCGCCGCCATTCTGGTAATGCCCAGCAGCGCGCAGGACATGCTCGCCACCGATCCGCAGCGCCTGTTGCCGACGCTCGTTCGTGACCACATGCCGCTCTGGCTCCGCGTGCTTTTCTTTGGCGCCGTGCTCTCGGCCGTGATGTCGACTGCGTCCGCCACGATGCTCGCTCCGTCGACTGCCTTTGTGAGCAACATCCTCACGCACTTCGTCCGCCTCAACGACCGGAACATGCTCCGTGCGATGCGCTGGACGGTGTTCGGCTTTGCGATCATGGTGCTGTCGTACTCGCTCTTTGTCGAAGGCACCGCCATCTACGACATGGTGGCCATGGCCTACCAGTTCCCCGTGATTGGCGCCTTCTGGCCGCTCGTCTGCGGGCTCTACTGGAAGCGCACGACCCGTCAGGGCGTCTGGTGGTCGATGCTTCTCGGTGCCGGCGTCTGGACGGTGCTGACGACGACGGCGTTCGGCGACGTGTTCCCGAACGTCCTCGGCGGCTTCCTGGCTGCAGGCTTCGGCATGGTGGCGGGCTCGCTCGCCCCGACGCGTGGCAACCGCGAGTATCTGGCCTGGTGGCACGAAAAGAATCGTGACAATGTCGTCAACGAGCCTCTGATGCCCAAGCC
>OGOR01001049.1_pt1 | contig 17525 bp, 15 predicted proteins | sample 1552771 | NCBI WGS metagenome assembly OGOR01 (sample SAMEA2580124, study PRJEB22360) | human gut metagenome | biome: human gut; feature: human-associated habitat; material: faeces | place: Denmark | collected 2008/2010
ACGGCAGGACGCCCAAAATACCTAATGCAGTACAAGCTGCCATGGCTGTGACTGCTAAGGGAATCAGTTCGGTTACGAACAAGAAGCACGCTACTGCTAGGACGCACAGTGTGACAACGGCTGGATCCATAAAATTCACCTTCCTTAAAAATATCCCACAGCCTGATCGGATTCAGGTGCCTGACACAAATCAGAGTATGGGCATTTCCCGGAAACCTCGGAATTCATAATGATTGTAAATAAAATTAATGCGGTTTTCTCCATGAATTCCTTCTGCCGGAAAACGAACTGTATCCCCTCTTATTTCTCATGACCTCCTTTCTGGACAGTCCCGGGGCAGGACTCGCATTCATACATAGCCGCAAATACATTGCATTCTATGTAAAAGCACCTGTGGCTATTGTAATCAGTCAAATATAAATTTTCAATGAGTCTACAGTTGGAATCGTTTCGCAATGTTTATCATCTCAATATATTTGGTTTATATATTTTATTTATATTTTACATAGAGTATCTTGGAATATCTGTCATTCCGCTTTTAAACAGGAATTATATTTTTTCCGGAAATGCACAATATGTACTACGGTTATCCCTCCCATAATATATAGTCATCTATGTATTTTAATGTAAGTGAACATAAATTATGTCCAGTAGTATTGCTTAGCATTCCCATTTAAGTTTGCCACCTTTTATATTTATCTTTTTAAATATACTTCTGCCTCTTTACTGCAAATATTTCTTTTATAAAATTTTGATTAGAAATAAAACTTCACGCTTCGGAAGATACTTTCCGTTTCTTATCGGAAGAAAATACCCCGCAATAGAAAAACGCCCCATAAAGGAGCGTTTTCGTTTTAATTCAACCAGACGAATCAGTTATACTGATCAGCCTCCGAACTGTGCCAGCATGGTGCCTGCTGCTACGGCAGTGCCGATTACGCCTGCTACGTTCGGGCCCATGGCCTGCATCAGCAGATAGTTGGACGGGTTGTCTTTCAATCCTACCACCTGGGATACACGCGCTGCCATCGGTACAGCTGATACGCCTGCCGATCCGATGAGCGGGTTAATCTTGTTGCCGGATGCAATTCTCATGATCTGTCCGAAGAGGACGCCGCCTGCCGTGCCTGCCGCAAAGGCAACTAAACCAAGGCAGATGATTTCAATCGTTTCCAGACGGAGGAATTTGTCGCCGGACATCGTCAAGCCTGTGCCTGTCGCCAGGAAGATAGTGACGATATTGATCAGCGCATTCTGCGCGGTGTCGGACAGTCTTGCCGTTACTCCGGAGACTTCAAACAGGTTCCCCATGCACAGGCAGCCCATCAGTGCCGCTACCGGAGGCAGAAGCAGGGATACGACGATGGCTACGACGATCGGGAATACCACCTTTTCAAAGTGGCTTACCGGACGAAGGTTGACCATCTTGATCTTTCTCTGTTCCTTGGTCGTCATCAGCTTCATAATCGGAGGCTGGATGAGCGGAACCAGGGACATGTAGCTGTATGCCGCCACGGCAATAGCACCTAAGAGATCAGGTGCCAGCTTGGACGCCAGATAAATCGCGGTCGGACCGTCAGCACCGCCGATGATGCCGATAGCAGAAGCCTGCTGCACATTGAAGCCGAGCATCATAGCGCCTGCCAGTGCAACGAATACGCCGATCTGGGCAGCTGCGCCGAGAAGCATGGTCTTCGGGTTGGCCAACAGCGGACCGAAGTCGGTCATCGCACCTACCCCCATGAAAATAAGGGGCGGGAAAATTTCATACTTGATCCCAAATCCAATGGCCATCATGACGCCCATTTCATCATTGAATCCGGTATTCGGGAAGTTGGCCATGATGCAGCCGAACGCGATTGGGAGCAGCAGCAAAGGTTCATATTCCTTTGCAATTGATAAATAAAGTAAAACAAGTCCTACTAAAATCATGACACAGTTTTCCCAGGTCAGTGCGGCAAAGCCGGAATCTGTCCATACGGAAACAAGTGCTCTCATAAAACCATCCATTATTGTACCTCCTATACGGTATTTGTATTCACTAAGCTCTTACTTCTTATTTCTTTTTCTTGGTCGGATCCACCACGTGGATCAGTTCGATGACAAAAGCCAGAAAAATAAGAACACCAAATACGATAACCATGTTAGTGATACAAATGGAAAGTGGGCCTGGAGTATCCATGAATAAAATCCACCTTTCTAAATAGGAAGATGTGTCCTCCCCGGTTCACCCGAAGAGAACACTCCCCTGTAAAACCTATTGATTTGTGACCATAATTTTAGAACGGCCAGAAAATCGGAATGATGATAACGCAGGCTACCAAGGAAATCAGGCACATCGGAACGCCGACCTTGACATAGTCATTGAAGGAGAATCCGCCCGGTCCCAGTACGAGGGTGTTCGGAGGCGTTGCCATCGGTGTGGCAAATGCCATGGAAGCCGCGATACCAAGCGCCATCAGAACCGGTTTCGGGTCAGCGCCTACAGACTGGGCGATGGAAATACCAATCGGTGCCAGGAGCGCTGCCGATGCCGTGTTGGACATGAACTGGGTCAGTACGTTGGAAATGAGGAACAGCACCGCTGTCAGCACATAGGGATTCGGATTGTCACCCATCATATTTACAACAGTATCCGCGATCATCTTGCCTGCGCCTGTCTTTTCCATAGCGCTTGCTACGGAAAGCATGCCGGCGAAGAGGAAAATGGTTACCCAGTCAATCCCCGCATAAGCTTCTTTTTCTTTCAGGCAGCCTGTAATGACGCAGAGAATGGCACCGGTTACCGCCGCGGTGTGCAGCGGCAGATTCTTCAGCCCCAGAGCCATGCAGGCTACTACGCCCAGAAGGATGATGCCGGAAATCCACATCTTTGTTTTGCTCTTCGGAGCACTGTCGCCGGAAGCGCCTGCTTCTTCAGCTGCCGCTTTTACCGCTTCCTCATCCATTTCACCGGCCTGCTTATCAGGAATGAAATGACGGCCGATAAACAGTGTGTATACAAGAATGATAATAGACAGCGGAATGCCGATATAAGCAAATTCGAAGAATCCGAAAGTCGGCAGACCTGCTGCGGACAGAGCACCTGTGACGATAACGTTTGGCGGGGTACCGATCATGGTGATGGTTCCGCCTACGTTGGCAGCGATTGCCAGAGGCATCAGCTCTTTCGACGGAGAAATATTCGCCGCCTGGCAGATACCAATAATAACCGGCATGAGGCAGGCTACTGTACCCGTATTGGAAGATACAGAAGAAAGAACGATGGTAACGAGCATGATTGCCGCCATGAGCGGAACCTGGTTGGTGCCCGCTTTCTTGACTACGGCAACACCGATCGCTTCCGCAAGGCCTGTTTTAAACATGGCAGCGCCGATGACAAACATACCGCCGAAGAGAACTACGGTGGAGTTGGACAAACCGGCATAAACCTGCTTTGACGGCAGGACGCCCAAAATACCTAATGCAGTACAAGCTGCCATAGCTGTGACTGCCAGCGGGATCAGTTCGGTAACGAACAGAAATGCCGCAACAGCGAGGACACACAGCGTGATAACGGCTGGATCCATAATTTCACCTTCCTTATAAAACCTCCCATAATCTGATTTGAAACAGGTGTATTTTCAAATCAAATCATGAATATTTTCCGGAAGACAATTCATATTTAATTGTTAAAAAAATGAATGCTGTTTACTTTATGAATTTGCCTTACGAAAAAATAAATAACAGCCTCCCTTTTACTCCACAGGCCTCCTTTCAAAACAGCCCCGGGACAGGACTTACACAAAATGCATAGTATACAATGTATATGCCATTGCATACTGTTTGCATCAACACCTTGCCTGTATTGTATCTTTTATCCTCTTAACTTTCAACGATTTAGGAGATGGAAATATTTTGCATTATTTATATCTTAGACGTTTTTACTTTATATATTTTATTTTTAGTTTATTATAAAGGGAATTTATCGTCTGATAAACCATACAAATTTAATTTTCACTTTCTGCATTTTTATTGCATAGCATACAATGAATATATCTGATAATACATAGTACTTTATCTATTCCCGGCTGCGGCAAATGCATATTATTTACAATAGTACACTATGTAAATAATTTTACTGTTTTTTCTTTCCGTCCAGTCATGTCCAAATACTTAAATTATGTGACTGCATATCATTACTATCCGTTTCTTCCAATCTTCATATTTAACAGATTAGATATACATCGTCTGTCTTATCCATTTATTTCTTTTATAAAAGTTTAGTTAGAAAATAAATCTTTATACGAAAGCAGACATTTCTTGCCCGCTTTACCTGCCTGCTTTGTGAAAATACAAATCGGGGATGTCTCTCCTTTCTTATACCCAGCATTTAATTAAGATTCAATAGAAAAACGCCCCGCAAAGGAGCATTTTCATTTTGATTCAATCAGACTAATCAGCTACTAATCAGCCTCCGAACTGTGCCAGCATGGTGCCTGCCGCTACGGCAGTGCCGATAACCCCTGCTACGTTCGGACCCATCGCCTGCATCAGCAGGTAGTTGGACGGGTTGTCTTTCAATCCTACCACCTGGGATACACGTGCTGCCATCGGTACAGCTGATACGCCTGCCGAACCGATGAGCGGGTTGATCTTGTTCCCTGATGCAATTCTCATGATCTGTCCAAAGAGGACGCCGCCTGCCGTGCCTGCCGCAAAGGCAATCAGACCAAGGCAGATGATTTCAATCGTCTGGATTCTGAGGAATTTGTCACCGGACATCGTCAAGCCTGTGCCTGTCGCCAGGAAGATAGTGACGATATTGATCAGCGCATTCTGCGCGGTGTCGGACAGTCTTGCCGTTACTCCGGAGACTTCAAACAGGTTCCCCATGCACAGGCAGCCCATCAGTGCCGCTACCGGAGGCAGAAGCAGGGATACGACGATGGCTACGACGATCGGGAATACCACCTTTTCAAAGTGGCTTACCGGACGAAGGTTGACCATCTTGATCTTTCTCTGTTCCTTGGTCGTCATCAGCTTCATAATCGGAGGCTGGATGAGCGGAACCAGGGACATGTAGCTGTATGCCGCCACGGCAATAGCACCTAAGAGATCAGGTGCCAGCTTGGACGCCAGATAAATCGCGGTCGGACCGTCAGCACCGCCGATGATGCCGATAGCAGAAGCCTGCTGCACATTGAAGCCGAGCATCATAGCGCCTGCCAGTGCAACGAATACGCCGATCTGGGCAGCTGCGCCGAGAAGCATGGTCTTCGGGTTGGCCAACAGCGGACCGAAGTCGGTCATCGCACCTACCCCCATGAAAATAAGGGGCGGGAAAATTTCATACTTGATCCCAAATCCAATGGCCATCATGACGCCCATTTCATCATTGAATCCGGTATTCGGGAAGTTGGCCATGATGCAGCCGAACGCGATTGGGAGCAGCAGCAAAGGTTCATATTCCTTTGCAATTGATAAATAAAGTAAAACAAGTCCTACTAAAATCATGACACAGTTTTCCCAGGTCAGTGCGGCAAAGCCGGAATCTGTCCATACGGAAACAAGTGCTCTCATAAAACCATCCATTTTATACCTCCTATTAGGTTAATCATATTTAATTTATTCTTATTTTTTCTTTTTTGTCGGGTCAACGACATGGATCAATTCAATAACGAAAGCCAGAAAAATAAGAACGGCAAATACGATAACCATGTTAGTGATACAAATGGAAAGTGGGCCCGGAGTATCCATGAATAAAATCCACCTTTCTCTTCTCATATCCGTTTATACGAATACAAATAGATAAAATTAATCAAATTTCTACTTTCAGTATGTAGACGGACAATAAGATTATGCTGGGAAAAACGGCCAGAAGATCGGAATAATGATAACCGACGCAATGAAAGTAACAATGCAGAGCGGAAGACCGACCTTCACATAGTCATTAAACGTAAAACCGCCAGGTCCCAGTACAAGAGTATTCGGAGGCGTTGCCATCGGTGTGGCAAATGCCATAGACGCTGCGATACCGATAGCCATCAGAACCGGTTTCGGGTCAGCACCGATGGACTGGGCAATGGAAATACCGATCGGTGCCAAAAGAGCTGCCGCAGCTGTGTTGGACATGAACTGGGTCAACACATTGGAAATTAGGTACAACACTGCGCACAAAACGACCGCATTCGGATGTTCACCCATTGAACCAACAACCGTATCGGCAATCAATTTTCCTGCTCCAGTTTTTTCCATAGCGGTGGCTACGGAGAGCATACCAGCAAACAGAAAGATCGTTACCCAGTCAATACCTGCATAGGCTTCTTTTTCTTTCAGGCAGCCTGTGATAACGCAGAGGATAGCCCCGGTTACCGCCGCGGTCTGCAGTGGCAAAGTCTTCAAATCCAGAGCCATGCAAATAACTACACCAATCATGATCAGTCCTGAAATCCACATCTTTGTGGTGCTCTTCGGTTCGCTGTCTTCGCCAGAAGCACCCGCTTCTTCGGCAGCAGCCCTGATAGCTTCTTCATCCATTTCTCCGGCAGCATTTGCAGGAAGCAGGTGACGGCCGATAAACAGGGTAAAGAAGAAGACAATAATAGACAGCGGAATGCCGATATAAGCAAATTCGAAGAATCCAAAAGTCGGCAGACCTGCTGCGGACAGAGCGCCTGTGACAATAACGTTTGGCGGGGTACCGATCATGGTGATGGTACCGCCTACATTGGCAGCAATCGCCAGAGGCATCAGCTGACGAGATTGAGAAATTTTGGCTGCCTGGCAGATACCAATAACTACGGGCATAAGACAGGCTACTGTACCCGTATTGGAAGATACAGAAGACAAAATGATGGTAACGAGCATAACTGCGCCCATGAGTGGCACTTCTTTAGTACCCGCTTTTTTGACTACACCAAGACCAATCGCCTGAGCAAGACCAGTTCTGAACATAGCAGCGCCGATAACAAACATACCGCCAAAGAGTACCACGGTGGAGTTGGACAAACCGGCATAAACCTGTTTTGACGGCAGGACGCCCAAAATACCTAATGCAGTACAAGCTGCCATGGCTGTGACTGCCAGCGGAATCAATTCTGTAATAAACAGAAATGCCGCAACAGCAAGGACGCACAGCGTAATAATGGCTGGATCCATAAGTTTCACCTTCCTTATAAATCTTCCACGGTCTGATTTGAGTCAGGTGCCTATTCAAATCGGATCGCAGAACTTCCCCGGAAGATAATTTGCATTTAATAAAAAAAGAATATTGCAGTCTGCTTTATGAAATTATCTAAACGGGAACAAATAACAACTCCCTCTTACTTCCACGACCTCCTTTCAAAACAGCCCCGGGAGCGGACTTTCAAGAAATACATCGCATGCAATATATACGCAATTGCATACTATTTGCATTAACACCCTTACATATTGTACTTACCGTGCTGTAAATATACAAACAGAATACTATGTATTTTATCTTCCTTCTTAATATATATAAACTTCTTTGTTTATTATTTTTATCTTCAAGATATAATTTATGATTCTGAAATCAACGATATTATCCTCCTCATCATAAAAACCCGCGGATATGCATAAATTGCAATCAATGTATATTGCTTGAATACATAGTATTTTATATATCTATCTGTAAAACGCTTATATATAGGCTTTACCTCCTCTGCCATTCTCCTTTTCCGACTTATAATTTTCTCTCTTTTCCTCAAGTAGAAATCCATTCATTGATTTCCATTTTCAATAAGCCGTAAGAATCTGCAGCTTGCTTTTTATCAACCATCAAGTATTCCATAATGGAATTATTTAGTTGCTAAAAAGTTCATTAGAATTTTTTCTGCTTGTAAGTACGAGATCTTCTTCTATAAAAACTGAAAATTTCAAAAACAGACAATATAAAATCTCCGCCCATGAATATTCATCCATAAGCGGAGATCCTGTCTTTTATTATTTTTTCGTATTCGTTTCAGCTTCAGTCTTTTTCTCTGCCGCTTCCGTTTCCGCGCTGTCATGCTTTGCCGTGTTATACTCTTCTTCGTTGAAGCCTTCTTTTTCTTTGATGTCTTCCAATGTCACTTCGTAATCGCTGCCGCCCATATCGGTTCCTTCCTGACGGAGCTGTTCGATCCCTTCTTCAAAAGTCATGTCATCTTCTGCATCAGCTGCCTCCGCTTCTTTCAGCTTCTTCAACAGTTCCGGAGGCACTTTCCCCGAAGCGATCAGTTTTTCTCTCATTCCCTGGTATACATAAGCAATTACCTCTTCCTGCGGAATTGCCACCCGATCAGGAAGGCGGAGCGAAAATTCATGCCAGAAAGCGGCAGACCCGGTCATCATAATGCGGCCGATTTTCTCCACTTCACCGATATCATAAAGAAGCGACCATATTTCCCTGTTATCCAGCTGGCTGTACATATGGCGGGTATAACGGTAAGTCGCCGGTTTCATAAGCTGGTTCTTAAAATGGTGGACACCGAAGATATCTTTATATGCCACATAGATCGTTCTGTTTTGGAATAGGCTCTTTTTTTGGAGTGTAAGGCCTTCCTCTCCCAAAGTATAGGTGCATTTCGCCGTGACTACATTTAAAAGGAAACAGGCCGCGATGATAAAAAGAATAATCCCCTGGAGAGGAAGTACATGGTACGTCATGTAGACCCATGCCAGGCGGCCGGCATCCCCTGCAAGTGCCAAACCGCCTATGTATGCCGCGATCAGATATTTCCTACTCGGTGTGGAAGATGCTGAAAAATCCTTTTCACCGGCCTTCGTTTTTTTTGTCTGTGCCATAAAAGAAAAAACTCCTTGCCAAATAAATATTTATCCGTTATAAGTCCATGCAGCCGGCGGTATATCCAGGAGATAAAGGCCTTTCCCCGCTGCATAAACACAGATGCCGATAAGGAAAAACTGGAATCCCACTTTCAGGCACCCCTTCGTAATGGAAAAAACATCATTCATACGGGGATCCATAAATGTATAAGGATATAAATGGGACGTCCCGTGTGTCACGATGGTCACCCATGCCCGCCAGTAAACGAATACCACATAAAGCGCGGGATATATCATCCAGGAAATCATAATATGCCAGTGAAGTTCCGTCTTATCCACAAAGAATAAGTAATCTGCCGTCATCAGCACGGGAATGAAATAATGGAATATATAGTTATAGAAAGAAAAATGTTCATAGCTTATGTCATTCAGCCTATGGGTACGTATCGCACCGGGGCGGACGATGATGTGATACATGACCGACAATGTCACCAGTCCGGCAGCCACGATATAGCGGCAGTCCGCCGTGTAAAGAAACGGGATGTCAGCTTTGAAAAGCGTAGCGCCCAGCCAAATAAAGAAAAGCGTGAACGTGGAAAACGTATAATACTGTATCCGCGACCAAAACACGAAAGGCGTAAGCACCCCGTGCTTCATGAGCAATATAAGTCCTAACACCAGTAGGATAAAAACGGCCCACCGGTAAATCAGCGCTATTTCCATCAAAATCTCCCAAAGCGGCAGGGACTTTCAAAAGGAAATCATCCTGTCCGCCTTACCCGTTATTTTTTATGTTTTTTCCCCTGCTTCCGCCGGGCTTCCGCACGGATACGGCGAATCTCTTCTTTTTCCCTGATTTTCGCCATGGCTTCTTCCTGCTGCGCCTTTTTCTGATTATTATTGTAAATATTGATGACCAGGCAGATTATGATCAGCAGTGCAATCGCTCCCGACCGCACGCTGAGTCCATTGTTCAAAATATTCCAGCCGGCAAAAACGACGGCAACACCAAATAAAAGGCTTTGTGCACGGGACATTGCTGTGCCTCCTTTATCCTGTGAAATAAAAGTACATCACTGCTATTTTATACTGAAACCTATCCAATAGCAATCAATAAATTGCCCCTGCCCCTTCTTTCCGGCTATGTATTTCATTTCTTTTATTATGGAAACAGAAAACTTATAAAAATTTTTTCTGTCTCCATGAAATATATTTTCCATTGCCGTTTAAATAATCTCCCCTATAAAAAAAAATTATGCCATGGTATATAAATTAAATTCCTTAAAGTTATTGAACGTTTCATTTTCATCGTATATACTTGTAGATAATAATTGTTTCATTCATAAATTATAATCTATAGATTTCAAAATAAATACATCGTTCTTTGGTTGTTTATAATGGGGAGATGGGATGATGGAGTTTAACAGCAGTTTTTATTTTTCCATTTTTATTTTTCTGTTGACCTATGCGGGGATCATGTCCGAAAGGATTCCCCGTTCTCTCTGCGCTCTTCTCGGTGCGGGGCTGGTCGTATACAGCGGACTGGTCACACAGGAGATGGCGCTCCGGCATTTCATCGATTTCAACACCATCGGTCTCCTGGCAGGCATGATGATCTTAATCGGCGTCGTAAAGAAATCAGGCTTCTTTGAGGCGATGGCGCTTTGGTCCGTAAAGATTTCGAAAGGCCGCCCGAAGGAACTCCTGATTATCCTCGGCTTGATTACCGGCTTCTGCGCCTCTTTCATGGATGCCGTCACTGCTGTACTCCTCATCACTCCCATGACGATTTCCCTCTGCCGCCGTATCCATGTCACCCCGATCCCCACTTTGATCGCAGAAATCCTTCTTTCCAACATCGGCGGTTCCGGCACGATGGTCGGCGATCCGCCAAATGTCATGATCGGTTCCGCGACACATCTCGTATTTAATGATTTTGCCATGAATACCGGTCCTATCGCCCTGCTTAATGTGGCTGCATGCATCATCTACCTGGAAATCATTTACGGCAAGGAACTTCCAAAAACAGAAATGACTGCGGAAGAATTAGGAAAAATCAGTATTTCTTCCGTCATTACGGACTATTCCATTCTCAAGAAATCCGTCACCATTCTGACTTTGACCATTTTCGGCTTCATCGTCCACAATCTTATCGGTATCGAATCGGCAACGATCGCCCTCACAGGCGGTGTGCTTGCCATCCTTGCCTGCAGTGTGGATCCTCATGAAATATTCCGTGATGTGGACTGGGATTCTCTCTTCTTCTTTATCGGTCTCTTCATTGTCGTAGGCGGCCTTGAAACGACAGGCGTTATCAACGCCCTCGCCCAGGCAGGCATCAGTGCGGTCGGCGGTGACCCGGAAGCCCTTACTTTCACCATTCTCTGGCTTTCCGGTATCGCTTCTGCATTCATCGACAATATCCCTTTTACAGCAACGATGATCCCCCTGATCCACAATATGCAGGAACTTTTAGGCCTGGCTCACGCGGACTATATGTGGTGGGCGCTTTCTATCGGCGCGTGCTACGGCGGCAACGGTACCATCATCGGCGCTTCGCCGAACGTCATCGTCGCGGCTCTTGCCGCAAAAGAAGGTTACAATATTACTTTCGGCCACTTCATGCTGAAATGTTTCCCCATGATGCTCGTGACACTTCTCACATCCACTCTTTATCTCTACGTCAGGTACTTCGTATTCGGCACTCCCTAACAGGCAAAGACTCCGCTCCATGGCGGGTCTTTTTTATTTCCGCCCGATTTTATGCCGCCGTACCGCCCGCCGTCTATGCTATAATGAATACAAATAATAACAGGCGGAAAAGAAATGATCCGCACCGCGTCAGGGGATATTCCCCTCTTTTGACGCACCCGTTTATATAAGGAGGAGTGAACATGGATGAAATTTTCAAAAGAGGCACCTGCCGCCACTTCAAGGAACTGACACCCGTTGCTAAAGAAGACCTGCTGACCCTTGTAAAAGCAGGCATGCAGGCTCGTGCCTGCGGCAACCAGGAAGCCCGCGAATTCATCATCGTCACAAGAGATGACCTGGTAAAAGCGATCTCCCACAACAGCCTTGTAGCGGGCCCCGCCCGTAAAGCAGGCGCTGCCATCGTCATCGTCGGCAAAAAGGAAAATATCTCTTTTCCTGAAGAATGGTCTTTTGACTGCGCCGCCGCCGCGGAAAACATTCTCATCGAAGCGGAGCATCTGGGTCTCGGATCAATCTGGCTCCAGGTATATCCCTATGCTGACCGCAAAGCACATCTTTTAAATATTCTTGATATCCCCGCGGAAATGGAACCGTTCTGTATCATCGCCATCGGTTACGCGGAGCGGAAACCTGTCCGCATGAACCGTTATAATGAACGGATCATTTATAATGACCTCTACGGATCACGCAAGAAATAAAACGACAGCAAAAGACCTCCTGCTCCATTCCGGTTCAGAAGGTTTTGTTATAAAAATCCCGGCAGGAAATCCTGCCTTTTATTTTGCTCATACCTGTTTATTTCCCCAAGTTTCAGGAAGCAGGAATCCGCCGATCACCGACGCCGCCAGAACAGCGTACTTCACTTCGCGGGGCATAAAGAAATCCGATACCCCATACATGAGGATAAGTACCGCCGCCAGCGCTGACCCGCGGGGATAGACGCGGTACCGCTGGAAAAAGGAAGCCCCGAGAATGACGCTGTTGCATACTGTCATAAAGAATTGAACTGCACCAACAGCAGCGAAACGGACCTCCGGTTCAAGCCGGATAAAATATATTCCCGTCATAAGCGCGATGCCCAGAACGGACACAAACAGCACCAGCAGCAGACGGCGGAAGAAAACCTTTCGTCCTATCTGTCGCCGGATATCAAGCGTCCCCCGCTGCCACGTGCAGAGAAGCAAAAGGAGCGCCTCCAATGCATATTCCGCGGCATAAAACAGATCAGCCTGATTGATGGTAAGCATGCTGACCTCCTTTTCTGTATTCCGCAATTTCCACCAGATTTCCATCCGGATCACGCAGATACAGGCTCCTCATTTTCCCCAGGGCGCCATGCCTTTCCACGATATCCGTCACCAGCGGCGCCTTTTCTTCTTTCAGCTCATCCAGAAGCCTCTCCAATGGTTCCTCCGTCACGAAACAGATATCCAGACTCCCCGGCACAGGCCTTTCCGCCGCCGGCTGGAATTCTCCGGGACAGGTATGGATATTGATTTTTGATGTGCCGAACCGAAGAGCAAACCGGCCGTCTTTTTCTTCCACTTCCATATGAAGCAGATCCCGATAAAAGGAAACACACCGGGATAAATCGCCTGTCACCAGCACCAGATGGTCCAGCTTTGAAATACGCATGATCCATCACCTTTACAAATTCCTTTTTCAAAAAGCAGAAGATATGCCCATCCTTTTCTCCCGGACCTCTTTTAATTCTTCCAGCAGATCAGGAGGCGTATCGCTTTTCCACACCCAGCCGGGCACGGCTTCCGCAGCCCTGTCTTTTGCCGCTTTCAGGTCATAGTAGACCTGCCATTTCGCTTCTTTCAATCCCTCTCCCGTCTGGCGGAGCAGGTATGCCGGATGGAAAGTCGGCATGACGGGGATGCCCTTGTAATCAATCCAATGGCCGCGGGAACGGATAATACCCGCATCATGCCCCAGAAAGAAACGGAGCGCCACTTTTCCGAGAGCGATGATAACTTTCGGCTGCAGGAGGCGTATTTCTTCCGCCAGCCACCGTCTGCCGCATTCATTTCCCTCTGCAATAGTAGGCGTGCGGTTTCCCCTGGGGCGGCATTTTACGATATTTGTGACATATACATGGTCACGCGTAATCCCTACCGACAAAAGAGCTTTATCCAGCAGCTGTCCTGACGGCCCGACCAACGGCCCGCCGTACTCATCTTCCACACCGCCGGGGCCTTCGCCAACGATCATCAAAGGCGCGTCAACCGGACCGGTAGACAGCACGGGACCGCGGCCGCCCTCATCGCAAAGAGGGCAGAGCCGGCACCGATGGATGGCGTTTTCCAACATTCCGTAATTCTCGAAATGATAAGACGAACTGAATATTTCCGCCCGTTTCCGCGCTCTGTATTCGTCTTCGTCTTCATTCCCCCAAAGATCCATTGCCCCCTCCTTTCCCGGCTATGCCGGCGCTTTATTCCACATCCGGCGGCGCTTCCTGATTCGTCGCCTCATAGAAAAGTGTATACTGCCCGGCAAAAAACATCTTAATAATTCCCACAGGACCGTTTCTGTTTTTAGCCAAAATGAGTTCCGTTTCATTCTGTCGGGGATCTCCTTCTTCAATTTCCTTGTTATAGTAAGCCTCGCGATAGAGAAAGCAGACCAGATCCGCATCCTGTTCAATAGAGCCGGATTCGCGCAGATCGGAGAGCAAGGGACGGTGGTTCGGTCTTGCGTCAGGTCCGCGGGAAAGCTGGGACAAGGCGATAACAGGCACTTCCAGTTCTCTTGCCAGGCTCTTTAAGGAGCGCGAGATCTCTGAAATTTCCTGCTGGCGGCTGTCATTATTCCTTACATTCCGGCTCGTCATGAGCTGGAGATAGTCAATCATGACCGCATCCAAGCCATGTTCCGCTTTCAGGCGCCGGCATCTGGCGCGGATCTGCGCCACTGTCACGGCCGGAGTATCATCTATGTACAGCGGCGCTTCCATAAATACGCTCACTGCGGAAGAAAGGTTTTTCCATTCCTGCTCCGTATTGATGCGGCCCGTCTTGAGCCGCTGGCCCTCAATCAGCGCGGTGGAGCTCAAAAGACGCTGGACCAGTTCATCACGCCCCATTTCAAGAGAGAAAAATGCCACTGTTTTCCGCGCGGAAGAAAGGCTCATATTCTTTGCCATATTAAGAACGATGGCCGTCTTCCCCATGGACGGGCGTGCCGCCACGATAATCAGATTTCCCTTTTGGAAACCGTTTGTAAACGCGTCCAATTTGGCAAATCCCGTCGCCAGTCCCGTGATCAGCTCATGGTTCTGGTACTTTCTTGTAATATCTTCCAATGTATGCTGGACCGCTTCTCCCACAGGAGTAAAGCCCTTCACATTTTGCTCCCTCGCAACCTGGAGAATAGCGCGTTCCGCATCATCTACAATTTCTTCCACCGTATTTTCTTCGGTATACGCAGCTTCCGCAATATCCCCTGCCGTATCGATCAGACGGCGGAGTTTCGCTTTCCCCGACACGATATCCACATGGCGTTCAATCCCCTTCGTGGTGATTACGTGCTCCGGCAGCTCATTGACATACATAATGCCGCCCACATCATCAAGGCGTCCCATGCGGCGCAGCTCTTCCGTGACCGTCAGGATATCTGCGCTTTTCCCTGCACGGGACAAATTCAGAACCGCCTGATAAATGATCGCATCCTGCTCACGGTAGAAATCCTCGGGATGCAGCATGTTTTCCGCCACTTCAATGGCATCTTTGTCCAGAAGCATCGCGCCGAGAACTGCCATTTCCGCTTCTATATTCTGTGGAGGCATCCGTCCCAATATGAGCGTTTCGGTATCATTTTTCTGTTTGCCCCGGTTTTTGCCTCCGCGTTCTGTTGCAGCCATAATCTTCTCCTGTTATTTCACAAGTATTTTATCCAATACATCTTCAATCGTCCGTACTGCCGCCACTTCCATGCCGAAATGGGTTTCCCCGATATCTTCCTTATTTTCCGCCGGAATAATAAGTCCTTTCATCCCCGCCTGATGAGCGCCAAACGCCTTTTCATAAACACCGCCTACCGGTTTGATTTCTCCGGACAAAGAAATTTCCCCCGTTACAGCCCAATCCTGGCGAAGCGGTTTTTGTTCCACCGCGGAAATAATGGCTGCCGTGACAGCGCACCCTGCCGAAGGACCGTCAACATTCCCTCCGCCGATCACATTCACATGGAGATCGTAATCGCCCAGATTTTTATCGGTAAGCCTGCGTACCACCGATGCCGCCGTTGCCACGGAATCTTTTGCCATAGATCCTGCTGTATTATTAAAATGGAGCGTCCCCTTCCCCGCTTCTTTGGCAGGATATGCCGCCGCTTCGATCTCAATAGTGCTTCCTGAAAATCCCGAAACGCCCAGTCCGAAAACATGCCCCACTTCCGGCACGTCCGATGCCATTTTATGATGCGATACGGTAAGGCGGCTTCCCCTTGCCGTGCGGCGCATGATTTCTCGGGAAATAAAATTTTTCCCCGCCCCGCCCGCTTCATATACTGCCAGACTGTACGCATCGGCAAGAAGATTTACCGCTTTTCTGCCTTCCATGGTGTATTCACTGATCATTTCCGCCACACCGTCTTCCAAAGACACTTTCAATTTCTCCGCCGCATTTTTTACGATGGTTTCTACATCTTCCGGCCGAAGCGGTTCAAAGAATACTTCCGCGCACCGCGAACGGATAGCGGGATTGATTTCCTGCGGCTCCCGTGTAGTCGCACCAATGAGAATGAAATCAGCAGGTGCGCCGTCGCGGAATAATTTTTTGATATACGCCGGCACATAGGGATTTTCTTCATCATAATACGCCGATTCGAAAGGCACCCTTTTATCTTCCAGCACCTTAAGAAGCTTATTCAAAAGGATAGGATCCAATTCCCCTATTTCATCAATAAACAGAATACCCCCGTGGGCATCCGTCACAAGCCCCGGCTTCGGTTCGGGAATACCGTCATCTGCCAATTCCCTCTGCGCGCCTTGGTAAATAGGATCATGGACGGAACCGATAAGAGGATTCGTAATATCACGGCTGTCCCAGCGGAGCGTCGTACCGTCGCATTCCACAAAAGGCGCATTCTCTCCGAATGCTGACCAGGCCGTTTTCTTTGCTTCCTCAAGGACAAGACGGGCGGCCGTCGTCTTCCCCACACCGGGCGGTCCGTAAAGAATTAAATGCTGGGGATAGGGAGAAGCGATTTTGGATGCCAATGCTTTCACTGCGTCATTTTGCCCGACAATTTCCGACAGGGTGCCCGGCTTTACCACATTCATGACCGTTTTCGTCAAACTGATTTTATCCAAAGCTTCCAGCTTTTCCATTTTATGCCGGCTCTGTGCTGTTTCTACATCGTCTTCGTCTTCTTCCAAAAGTTCGCGCTTCACTTCATCTACATATTCTTTATGCTTTTCTTCCAGGCGTTCGGAAATCTTCCTCTCCAGACGCTCCTCCACCGCCCGGCGCGCCAGGAGTTCCGCCAAACGATCTTCCAGCCGGTCAAGAATGGTAGGAATTTCTCCCTCCTGCGGATCTTCGGTATATTCCCTGCTCTCAAAAACCAGCCGCTCAATCCCCAAAAGGCGTTTCTTCAGATTTTCATGATGAATATATTTCAATGCGCCATAGCGGCTTGCGCGGACAATCAGTTCCTCCGGGCCGACAGCGCCGGCATAGATTTCATAAATCACATCCAGACGCCTTTTCAGTTCCGGTTTATCCGCTGCGCCGCCGCTGATAATGCGGTTCTTCAAACGATCCATTAAATCCTTTATATCTTCCATCTAAGATCCTTCTTCACAACCATTCCATCGAAAAGATAATGACATATTTATATTTTACAACATAGAACGGCAAATGATAAGGACACAGGAAAACACGACAGTATCAAGTTGTTGTGGATAAAATCTCTTTCACAAGATCCCTCTCAATACCAATGATCAAATCCGCTGCCCAAATAATTCCTTAAAGACCGGTATTTGGCACTTTCCAATCCCGGCAGCATATATTCATTCCCTCCACTGGCTA
>OGOR01001055.1_pt1 | contig 17500 bp, 12 predicted proteins | sample 1552771 | NCBI WGS metagenome assembly OGOR01 (sample SAMEA2580124, study PRJEB22360) | human gut metagenome | biome: human gut; feature: human-associated habitat; material: faeces | place: Denmark | collected 2008/2010
ATACTCCTGACCACATCAAAGAAGCTGCGAAAAAAGCCATAGATGATAACTTTTCTCGTTACTCTCCGGTACCGGGTTATCCGGCTTTGCGCAATGCTATTGTTGAGAAACTGAAAAAAGAAAACGGTCTGGAATATACAGCCGCTCAGATTTCGTGTGCAAATGGTGCCAAACAATCTGTTTGTAATACAATCCTTGTATTGGTAAATCCGGGTGACGAAGTTATCGTGCCGGCTCCTTACTGGGTGAGCTACCCGGAAATGGTGAAAATGGCAGAAGGTACTCCCGTAATTGTTTCGGCAGGTATCGAACAAGATTTCAAGATTACTCCGGAACAGTTGGAAGCAGCCATTACTCCGAAGACGAAAGCATTGATTCTTTGTTCTCCGTCTAATCCGACAGGTTCTGTATATACAAAAGAAGAACTGGCCGGATTGTCTGCAGTATTGGCTAAACATCCGCAGGTGATAGTAATCGCTGACGAGATTTACGAACATATCAATTATATCGGTGCGCATCAGAGTATCGCTCAATTCCCAGAAATGAAGGAACGTACAGTGATTGTAAACGGTGTATCCAAGGCTTACGCTATGACAGGATGGAGAATCGGTTTCATTGCCGGTCCGGAATGGATTGTAAAAGCTTGCAACAAGTTGCAAGGTCAGTACACTTCAGGTCCTTGCTCTGTTTCTCAAAAAGCTGCTGAAGTTGCATATACAGGAACACAAGAACCGGTAAAAGAAATGCAGAAAGCATTCCAACGCCGTCGTGACCTGATTGTGAAGTTGGCTAAGGAAGTTCCGGGATTTGAGGTAAACGTTCCGCAAGGTGCTTTCTATCTGTTCCCGAAATGCGATGCTTTCTTTGGAAAGAGCAACGGCGAACGTAAGATTGCAGATTCGGATGATTTGGCAATGTACTTGCTTGAAGAAGCTCACGTGGCTTGCGTAGGTGGTGCCTCTTTTGGTGCTCCTGAATGTATCCGTATGAGTTATGCTACAAGCGATGAAAATATCGTAGAGGCTATCCGTCGTATCAAAGAAGCATTGGCTAAGTTGAAATAAGAGTTCACCGTGGATTACACGGATGACACGGATTAAAAGAATATTTATTGTTTGAGAATTATTTAATTTGTGATTCCCTTGCTACAACATAATGTAGTGAGGGAATTTTTTTTGTTTTCGAGAGGGGGTGGACACACATCATTCCATTTTTTTAGTTGAATATAAATAGTCTGCGTTCATCCGTGTCATCTGTGGTGGAGAAAATAAGAAAATGTAGAAGAATAAAAAAGGCTGCCTTCCGTAGAAAACAGCCTATACTCTTTTTGTAACTTGTATTATTCAGCCGGGTGAATTGCTTCAGACGGACAAACATCTGCACAAGTACCACAGTCAGTACATACATCTGGGTTGATAGAATAGATATCACCTTCAGAGATAGCTTCTACCGGACACTCGTCAATGCAAGTTCCGCAAGCAATACAATCGTCACTAATTACGTAAGCCATTTTTCTAAGATTTAAATTATTAGTACTAATTTTATTCCGCAAAAGTAAAGCTTTTATTGATTAGTTGTTATGCTTCTATGATTAAATTGACTTAATTTGTACGTCTTCTAAATAAGCAACCTCCCTATAATCTGCTATATTTTTCGTATTTTTGCACTCAAATTACTAATATATAGCGATTATGCCTTTAAATTTACCCGATAAACTACCTGCGATAGAGCTTTTGAAGGAAGAAAATATTTTTGTGATCGACACTTCCCGCGCTACGCAGCAAGATATTCGTCCGCTACGGATTGTGATTCTGAACCTGATGCCGTTGAAGATTACAACGGAAACAGACTTGGTGCGCTTACTCTCCAATACACCTCTTCAGGTGGAGATTTCATTTATGAAGATCAAGAGCCACACGTCAAAGAATACGCCGATAGAACACATGAAAACGTTCTATACAGATTTCGAACAGATGCGTCACGAGAAGTATGACGGCATGATTATCACCGGAGCTCCTGTAGAGCAGATGGACTTCGAGGAGGTGACCTATTGGGATGAGATTACGGAAATCTTTGATTGGGCACGTACGCATGTCACTTCTACCTTATATATATGCTGGGCTGCGCAAGCCGGGTTGTACCATCATTATGGAGTTCCTAAATATCCGTTGAAAGAGAAGATGTTCGGCATCTTTGAACATCAGGTATTGGAACCTTTCCACTCCATTTTCCGTGGTTTTGATGATTGTTTCTATGTGCCGCATAGCCGTCATACGGAAGTACGCAGGGAAGACATTCTGAAAGTTCCGGAACTGACGTTGCTTTCCGAATCGAAAGATGCCGGTGTCTATATGGCAATGGCACGGGGTGGTCGTGAATTCTTTGTCACGGGACACTCTGAATATTCTCCGCTGACACTGGACACGGAATACCGTCGCGATCTCGATAAAGGCTTGCCGATAGAGATGCCCCGCAATTATTATATAGACAATGATCCTGAAAAAGGCCCGTTGGTACGTTGGCGTGCTCATGCCAATTTGTTGTTCTCCAATTGGCTGAACTACTTCGTTTATCAGGAAACACCTTACAACATCAACGATATTAAATGATAAAGCAGCGTAAAATAGAACTTCTCGCTCCGGCGAAAAACCTGGAATGTGGTATTGAAGCTATCAACCATGGTGCAGATGCAGTATATATCGGTGCTCCGAAGTTCGGTGCCCGTGCGGCGGCTGTGAACTCATTGGAAGATATTGAATCATTGGTGCGGCATGCCCATTTGTATAATGCACGTATTTATGTCACGGTCAATACGATTCTGAAAGAAGAAGAGTTGAAAGAGACGGAGGAGATGATTCATGCGCTTTATCGGATTGGCGTAGACGCGCTGATTGTGCAGGACATGGGAATCACGAAGTTGAATCTTCCTTCGATACCGCTTCATGCCAGTACACAGATGGACAACCGTACACCGGAAAAAGTGAAGTTCCTTTGGGAGGCAGGTTTCCGACAAGTAGTCTTGGCGCGGGAATTATCATTGCGTGAAATAAAGAAGATACATGAAAGTTGCCCGGAGGTACCTTTGGAGGTATTTGTGCATGGGGCACTTTGTGTCAGCTATAGCGGGCAGTGCTACGTCAGCCAAGCCTGTTTCGGTCGCAGCGCCAACCGGGGAGAATGTGCGCAATTCTGCCGTTTGCCTTTTAGTCTGGTAGACGCGGACGGGAAAGTGATTGTCAAAGACAAGCACCTGCTTTCCCTGAAAGATATGAATCAAAGTGACGAACTGGAGCAATTGCTGGATGCCGGAGCTTCATCGTTCAAGATAGAGGGACGACTGAAAGACGTTTCTTACGTGAAGAATGTAACGGCTGCATATCGTCAGAAGTTGGATGCCATCTTTGCCCGTCGTCCGGAATATGTACGGGCTTCTTCGGGTACGTGCAGTTTCGAGTTTAAGCCGCAATTGGATAAGAGTTTCAGTCGTGGATTCACACATTATTTCCTGCATGGACGTGACAAAGAGATTTTCTCTTTCGATACTCCCAAGTCGTTGGGCGAAGAGATGGGAACCATGAAAGAGGCTCGGGGCAACTATCTGACGGTTGCTGGACTTAAATCCTTTAATAATGGAGACGGTGTTTGTTATATCGACGAACAGGGACGTTTGCAGGGATTCCGCATCAATCGGGTGGACAGTAACAAACTGTATCCACAGGAAATGCCTCGCATCAAGCCTCGTACCACATTGTATCGTAATTTCGACCAGGAATTTGAACGAGTGCTTTCCCGTAAATCTGCCGAAAGGAAAATCGCAGTGCGAATGTTGCTTGCCGATAATAATTTCGGTTTCTCTTTGACATTGACTGACGAAGATGATAATAGCGTCACAATCACCCTTCCACGTGAGAAAGAGCTGGCCCGAACTCCACAGACGGACAACCTGAAAACGCAACTGTCTAAATTGGGAAATACGCCTTTCGAAGCAAAAGAAATAAAAATCTCTTTTACCGACAACTGGTTTCTGCCGGCTTCGGTATTAGCCGATTTCCGCCGGCAGGCAATCGACCGGTTAATAACTGCCCGTCGAATTAATTACCGTCAGGAATTGTCGGTATGGAAGTCAACCAATCATGCTTTTCCACAAACGACGCTAACCTATTTGGGGAATGTCATGAATACTCGTGCGGCTTCTTTCTATCAGGAACATGGGGTGCAACAGATAGCGGCGGCTTACGAAAAAGAAGCGGTGGAAGATGCGGTACTGATGTTCTGCAAACATTGTTTGCGTTATAGTATGGGATGGTGTCCTATCCATCAACGGGTGCGTTCACCTTATAAAGAACCCTATTATCTGGTGTCAAATGACGGCAAACGTTTTCGTCTGGAATTTGATTGTAAGAATTGTCAAATGAAAGTAAAGGCGGCACAATGAGGGTAATTAATCACGGAATCATTCGTCACAGAGGACGTAGAGGAGACAATGTTTCAACTCATCCTTCCGGAACCGCTCGTTTGAACGGTTTGTGGAAGAGAGATGGAAAATTATTCTCCATGTTCTCTGTGTCTTCTATGTCATCCGTGTCTTATAGTAACTTTGTGTTCTCTGCATTCTCTATGGTGAAGTCTGTCATGGGCTTGCTATTGTGTCTGTTTTTGCTTTCGTCTTGTTATTATAAAACGCCTGCTTTGGATTCGGAGGAGCTGTCGAAGAAAACAAAAGATTCGCTGACTTACCTGTATGAACGCCATTATACATGGAATACAAACTTGGAAGTAGTCGATGATTCCATCTCTTTGGAATGTCTTCCGATAAAAGATACTTTTATTCAGTTGAATAAAGGAGATAGGGTAGTGGTGGCAGAGTTTGCGGTTCACCCGGCCGATAGTGTAGACAGTATTTGGGTGAAGCTGGCTCATACACAGGAAGAACAAGGCTGGATACGCGAAAAAGAACTCAAAAATTCATTTGTGCCGACTGATAGTATTTCGCAGGCCATTCATCTTTTCAGTGATACGCATGCTTCTTATTTCATTATTATCTTCGCTTTATTCGTCGGTGTATATCTGTTTCGTGCTTTTCGTCGAAAGCAGTTGCAGATGGTCTATTTTAATGATATAGATAGTGTTTATCCATTATTTCTCTGTTTGTTGATGGCTTTCAGTGCAACGATTTACGAATCGATGCAGGTCTTTGTGCCGGAAACGTGGGAGCATTTTTATTTCAATCCTACTTTGTCGCCGTTCAAAGTTCCTTTTATTCTCTCTGTCTTTTTGTTGAGTATCTGGTTGTTTTTGATAGTCGCTTTGGCGGTGCTGGATGATTTGTTCCGACAGTTGACTCCCGCTGCAGCTATCTTTTATCTGCTGGGGTTGATGTCCTGCTGTATTTTCTGCTATTTCTTCTTTATCCTGATGACACATATTTATATCGGTTATCTGTTCCTTGCCTTTTTTATGCTGGTTTTTGCGAAGAAAGTCTATCGGAACATTGGGTATAAGTATCGTTGTGGGCGTTGTGGGGAAAAATTGAAGCAAAAAGGTGTATGCCCCCATTGTGGAGCAATCAATGAGTGATTTTATTATCTGTTTTATTGCTGAATAACGTTTTAAATGATGGAAATCAGGTCTACCGAAATAAAAGATCTCCCTTTGGTGATGGAGATTTATGACTATGCCCGTGCTTTCATGCGTGCAACCGGAAATACTACCCAATGGATTGACGGCTATCCTTCTGAAGGATTGATTCGTCGGGAAATTGAGGATGGACATAGTTTTGTCTGCATAGATGAACAGGGAGAAATCTTGGGGACTTTTTGTTTTATCTTGGGAGAAGATCCTACTTATCAACAAATTTATGAAGGAGCATGGCTTAATAATGAACCTTATGGAGTGGTTCACCGGTTGGCAACGAACGGAAAACGGAAAGGGGTATCGGAAACTTGCCTGAACTGGTGCTTCGAACGTTGGCCCAATGTTCGGGTAGATACTCATCGGGACAATAAAGTCATGCAGCATATATTGACGAAGTATGGCTTTCAACGTTGTGGCATCATTTATGTAAAGAACGGGACAGAGCGTATCGCTTATCAGATGATGCGTGTGCCCAATAGGAAACTGTAGGTAAAGTAATGCCAAGACACCGGTATAGTTCTGTTAAGATGCCGGTGCCGGTATAGTTGTGTGAAGGTACCGCTATCTTTACCTTCCCACGGCCGTGGTGACTTCTTCCCACAGCCGTGACGAGATCTCTCCACGGCCGTGAAGAGAAGTTACCACAGCCATGGAAAGGTAAAGATAGCGTAGGTTTAAGAGAACAATGCTTATTGGATTAATTAAGTATAACGGCTTTATAATACATACTTCATAGAGGCATACGTTCTTCTATCACCTATTTTATGCCATCAATCTATAAGAGACAGGCTGACAATAAAAGTCCGAATCTTTTATTGTCAGCCTGTTTTTGGGTTATTGTCAGCACTTATTGTCAGGTGTCAATGAGTTGATAATCATTGTTCTATATGGATAAAATCTTTAGCTGACAATAAAATGACTAAATAATATCTCTATGAGTGAAAATGATTAGAAGCGGCAGCGGAGATCTACCCCAAACTGCATTGGGCGTCCTTTCTGCATAAAGCCTTTGTTCATTGTTTCAAAGTAGAAGGCGGCATAGTCTTTATTCAGGAAGTTGCGTGCCCAAAAACTAATCATTGCGTCGCCGATTTCCAGATTCGTTCTCCAGTTGAGTGTGCCATAGAAAGATTGACTGACATCGTTTTGTTCACTCCAGTAGATATGTCCTGCAGCGTTATAATTAGCTTGGAATACAACCCGGTCGAAGATAGAGCGCGGACTGCAAGTGATGGCATATTCTCCACCGATGTTCAGAGTGTGTTTGGGGACGAAGGGTACGTATTTGCCATTATAATCCGTAGTTATAGGAGTGCCATCTTTTTTCTCTTCTGTGATTACATAATCCGTAAAAGTGGCATACGTATATCCGTAACTAACATTCAGATTAAATGCTTTTGTCACACTGGCACGAAGAGCTGCTTCTGCACCATAACTGCGGCTTTTTCCTGCATTGATAGTGATACGTCCCAAACCACTTTCTGCAAATTGGGAGAGTTGTTGGTCGCGGGTATCCATGTAGAATGCTGCGACGTCGGCCCAAAGTCTGCCTTCCCATAAAGTAAGGTGGCTACCTACTTCGTAGTTCCACGAATATTCGGGTTTGTAAGTAGTGGACGCTTTTACATCAATCTCTTTTGCAGGCACCATTTGGTCCATCATTTTAATAATGGTTGCTCCCCAGGTGGGATCTTGCCCTATTGTCGGACTTTCTTTGATGGCATTCATCATCGAATTTTTCAATTCTGTTTGTGATAAGTCAGAGAACATCTGGATGTTATATCCTCCCGAACGATATCCCCGGGTAACGGTGGCATAAACATTATTTTGATTCTTCCATTCATATTGAATAGCAAATTTGGGTAGAAGTTGTACGTAATCAGTCGAGAGCTTACCTACGAAAGAGGCCGGAGCTTTCATATTCTGATCGGACAGGTTGATTTGCATGGGACCCTTTGCCATGTGAAAATCAAAACCAAAGTCGATAGGAGTGCTAAGAGAATTATACTTCATACTGATTTTCTCGTAATCGAGCCGGAGGCCGGCTGTAACGGACAGCCCTTCTATGAACAAGTTGCTGAAAGTAGACTGATGATAAAGTGCGCCGCTAAGAGTCGGAGTATCGAAAGTTCCTCCTACGCTTAATGACGGGTTGTGTACAGTCATTCCCATGGTGGGAGCTCCGGGTTTGGCAGATACTTCCTTAAAAGCGGCATTGGCGTTGTTTTCAATGACCGACTTCACACCTTCTTCTTTAAACAAAACAGGACCTGTCGTATGCAGCCATTGATAGAATCCGAAAGCTCCCGTAGCCCATTGCCATCTTTTTCCGGGTTTGGCTTTCAACACAATCTCTTCGGAAATGGTGTTTGCACGCTGCTTTTGCTCAATATTGAAAATATCTCTTTCTGTGAAATCCTGATCGAGAAACATACGGTCGTTCAAGTTCTGATAACCTGTCACGGCACTTAATATAAAGTTGTTAGCTTGATATTCGATGTTAACACCGGAGTTGAGCAATCCACGGCGGTAACTGCTGCGGTCGTTATATGAAATCTTACCGATATAATCTGCCCGGTCTTCTGTAATTTCTTTACCATTTTCTTTCGCTTTAGCTATTGCACTGGGGGTAATCCCGGTATAATAATAGGGATAACCGCCTTGATCGCTATATTCATAGCTAAGAGCCATATCTATTTTCAGGTTCGAAGTAGGCAGGTAAATACCACGGAAACGTCCGCCACCGGCATTGCTCTTGTCTACTTTTTCGTTATTTCTTGCCGAATTTTCAAAGAAGCCACCTGTGTGTTCGTAGAAACCTCCGGTAGAAAAAGCGAAGCGGTCGGATGTCCGATGATAGTGGGTGAGTGAAACATTATAATTATTGTAAGTTGCTGCTCCCATGCGGATATCAGTACCTTGATAAGTGAAAGGCGATTTTGTGTGTACTTTGATAAGTCCTCCCATCGTATTACGTCCGTAGAGAGTACCTTGTGGTCCACGGAGAATGTCAATACGTTCGATATCAGCATAGTTGAAGTCGAAAGCGGATTTGTCGATGTAAGGGATGTTGTCTACATAAAGTCCTACGGACGGAGTGTTGATACGTGAGCCGATTCCGCGGATATAAATGGAAGTGGTCAGTTTGGAACCATAATCGGGGATAAACAGATTGGGGACAATGCCTGTCAGGTTTTTTACAGAGTTCACCTGATAGGCTCGCATATTATCTTGTGATAAAACAGTGGCGGCTACCGGCAATTCACGCAATTTACGATTCTCTTTCGGGGTAGCAATCACTACCACTTCTTCGATGTCTACTATTTTTAGTGAGTCTTTCGGGAAATCTTCCGCCCATGCTGTCCCTGTCGTTAGGAGCGTGAGGGCAATCATAATATTCTTTGTCTTCATCTGTAGTTAATTTGTCCGGTGCAAAGTAACGGCAAATATCGTTGACAGGCAATCCTCATTTATTAGGATTATGCAGTATAGAAAAACAAAATATGCTATGAATATCCGGAAGATTTTGTCGGAAATATTCTTTATTTGCCTGATAATATCATATCTTTGCCCGACAACAGAACTAAATAGAAACGGATTATGACAAAGAATAAACTATTCGCTTGGGCTATAACACTTCTCTGCTTTTCATTGACCTCTTGCAGCGATGAAAAGGACGGTCCGTCAAAAAAGATATTGGTGACTAATGCAGGGGTGACGGAAGCTAACCAAACGGTTAAACCGGGAGATATCGTTCATATTTATGGTGATGGTTTTCAGGAAGGCGACCAGGTGGACTTTGACTTTCGTTGGGATCTTGGAGAACCCTTGTTCCCGGAAGGGTATCTTGGACCTGTCAGTGCGGAGATTGTAGAGAGGCATTCGAATGGAATGAGTATCCGAATGCCTTATCGCAAGCCGGAATCACGTGTTGAGATATTCCTGAACAGGGCAAGTGAGAGAATGTCGTTGGGAAAAGTACTACTTGCAGATGGACAAACGCCTAAAGATTTCAGACTGTATGGAATAAATGAGACCGACAAGACAATAGAGCGGGCGTATGCTGAAGAAACCGTCATTGGTAAAAAAACGTGGGATATGAGTGCACATCCGGACTTCCGTTCGGTTGTCAATCTTCAAAAGACTTATGGGCTGTGCGGGCTGGCAAAAGAAAATGGTGTGCAGCAACCCTTCTTCCTTGATTTCTGTACAGGCGAGTGGAAAGCTTTAAGTTTCTACGATTATAATACACTGGCATTGGTTATTGGCAGCGGAAATGATATTGCGGCCATTCAACAGAGAGGTAAAGGATATTCATTATATAATGTTTCCGCAGGTTTGGAACAAAGTAATTATGCAACTAAGACGCGGAGTAATTTTCCTATGCCGGAACCTCAATTTGAACTTCCGGAAGGATTTACTCCTGAACAATTCGGGGATTATCCGGGTGTGTTTATGCAAGGTAATGAGATTATTTTATTGTCGGCAAGGAAAGGAAACGGGAAATGGGTTCCCATGTTGTATAATTATAGAAATGGCTTTTATGTACTTGAAGGGATTGAAGCAGATGCCATTATTCCGTTTTATTTCGGAATGGCACTTCCCGATAGCGGTAGTCCTTCCTTATTATACCAAAAGAAGGTCGGTTACATGATTTATTACTCATCAGGTGACAATCGTGGCAGCAGTTTCCGTCTTCTTGAACCAGATAAGGAGAGCAGCAAGTTACAGTTACAAGAACCGTTTGCTCAATTGTCCGATAAGAAAGTTGTTTCAATAACTAACAGACTTGACCGTATCGGTACAATCACCGTGCTCTTTTCCGATAAAGAAAAAGGGCGCACCACTTCTGATTTTGATTGGAACAGCAAAGAGTGGACAGATTACACCGATCTTTCTGATATGCCATATAACTCAGTAGTATGGGCTAATTGATAGTCAATAGTAAAAACACTTATATCCGGTCTGCTTCTATATATCCGTTCATTACGGCATAAATAGTCAGACCGGATACCGATTTAATACCTAATTTCTCTGTTATGTTTTTCCTGTGAGTGATAACGGTAGTCAGGCTGATATTCAGTTTATCTGCTATTTCTTTGTTGATTAATCCTTTGGTTATCAGTACGAGCACTTCTATTTCACGGGAAGATAAAATCTCCTGATGAGGTTGTGTCGGAGGCATGGACGGCATGTCTTTCACCGGATAGCCGTTGTGGTGGGCGTGTTGGTGGAGTTTCAATATATTTTTCACCAGCTCTTCCTCGGATTCATGGATGTTGAGTACAGGCACGCCGGACAGTTGGAATTGCGGACTGTCGCTTGCCAATACAATCGTTTTTCGTTTCCGGGGGAGAAAGAAAGCATTGTGCTCCACGTAAATCTGCGCAGAAATGAAATAATGGGCATACATATCCGGCGTATCATCCATCAGTTCACTGAATTGATGGAAGGTGCGTATGGTTGCCATAGGAATCATTTCTTCCAGGATTCCTTTCAGGCCGAGACTGGTTAGTGTGTTTGCTTCTACAATGGCTATTTCGGGTTGATGATTCATTTTCATGTAGTTTTAGTTAACGATTGAAATAATTGGCTACGGCTTCCTCCATCCACTCCGGCAGAAACAATCCCTCCGGCATAGCCTGCACCTTCTCCGCAAGGGAATAATCCGCGAACGGTTGTATGTTGCAATGTCTCTTTATCGCGTACGATGCGAACGGGAGAAGAAGTACGTGTCTCTATGCCGATCATCACCGCTTCATTAGTAAGGAAGCCATGACTGTAACGTCCGAATTGCTGGAAACCGAGAGATAATCTTTTGCTGATAAACTCCGGCATCCAGAAATGAAGCGGAGAAGAAATCAATCCCGGACTGTAGGAAGATTCGGGTAAGTCGTAACTCAATTTCTTGCGGGTGAAGTCCTGCATACGCTGTGCCGGTGCTGTCTGCCTTCTGCCTCCTTGCAACCAGCATTGGCGTTCCTGTTCTTCCTGAAAGTGAAGAACGGACAGCAGTTGTGAATTGATTTCAGAAAGTTGAGCACTATTTAGATTAGGATTAAGAGCCAGCAGCTGTTCATTTCGTCGCGCAACCGATTCTCCGTTGTCCACTTTTACTTCTTCATTAATCAAGTCCTCCGGTTGCACTTCCACCACCATGCCCGAATTGCTCCATCGCGAGCCACGATTAGAAGGAGACATTCCGTTCACTACCACTTGCTCCGGTCCGCTGGCGGCAGGAACAATGAAACCGCCGGGGCACATACAGAAGCTATATACTCCTCTGCCTTCAACCTGCGTGACGAAGCTGTATTCTGCGGCAGGCAGATACTTGCCTCGCCCTTCCTTACTATGATATTGTATCTGATCGATCAACATTGCCGGATGCTCCAAACGGACACCGACTGCAATGCCTTTCGCTTCAATCGCCACATTATTCGCAGCCAACCAACGATATACATCTCTCGCCGAATGTCCGGTTGCCAGTATCACAGGTCCGAGAAAAGTCTTTCCTGTGTTTGTTTCGATACCTTTTACTTCATCATTCTCGATAATCAGTGCCTCCATTCGTGTCTGGAAATGTACTTCTCCGCCACATTCGATGATGGTATTCCGCATATTTTCAATGACACGTGGCAACTTATCTGTCCCGATATGCGGATGCGCGTCTACTAATATTGCCGTAGAAGCCCCATGCTGGCAGAATACATTCAATATCTTGTCTACATTCCCTCTCTTCTTGCTCCGGGTATAGAGTTTCCCGTCCGAATAAGCTCCTGCACCTCCTTCGCCAAAACTGTAATTCGATTCCGGGTCAACCGTGTGTTCCCTGCTGATCTGTGCTAAATCTTTTTTTCGCTCGCGCACATCTTTTCCGCGTTCGATAACAACGGGACGTAACCCCAGTTCGATGAGACGCAGGGCAGCAAATAGTCCGCCGGGGCCTGCGCCTACGACAATCACTTGCGGTTTTCCCTCTACCTTATTATATATAGTATGCTCGTATTCGTCATCCTTAGGCATCTCACGGATGTACGCCCGTACCTTCAGATTGACGAAGATGGTCCGTTGCCGTGCATCGATGCTTCGTTTCAAGATTCGGGTAGCAGTGATGTCACGCAGGTTCAACCCTTTTTCTTTAGAAAGATATTCCTTTAGTTTTTGTTCGTTTGCTGCGATTTCGGGAAGTATGCGGAGTTGGTATTCTTGTATCATTTAGTTATTGTTGATATTATTTTCTACTATAAAATTGATAAAGCAGATCATTTATTCATCAGTGATATGTATCAGTGCTTATCCAAATAAAGCCCTGAATGCCTCTTCTACCTTTCTCACCGGAACTAACTCGATCTTCAGTTTCTTAGTGTCAATGCCTTGCAGATTGTATTTGGGCAACAAGAATCGTTTGAAGCCTAATTTTTCGGCTTCACCGATACGTTGTTCTATTCGATTCACAGGACGTATCTCTCCCGACAATCCGATTTCTCCCGCCATGCAAACTTCCGGCTCAATGGCTGCATCCATATTGGAAGAAAGGATGGCACTGATAACCGGCAAGTCGATAGCCGGGTCATTTACTTTCAGTCCTCCGGCAATATTCAAAAACACATCTTTCTGTGCCAGCTTAAATCCGACACGCTTTTCGAGAACAGCCAGCAGCATATTCATTCTTCTTAAATCGAAACCGGTTGCCGAACGTTGAGGATTTCCATAAACAGCAGAACTGACCAAAGCCTGTGTCTCGATCAAGAACGGGCGTATCCCTTCGATAGCGGAAGCAATAGCTACTCCACTCATTCCCTCATGGTCCTGACTAAGCAAAAGTTCGGAAGGATTATTCACCTGGCGCAACCCATCCTGACGCATTTCATAAATACCTAACTCTGCCGTACTGCCGAAACGATTCTTGATACTGCGCAGAATACGATACATATAATGCTGGTCGCCTTCAAATTGAAGAACAGTATCTACGATGTGTTCCAACACTTTAGGTCCTGCAATACTTCCTTCCTTATTAATATGACCGATCAGCAACACAGGAGTATGCGTTTCTTTCGCAAAACGAAGAATAGAGGCCGAACACTCTCTGACTTGCGCAATACTTCCGGGAGATGATTCGATACTCTCGGTCGAAATGGTCTGTATAGAATCGATAATCACTAGATCGGGATTCGTATTCTTGATATGCACATAAATTTGTTCGAGCGAAGTTTCACAAACGATCAGGCAATCGCTGGAAGTATCGGAGAGACGGTCGGCACGGAGTTTAAGCTGCCGTGCACTTTCTTCACCGGACACATAAAGAATTTTCTTCTCCGGCATGTGCAGTACGGTCTGCATGACGAGTGTGGATTTACCAATTCCCGGCTCACCGCCTATCAGGACAAGAGAACCTTGTACAAGTCCGCCCCCCAATACGCGATTCAATTCATCATCGTGCATATTGATGCGTGGCTCATCGTCCGCTTCAATATCGCTAAGTGCCAGTGGCTTGGGTTTCTGTGTCTCAATGCCCGACACCGGGCGGCGGTTGGTAGGTTCTTTCCGTACGATTTCTTCAACATACGTATTCCATTCTCCACACGACGGACATTTACCCACCCATTTCGGTGAATCCTGTCCGCAATTACTGCATACATATACGGTTTTCTCTTTTGCCATTTTATCTCTTATTCTAACTAAATAAGTCTCGTCAACTTGCTTTTGGAGCAAAAGTAACTATAAATAGCCCAAAGCACAAAACAAATCTCATTGATTTTAATTCAATTATGTAAGGCGAATCACAATAATAACTATCTTTGTTGTGATAATACACAAAATTCCGTTCAATATGAATAGTTTGTATATAAAGAATTATAAGAACCTGGAGAGTTTACAAATCGATAAATTGGGACGTGTGAATTTGATAGCAGGTGAAAATAACGTAGGTAAATCTTCGCTATTAGAGGCTGTTTCCATACTTCAATCCGGTGGAAGTCTTGAATGGCTGATGCAATTATTGGAATTCCGTGGTGAGTCAACTGACCGATATGTAGAAAACCACCAACGAAAGGAGTTGGATAGTTTTTTGTCCTTTGTTCCTAATTACGATAATGAGCATAAATTTGAGCTTCCTATTATGCTATCAGATATGGAGCGTAAGGTGGAAATACGATTTGTGTATTTTACGGAGATGCAGATAACGGAAGGTGGCTTTGATAGAACTGTTCGTACTGTTGTCGAGAATTATGACCCAAGTAGTTATTATGAAAATATAGGACTTGGTTTGGAGATTACTCCTTCTCTCGGTCAAAAGATTCTTTATACGTTTAATGGTTCGGTTCCTCGTTCCCAAATGGATTTGTTGAATAAAGTTCAATATGTAAGAATGGGGGATATAAATACAATAAATAATCCTTCTTTGTTTGATAAACTAGCTCTAACTCCATTACAGAAAGAGGTTGTGAAGGCTCTGCAAATAATAGAGCAAAGAATAGTGGATTTGAACTTCTTGAAAGATGATAGACGTAAAAATAGGTTTTCGCGTGAGAGAAATGAGGATGAGCGTGTACCGTATGTTGTGTTTGAGGGAGAATCAAAGCCACGTAGATTAAGTTCTATGGGAGATGGAATAAACCGTATTTTGACTATTATTCTTGCAATGTTGAATACTAAGGAGGGTGTTTTGCTTATTGATGAGTTTGAAAATGGGTTACACTATTCAGTTCAGCAGAAATTATGGAAAGTCATTTTTAGTTTGTCAAGGATGCTCAATATACAGGTTTTCGTAACAACCCATAGCCGTGATGCAATTCGCGCTTTTGTAGCAGAAAATATAGAAAATGACGGGACATTTATTCGTTTAGAGCGGCGTAAAAATAAAGTTGTAGCCGTTACTTACGATAATAAGGAAGACTTGGAGTTGGTATTGGAGCAGGATATTGAAATTAGATAAAACGATAAAATGGCTGACAAGCGGAGAGAAGAAGATTATGCATTCAAATTATTAGTAGAGGGACCGGATGATTTGTTTGTGATAGCGCATTTAAGGGAATTGAATCAATTAGAGGATAATATTTTTATTAAACCATGCGGTTCAGTAGAAAAAGCAATCGAATTATTTCGTATTCTGATAGATAAACAAACTGCCAATAATCGAATATTAGGGCTTGTGATTGATGCGGATTTGAATATGGCCGGGCGTTGGCAACGAATCTCTCAGATATTAGTTGAAAGCGGAAAGTATACAGTACCTGATGTTCTTCCAAATGAAGGGCTGATTCTTTTCCCAAATGATTCTGACGATGTGAAGATTGGAGTTTGGGTGATGCCTGATAATCAATTGAACGGAATGTTGGAGGATTTCCTGGCTAAGTTGGCTGTCAATGACAAAGACTTGTTAGATGAAGTAGATGCCGCTTTGGAAGTAATAGAAGATAAAAAAGTGAATAAGTATAAAGCAATTCATAAATCCAAGGCTCGCATTCATACATTTCTGGCTTGGCAAGAGGAGCCCGGAGTTTCTATGGGAAGTGCAATTGCAAAAAGCTATTTGAGAGCAGACTCTGAACAGGCCATTTTATTTGTGAACTGGCTTAAGAATTTGTTTAGTTAAAACCCTATTTGTTCAACGCGCAAAACAAATTCAGATAAAATCTGTTCAATGCGTAAAACAAACAGGGAATTTACAGAGTTATCTCTCCTGCCATCGAACGGTTCATCCGGTCGCGCACCTCGTCCGCTGTATATCCATGTCCGAGTAAGAACATTAATTTAGTCACAGCAGACTCCATCGTACTGTCATATCCGGAGACAACGCCTGCCTGCAACAACTGGTAGCCCGTTTCATAACGTTCCATCTCTACCATTCCTGCGCTGCATTGTGTCACGTTGACAATCACAATTCCACGTTCGCTGGCCTGGCACAGCCGACGTATGAACCATTCCTTCCGGGGAGCATTCCCCGAACCGTATGTTTCGAGCACGACAGCTTTCAATCCGTCAATCCCTAGAATGGTGGCAATCACATTTTCCTGGATGCCCGGGAAGAGTTTCAGCACCACTACATTGGTATCCAACAGATAATGAGGCTTCAATTCCCGCTCTTCACCATTTACGTGAATCTGCACATTATTATATTTGATATGGATTCCGGCTTCCGCCAATACCGGATAATTGAAAGAACGGAATGCGTTGAAGTTTTCCGCATTCATCTTGGTCGTACGGTTTCCCCGCATCAGATGGTTTTCAAAGAAGATGCATACTTCCGGTACGAGCGCTTTCCCTTCCTTATTTTGTGCGACGGCAATCTCGATGCTGGTCATCAGATTTTCTTTTCCGTCGGTGCGGAGTACACCTATGGGAAGTTGTGAACCTGTGAGGATAACAGGTTTATCGAGTCCTTCGAGCATAAAACTCAATGCCGAAGCAGTGTAAGCCATCGTATCCGTCCCGTGCAGAATGACGAAGCCGTGGTAACGGTCGTAATTTTCATGAATGATGCGTACCAGCTTCCGCCACATATCCGGTTCCATGTCCGACGAATCCATTGGAGGATCAAACTGATAGGTGTCAATCGGGAAGTTGAACTTTTGCAGTTCGGGGATATACTTTTGCAGTTGCTCGAAGTTAAAGTTCTCCAGAGCACCTGTCGCGGCATTCTCGATCATACCAATTGTTCCACCGGTGTATATTAGCAATACGGAAGTATTTAATGGATTCATAAGCTGATTTTGTGCGATTGTTTTCGCAAATATAATAATATATTTGATATATAAGTAGCAAAATGTCATAAAAGTAAAGGCGGATGACAGGACGAATAGAAGGCGGAAGATTCTTTTTATCAGAAAAAAACCGAAAAAAGTGATAGATTGAACGTTTTTATTAT
>OGOR01001077.1_pt1 | contig 17174 bp, 8 predicted proteins | sample 1552771 | NCBI WGS metagenome assembly OGOR01 (sample SAMEA2580124, study PRJEB22360) | human gut metagenome | biome: human gut; feature: human-associated habitat; material: faeces | place: Denmark | collected 2008/2010
CCGCCCCCAGCCCGGTCTGCCGGGCCACGGCGTCGCAGAGCACCCCGATCCTCTGGCCGGGCATCACCACCCGCGGGAAAAGCGCGGGATCGACACCCGCCTCGCGCAGCAGTGCACCGTCGATCTCCCGCGTGCGGGGATCCATGAACTGCGACGTCGAGAGGATCGTATACTCGCATACCTTCTCGCCGGTGAGCAGGTACGACAGCGCGTCGGGCATGAAAAGCACCGACGCGGCATTTTCCAGCGCCGACATCCCCTCCCCGCGCGCGGCACGGAGCTGGAAGAGCGAATTGAAATTCATGATCTGGATACCCGTGCGGCGGTACACTTCTTGCCGGGGTATTTTCCGGAAGAACTCCTCGGGAACCCCGTTGGTATAGGGATCGCGGTAAGCCCTCGGAAGCCCGGCCAGCGTACCGTCGGCCGCCACGCAGGCCATGTCGACGCCCCACGTGTCGATACCGATCGAATCGACCGGAATCCTTCGCTGCCCGGCCAGCGTCAGGCCGTGCAGGATTTCCTCATAGAGGGAGTAGATGTTCCAATAATATTTGCCGCCGATCGAAAGCAGGCGGTTAGGGAAGCGGTGCAGAACTTCGAGGGCGATGCCCTCGCCGCAGAGCGTGGCGAGAATGACACGGCCGCTCGTGGCACCGAGATCGACACCGACGAAATAACGGTTCATCACGGAAAGTTTTAGGTTACTGATGCAAAACTATACAATCTTTTCCCTACCTTTGTTGATGGTTTTGACAAACTATATATAGATTTGACACTATGGACGACCGGCCGCTGAGCATCCTTCACTACCTGCCAGTCTCCCCGCGCGACGAGCAGTGGGGCATCGTCTGCACCACGGCCGGGCACCAGCACGTCCCGCCCGGAACGCCCTACCCCGTCTCGGAACACCCCGAGCACTACCTGTTTTACAAAGGCAGCGGCCGCACGCTCGACGAATACCAGCTGGTCTACATCACCGCCGGACGGGGACGTTTCGAGTCGGCATCCTGCCCGTCGCAGACGGTCGAGGCGGGCACCATGCTCCTGCTCTTCCCCAACGAATGGCACTCCTATTCGCCCGACCCCGGCACCGGATGGACGGAGTGGTGGGTCGGCTTCCGCGGCGCCAATATCGACCGCCTGGAGCAGCAGGGGTTCCTCTGCCGCCGGCGCCCCCTGCTGCGGATCGGGTGCAGCGGCGGCATCGAGCGGTGCTACCGCGAGATCATCGGCACGGTCGAGGAGGAGCGCGTGGGATTCCAGCCGCTCATTTCGAGCATCGTGCTCCACATCCTGGGGTCGGTGCTCTTCAAGCACAGCAACCTGCTCTACTCCGACAACCCCGTCGTCGAGAAGATCAACCGCGCGAAAGCCATCATGCGCACAGACTTCGGCCGCAACCGCTCGCCCGAACAGATCGCCCGCGAAGTGGGCATGGGCTACACGTGGTTCCGCCGCGTCTTCCGCGAATACGTGGGGATGGCGCCGGCGCAATACCAGCACACGATGCGGCTCAACAAGGCCCGGGAACTGCTCGCGACGACAGCCCACAGCATCTCGGAAATAGCCTATGCGCTCGGCTTCGAAAGCGTGAGCGCCTTCTCGCTCTTTTTCCGCCTCCGCGAACGGCTCAGTCCCAGTCAGTACCGCGCCCGCTTCCGGGGCGGGAAGGGGCAGTGACCCGCCGGGGCAGGCCAAGGCAGCAACCCGCCGGGACAGGCCAAAGCCGTGACGCACCGCGGGCAGCCCAAGGCAGCGATACACGGGGGCTACAACCCGCCGCCGACCAAAGCATTGACCCGCGGGCGCAAATAGGGGTTGATGTTATGTATTAAACTGAAATCACGGCATATCACTTACAATCTGCAAGCATAATACACCAAAAAACTGCGCATCCTTTACTTTACTTCCCGTTTCAGCCTAATCGCCCCCGATAAAATCCCCTTTGAGAACTCTTTACGGGGTTTCGCGTATTTCCTCCGTACATCACCGATCGCCGGAAAATTGTTATCTCCTCAGGTTTTCGGGGAAGTTCGTCCCCTCCGGCGAAAAATATTTTTATATTTTTTATATTTTTTTCAAAAATCCACCCCGCAGGTTGGCACATATTAAATATTATTAAAAAAATAAGGTATCCAGAAACACCTACGACCGGAAACCCACCGCATATCAAACCGTACCGGAGGGTATTTTTTCGCCCGAAAACCCCAAAATATTCAAAACACATTGAATTTTATTTTCGTTTTTATAAAAATATTTTAACCCGCATTCAACAATAGTTCGCCGGGTTAAAATAAAATGTTAAGTTATTTATATTTAGCCTTATAACACCTGTTTTCATCCGGAAAAGAGGGCCGGAAAGACCCTTTCCGAACACTCCTGCTTACATTTCATCTATTTTGAACATTTGGCAAATTCGTTTTAATTATTTTTCTTTGTCGAGTAAGAAAGTATCATTTACTTATGCAAAAAACGAAACTTCTACTCAACATTCTTGCATTTTTCCTATGTGCCCTGCCGGCGATAGCCGTAGCGCAGGGGGGGGGGAAATGTGACCGTCAGAGGCATCGTCACCTCGGCGGATGACAAGCAACCCCTCATCGGGGTCAACGTGATTTCCGGGGCCACCAGCGGGGTGAGCACCCTTGCGGACGGAAGCTACTCGATCAGCGTCGCCGCAGGGTCGACGCTCACCTTCCAGTACATCGGCCGCCACCTTCACGTTTCCGGGCGGCAGCGCCTCGCTGACCTACAACGTCTCCCTCGAGAGCGAGGCACAGGCGCTCGACGACGTGGTGGTCATCGCTTACGGTGTCCGCAAGAAGGGCACCATTGCCGGATCGGTATCGACCGTCAAGGCCGAAAAGGTCGAGAACACCCCTACGGCGGCGTTCGACCAGGCCATCCAAGGACAGGTTCCCGGCCTGACGGTACTTTCCAATTCGGGTGAGCCGAGCACGTCGGCAACGATGATGATCCGGGGCATGAACTCGATCAACTCGGGTACCTCGCCGCTCTACATCCTCGACGGGGTCGCCATCGCCAGTTCCGACTTCAACACCATCAACCCGGCCGACATCGAGAGCATCTCGGTGCTCAAGGACGCCTCCTCCACCTCTATATATGGTGCGCGCGCGGCCAACGGCGTGATCGTCATCACGACCAAACGCGGGCGCATGGCCGAGCGGGCGAAGATCAACTACCGCATGCAGCTCGGTTTCTCGCAGATCGCCTACGGCAACTGGGATCTGATGGACACCGACGAACGCATCCGGTACGAGAAGGAGATCGGGTTCACCGACGGCAAAAACTACAACGTCCTGGGCAAGACCAACGTCAACTGGCTCGACGAGGTGTTCAACGATGCCGCCCTGCTCCAGAACTACGAGCTCTCGGTTTCGGGGGCCACCGACAAGACCAATTACTACGTCTCGGGCGGCTACTACAACCAGGAGGGCATCGCCGTAGGTTCGGCCTTCGAGCGTTTCTCGCTCCGCGCCAACGTCGAGCAGCAGGCCGCCAAATGGCTCAAGCTCGGCACCAACACGATGATGAACTACCAGACCATCGAACGCGCCGAATCGGGCCAATATACGCTCGTGACCCCCATCTCGGCCGCACGTTTCATGATGCCGTACTGGAATCCCCACCGTCCCGACGGCTCGCTGGCCTCGATCAAGGACGGCACCTGGAAGGGCGAGGGCCAGAACCCGCTCGAATGGCTGGCCAACAACAAGATCTCCTATAAGAAATACAAGGTGATCTCGACGCTCTTCGCCGAGGCCACCCCCATCGAGGGGCTCACCATCCGGTCGCAGTTCGGCGTGGACTATTCGCACACGACGGGCTTCGGCGCCTCCTACCCCAACTACCCGCCCAACCTGGGCTCGGGCACGGCACAGCGCTACTCGACCGACGGCATGAGCCTTTCGGTCACCAACACGATCAACTACCGCTTCTCGCTCGACGGCGGGCACTCGTTCAACTTCCTGTTGGGCCAGGAGGGCGTCGATTACAGCTACGAGGAGTTCACGCTGGCGACCCGCGGCCAGAACAACGACAAGCTGGTCAACATCTCGTCGGGAACACGTGCCACGTCGTGGAGCGACGTCACCGACGACAACTACGCCTTCCTGTCGTTCTTCGCGCGCGGCGAATACAACTACGCCGACCGTTACTACGTCGACTTCTCCGTCCGTACCGACGGCTCCTCGCGCTTCGGCACCTCGGGACGCTGGGCGGCGTTCGGCTCGGTGGGCATGATGTGGAACCTGCGCAACGAGAAATTCATGGAGAACTCGCGCCGCTGGCTCACCAACGCGCAGATCGCCTTCAGCACGGGTACCTCGGGTAACTCGTCGATCCCCAACTACGAACATATGGCGCTCGTGAGCGGCGGCCTGAACTACTACGGCGACGCCGGCATCGCCCCCTCGCAGCCGGGCAACGAAGACCTGCAGTGGGAGAAGCTGTGGATCACCAACCTGGCCGTGCACCTGGGCTTCTGGAACCGCCTGAACGTGGACGTCGAACTCTACCACAAGAAGAACAGCGCCATGCTCATGGAGGTTCCCGTTTCCTACACCACCTCCAACGGCTTCGGCTTCCGCTGGGACAACGTGGGCGACATGACCAACCGCGGCGTCGAGGTGAGCCTGGCCGCCGACGTCATCCAGCACAAGGATTTCGTATGGAGCGTGAACGCCAACGTCTCCTACAACAGGAACAAGATGACCAAGCTCTACAGCGGGGTCAGCGAATACGAGCTTTCGAGCACCAACACCAAACTGGTCGTGGGGCACTCCTTCGGCGAGTTCTACCTCAACCGGTTCGCAGGCGTCAACCCCGCCAACGGCGACGCGCTGTGGTACACCAAGGAGGGCGAGCTGACCACCGAGCTCCGCGACGAGGACAAGGTCATGGTCGGCAAGAGCTACGTGGCGCCCTGGCAGGGCGGCTTCGGCACGACGCTGGCCTGGAAGGGACTTTCGCTGTCGGCACAGTTCAGCTGGGTCGCCGACCGCTGGATGATCAACAACGACCGTTATTTCGACGAGTCGAACGGCCGATTCGCCTCCTACAACCAGTCCAAGCGCCTGCTCAACCGCTGGAAGAAACCCGGCGACATCACCGACATCCCGCGCCACGGCGTCTACACCGAGTTCGACGACCGCCTGCTGGAGGACGCTTCGTTCCTGCGCCTGAAAAACCTCATGCTGAGTTATTCCTTCCCGCAGGAGTGGCTGCGCAAGACACGCTTCATCAGCGGTGTGAAGATCTACGCCCAGGCCCAGAACCTCTTCACCTTCACCAAATTCACGGGCCTCGATCCCGAAGGGTCGAGCAATATGTACCAGGCACAGTACCCGATGGCACGCCAATTCACCTTCGGACTCGACTTAACATTCTAATCAGGGACTATGAACATGTTACGCAATATAAAATTCTATCTTTCGGCCCTCGCGATACTTGTCGGCGCCACCTCGTGCCTGGACAAGTACCCCGGTTCGTCCATCCCGGAGAAGGAGGCCATGCGCACCTTCGCCGACGCCGAGCAGACGCTCACCGGCATCTACGCCTCGCTCAAGAGCAACGCGCTTTACAGCGGCTACCTCACCCTGCTGCCCGACATCCAGGCCGACCTGGTCTATGCCGTCGAAGGCAACACCAACACCTACGGCTCGTTCTGGCGCTGGGACATACGCCCGACCGACCTGCAGCTCGAAGCGGTTTATGCCGCCCTCTACAAGGTGATCGGCAACTGCAACTTCTACCTCGACCGCATCGACGAGGTGGTGGCGAACGAGATCAGCGACACCAACATCGAGAAGCTCGAACAGTACACGGGCGAGGTCTACGCCGTGCGTGCGCTCTGCTATACCGAGCTGCTCAAGACCTTCTGCAAGGCCTATGAGCCGGACACGGCCCAATCGGAACTGGGCGTCGTGCTGCGCACGAAATACTTTACGCCCGAGGCGGCACGCCGCGCATCGCTCTACGACTCGTACCAGTTCGTACTCGACGACCTGGCCGAGGCCGAGAAACGCCTCGACAAGGAGAACGACGCCTACGGCAACGTCTACATGACCTCGGCCTCGGCCGAGGCGCTGCACGCCCGCGTGGCGCTCTACATGCAGGACTGGGACACGGCGATCGAATATTCGAGCACCCTGATCGACGAAAAAAAGGCCACCTTCCAGCTCTCCGATGCCAAGACCAACTACACCTCCGACTACACCTATTTCGACTACATGTGGGCGTACGACCTGGGATACGAGGTCATCTGGCGCATCGGCTTCACCGACACCTCCTACGGCGGGGCGCTCGGCACGGTGTTCCTCAACTTCAACAAGGACTACACCTATTTCTATCCCGACTATGTCCCCGGCCAGGCCGCCCTGGATCTCTACGACGATGCCGACCTGCGCTATTCGGGCTACTTCTACCAGACCGAGACCGGTTATGCCCACGGGCTGAGCTGGCCGCTGCTGGTCAAATACTACGGCAACCGCAACCTGATCGCCAACCAGATCTACCATGTCTCGATGCCCAAGCCGTTCCGCCTGGCGGAGCAGTACCTGATCCGCGCCGAGGCCTACTGCCAAAAGAACGATTTTTCGAAGGCCGGCAACGACCTCTCGACGCTGCGCAAGATGCGCTACAAATCGGGCGGTACGATCAACGTCACGAAGGACAACTGGTTGCAGACCATCTCCGACGAGCGCCTGCGCGAACTCTACATGGAGGGTTTCCGCCTGCACGACCTCAAACGCTGGCACAAGGGCTTCGAGCGTAAGCCGCAGGCCAATTCCCAGGCCGAAGGCAGCTCGCTCAAGATCGAAGCCGACAACCCGCTTTTCGTATGGCCGATCCCGCAGCACGAGCTGGAAGCCCCCGGCTCGGAGATACTCCCGAACGAAAGCAACAGATAGCAACAACGAATAGAAGAGAGACAATGAAACGAATTATCACGGTTTTGTTTGCAACGGGACTCCTGGCCGCCCTCGCAACGGGTTGCAAGGAGGAATATAAGACCTACTCCGATGCGGAGTACGTGCTGTTCGCCGACACCCTGGCGACCTACGCCGTACTCCAAGACCAAGACTATTTCTCGGTACCGGTCTCCTCGACCGTCGCGTGCGATTACGACCGCACATTCGGCGTGGAGATCATCGACCAGGGCAGCAATGCCGTCGAGGGGAAGCACTACCGCCTCCTGTCGAACACCATCACCATAAAGGCCGGTTCGCGCAAGGCCGACGTACAGGTGCGCGGGTTGTACGACAACATCGAAGATACCGACTCGCTGGGCTTCATCCTCAAACTGGTCATGCCCGAGCAGCTGAAATGGGATCTCTACCACGACCGGACGAAGGTCGTCATGCAGAAAAGCTGCCCCTACGACATCAACGAATTCACGGGCTGGTGCGTGGTGACCTCGACGTTCCTCAACAGCTACCCCGGCGTGGAAAACAAGAGCATCCAGCGCCTCATCCGCACCGAGAAGCACCCCACCGAAGAGAACATGATCATCCTGCACGACTGGCTCTTCTCGGGCTACGACGTCACGATCCGCCTCGACCCGGGCGACCCCATCGAACCGCTGGTGACCATGGACAAGAACCAGGTGCTGGCCGACGAGGCTTCGGTCTTCGGCCAGATCCTCGGCGACAACAAGATCCTCGTCACCAACAGCCCGCTCTACGACTCCTATTTCAACAGCTGCCAGCATTTCGTGGCCCTGTGGATCAAGGTGCACGTCGAGGACATGGGCGTGAACGTCGGTACGGTAGGCCACTTCTATAACATCATCGAATGGGTCAGCGACGAGGAAGCCGAGCGGCTCCAGCGGGAAGAAGGCATGCTCCCGGGAGGCGTCATAACGCCCGAATCGCTCTAAATCATAACGTAAATAAAGAAACGAAATATGAAAAGACATTATTTGCACTTGGTGATGTCGCTGCTCGCCGGAGCATGTCTGGCGGCCGCTTCGTGTTCCGATTCGGATGAGGATACGAAGCTTCCCAGCCCCAACTTCCCCGAGGCGGTTTCAGCGACCATCGAAGCCGGCGGCACCTACACGCTCGAGATAGAGCCCAACCAGAACTGGGAGGTGAGCGTCCCGACGGCCACCGCCGCATGGTTCTGGATACAGGACGAAACACAGAAAGTCTGGACGCTGCGCGGCAGTGCGGGTGCATCGCGGATCGTAATCGGCGTGGCCGAGCTCGATGAGTTCGACGACACGCGTGTCTGCGAGGTAACCCTCAAGATGGGCGGCCAGAGCAAGGTCATCGCCACGATCACACGCGGAACGCTCGAACGCGGCTTCAGCCTGCGCACATGCAAGATCGACCAGTACGGCGACTTCGAATACGGCGACAGCGAAACCGGCCTCACCTACTCCTATAACGAAGGGGAAGCCCAAAGCATCGACCTGACCTGGCCCGAGGGGCGCACCGATTTCTCGATGCCGATCCTGGTCGAGGCCAACTACGACTGGGCGATCAACCAGTTGCCGGAGTGGGTATCCACCCCGTCGGTGACGGTCGGGAAACCCGGCACGAAAGTCGAGATCCGCATCCAGGGCAACCCGTCGGCCTATCCGCTCGACGGGGCGCAGGACAAACTGGTGTTCATCGACAAGAGCAACCTCGACGCGAAGGTCGAGATTCCGATCACGATTCCCTCCTGCCGCGACATTTTCGACGTCACGCTCGACAAGGAACTCAAGTTCAACGCCGCAGCCGAGATCTACAACAGCATGAACGGCGACTGGTCGCCCGGCACCGCACGCGGTTCGGTCAAGGGCATCAGGGGTGCGAGGATCTATGTCATCGCCGAAGTCACGGATCGCTGGGGCAATACCGGCCTGAGCGGCGACGAAGCCGACACCAAATGGGTCATCGTCGAGGAAAGCGCCTGGGACGAGGAGCTGGTCATCATGGATCGGGGCTTCACCGTCGGCACGGAGGTCAACCAGGGCGATGCCCGCACGGCCAGGATCATCGTGCTCCCGGCTTCGATGGCGGTCTCCGACCCCAACGAACTCTTCGACTACGACATCAAGGAAGAGTACCAGCCCTATGTCTTCGCCACGCTGACACAGCAGGCCAGCCCCGGCCCGATCCAGGCTGCCAACCCCGAGGGCATGGCGGAGATCGGCACCTTGTTCGAGAAACTCCCCTCGACCCACTGGTCGCTCCGCGAGCTCGAGGTCGACGATGCCTACAAACTGACCTACACCAAAGCCTGGTCGAACGACCCCGAAGCCACGCTGACATTCGAACGCGACTTCACCGGCTATAAATGCTACGACGCCGACTGCCAGCCGCTGTCGGACGAGCAGAACTGGCTCTCGGTACGCCGCGTCGAAGGCGGGGCCATCATCGACATGGATCGCGAGGACGAAGGCTACATCGTCTTCTACGACGCCGAGGGCAATATCGCGGCCGTCAACTGCCTCTACGATCCCAATGCGGACATCGGCGGCACGGACATCGGGTTCGCATATCCCGAATACGTCACCGGCGCGACCCTCGAAGAGATCACCTCGGGCGAATACTACGAACAGTATGCGGAGTACGGCGCCCCGATCTACCACCTGACCTATGAGGGAGAAACCACAAACGCCGTGATGAACGTCCCAACCTACTCGAGTTTCATGGCCCAAGGCGATGCGGAAAGCTGGCTTACGGCCGAATCCTACGGCCCGACCCAGATCTACGTCAACATGGACTCTCAGACCGCCACCGAGGGCGTCATGTTCCTCTACGGTGCCAACTGGAACGTGGTGATGGTGATCATCTGCACGCTCAACATCTGACCCCAATGATTCAGGGCCCCTCTCCGAAGGGGGCAGGGGCCCTGTTCGATACGACTACAATTTATGGAGAACATACAGACCAGGTTTTTAGATATGAAACTTTTAAAATTTTCCGTAACGGCACTCCTCGCACTGGGCATGGCCTTCCTCGGCGGATGTTCCGACGACGACGGCATCGACAACCGCGACCAAGATTACGGATACGTTCAGTTCAAGCTACACAAGGAGGCGTCCTACGACGCCCTGAGTCGGGCCCAGAAACCCCAGCTCGACTACCTTTCCGAAGCCAGCAAGGTGCAGGTCTCGCTCTATTACGACGGCACGACCATCACCCAGTCGCTGACGCTCTCGGCCCCCGACAAGCAGAGCGCCGAATTCGGGCTGCGCAGCGAGAAGCTCCGGCTGCTGACGGGACAATACCAGATCATCACCTTCTCGCTATTCAATGCCGACGACGAGCTGATCTACAACGGCATGCCGGGCGAAGAGAGGCTCGACATCGTGGCCGGCGGCCTCGTGTCGCACGACCTGACGGTCGACGTGGAGCCGCGCGGTACGGTACGTTTCTCGATCTCCAAGGACTTGTCGGACTTCACCGAGACGCCCGTGGTGACGCGCGCCGCCGAACGGCAGTACACCTTCGACGAGATCGCGTTCCTCGACCTGACCGTAAGGCACAAGACGACCAACGAGCTCACCACGTTCGAAAAACTCCCCGCGAAGTTCTCGATCCACTTCAGGGACGACCGCGAGGACGGGGCTCCCGAGGACATCGAGGACGGCTACCAGACCTCCTCGCTCGAATGCGACACGCTGCTCTCGCTCAAGGCGGGCGATTACAGCCTGGAGAAATACCAGGCCTACGACAAGAACAAAGTCCTGCTGGAGACCAACAAGCGTCCCAAGAACCTGGATTTCACCATCGAGGACAACAAGACCACCGAGGCCAAAGTCGGCGTCACGCTCTACGAGGCCGACGAGTATATCCGCGACTACTACGCGCTTTACGAAATCTGGAAGGCGCTCGACGGGGAGCACTGGTCTTACAGGGGTGAAAACTATCCCACCGGCGTCAACTGGGATTTCAACAAGGATCCCGACCTGTGGGGCGTCCAGCCGGGCGTGGAGGTGCACTCCAACGGCCGCGTGGCGAAGATCTCGATCGGCGAGTTCGGCTTCCGCGGGCACGTGCCGGCAGCCATCGGCCAGCTCTCGGAGCTCGTCGAGTTGTATCTGGGCACGCACAACGACGGCAACCTGCTCGAATACGACCCCTCGCTGGCACACGACAAGAGCCTCTCCGAGCGCAACCGTACCCGCATGGAGCGCCACAAGGAGTTCCTCTCGCTGATCCATATCCCGACCCAGACGTCCGAGCCGATCGCCCGGGCCCTGGCCGAACACGGCATCTCGATCCCGGCCACGTCGCTTTACAAGAATTTCACCGAGGATCAGATCATCGACCGCAAGACCGGCCTCCAGAACAATATCCGTCCCTACGACGTCGTACACGGCAAGCTCACCAACGGCCTCAAGTCGATTGACCCGGCCATCGGCAAACTCGAAAAGCTCGAGTACCTCAACATCGCCAACGGCGAGCTGGAAGAGATCCCCGCCGAAGTGGCCAATCTCAAGTCGCTGACCGACCTGGAGATCTACAACTGCCCGAAGATGACCCGCTTCCCGGTGGAGATCGCACAGATGCCCGAGCTCGTTTCGGTCAACATCTCCAACAACGCCCAATGGTCGGCCGAAGAGCTATACAAGGGGCTCGACGCCATCGCCAACGGCCCATCGAAGGAGAAGCTCCAGATCCTCTATGCGACCAACAACAAACTCAGGGAGATCCCCGAGTCGTTCAGCAACCTGAAGAAGATCGGCCTGCTCGACCTGTCCCGGAACCAGATCGAAACGCTCCATCCGCTGGGCAAGGAGGTCGCACCCGAACAGCTCTACCTCGACCACAACAACATCACTTCGCTCCCGGCCAACAGCGACGGCATCTTCTGCGGCACGGACGACACGGAGACCTTCTCGGTGACCTACAACAAGCTCAAGAAGGTTCCCAACATCTTCTCGGCCAAGTCCAAATACGTCATGAAATCGGTGGATTTCTCCTACAACGAGATCGACGGCTTCGAAGGCGAAGAGGAGGGCAAATACAAGGGCCTGCGGGTGGAGACCTTCTCGCTGGCGGCCAACCCCGGGCTGACGAAGTTCCCCAAATGCCTCGGCACGACCAATTCGCTGGTTTCCTACATCATCCTGCGCGGTTGCAGCATCGACGAAATCCCCGAGGGCAGCTTTGGCGGCAAGAACTCGACGGCGCTCATATCGCTCGACCTGACCTACAACAAACTGAAGGCCCTGTCCAAGGATTTCACGGCCGAGCAGCTGCCCTACCTTTACGGGCTGGATATATCGTACAACTCGTTCGACAAGTTCCCGTTCGGGCCGCTCAACTGCGCCGGGCTGACCGTATACGCCATCCGCGGCCAGCGCGATGCCGAGGGTAAGCGCTGCCTGCGCGAGTGGCCCACGGGGCTCTACCAGCACACGGGCCTGCGCGGGTTCTACATCGGTTCGAACGACCTGCGCAAGATCGAGGACACGATCTCCTACCTGATCTACCACCTCGACATCAGCGACAACCCCAACATCACGTTCGATGCCTCGGCCATCTGCTACTACTGGCAGCAGGGGGTCTACAACCTGATCTACGACAAGACCCAGAACATCCTGAACTGCGACAAAATGCTCGAATAACACCTAAGGAGAAACGACAATGAAAATAAAGAATTACATACCGGTCATCCTCTGCTCGATCGCATTATGCAGTTGCTCCGACGCCGACAAGAACATCGCGTTCGGGCTCGACAGCGACGCCATCAAAGCCGAAGCCGCAGGGGGAAGCCACAAGATCAAAGTATCGGCATCGGGGGACTGGGTCGCCACCACCGACGAGCCGTGGATTTCCATTTCGCCGGCCAACGGCCGCGGCACCACCGAGTGCAGGATCCTCATCGACTCGGCGCTGACCGACTCGCCCCGCCGCGGCGTGGTACGCATCCAGGAGCAGAACACCTGGGACAAGAAGGAGATCACCATCGACCAGCAGGGTTTCGACTACGCCATCACGCTCGGGGAGAAAGAGGTTTCCGTGGCCAACTTCTCGGCCTTCGGCACCCGTTATTTCGACGTGAAGGTCAAGACCAACGTCGACTTCGCCGTCGAAGTCCCCACCTCGGCCGAAAGCTGGCTCAAATTCGACAGCTATAAGGTCGAACTCGACCGCGGCATCCGCCCGCGCGAGGTGACCGTACGCTTCAACTGGAGCATCAACTCCCAGCCCAACGAGCGTATCGCCGACGTGGTGTTCAAGCCCAAACGCGAGGTGGAACTCGCCCGCCAGGACAACCTGCTCGTCACGCAGGGCGCCGCCGAACCCATCGAGGAGAACACCCGCAGCGGCGACTCGATCGCCCTGCTGGCCATCGCACGCACGCTCGGAACCAACAGTTCGTGGGAGAACGGCGAACGCATGGACAACTGGGACGACGTCACCCTTTGGGAGGAGGGCATGGCGGGTTACACGCCCGAGAAGAACGGCCGCGTGAAATACGCCCGGTTCTTCATGTTCGACACCAAGGAAGAGCTGCCTTTCGAAGTGCAGTACCTGACGGCCGCCGACGAGCTGAACTTCTACAGCAACGTCAACGCCTTCCTGAAAGACCTCACCACCGGCGAGTACATCACCAAACTCACGCAGCTCAAACGCCTCACCATCGCCGCCTACGGGCTGGTTTCGCTGGACAAGAACTTCACGGCGCTCAAGAACCTCGAGTTCCTCGACCTGAGCAGCAACAACTTCCAGAAGATTCCCGACGAGATCAACCCGACCAACTTCCCAAAACTGCGGACGTTGCTCATGGGCGCCAACACGCGCAGGAACATCTACGACCTGAGCAACACCGTCGAAACCAACTACGGCGGCCTCGTCGATGAAGAAGGATTCCCGCGCCGCATGATCGAATGGGATCTCGACACGCTGCAGCTCTCGGTCAACTACCTGCAGGGGCCGCTGCCCAAGATGGACGACTGGGAGAAATACACCGAGCAGGACATCATCGACGCCGACACGCTGCCCCGCGCGCTGATCGGCACCCCGAAGGTGATGCCGCACACCAAGCGCTTCGCCATCAACCTCAACCGCCTGACCGGCGAACTGCCCGACTGGCTGCTTTACCACCCCGCCCTCGACTGGTGGTCACCCTTCCAGCTCGTGTTCACGCAGGAAGGCAAGGATGCGACGGGCGCATCGGCCGGATTCGGCAACGAACCCGCCAACCTGAACTATTACTACGAATTCTACGAGGGGTACAAGAAAGACCCCGGCGCAGAAGAGGAAGACGAGGATACGACCAAATAATCAAGACGATGAAAAACTATTTATACGGCATTTTTGCCATTGCATTCCTGGCATTTACCGCCTGCACCAACGAGGAGCTCCCGACGCCCGGCACCGGACAGGACACCCCTGTCGAGCACAAATCGGGGGAGATACTCGTCAAATTTTCGCCTTACGTGAGCGAGATACTCGACAAGGCGGCCGCAGCGACCCGCAGCGGCGGCCCCGCCGCCCGCTCGGGCATCCTTTCGGTCGACGAGGTTCTCGACATCGTGGGCGGCTACCAGATCGAACGCGTCTTCCCCGTAGACGGCCGCAACGAGGAGCGCACCCGCGAATCGGAGCTGCACCTGTGGTACGTCGTACGCTTCGGCGACGACTACTCCGCCGAGGAGGTCGCCGAAAAACTCTCGGCCCTGGGCGAAGTCCAGCACGTGAATCTCAACCGCACGATCCGCCGTGCCTACAACGCCGGCAAGAAGGCGATGCCCCTCACCCGCGAAGCCCTCGCCGCCATGCAGCGTGCGACCCGCGCCGCCGGGGATACGGGTTATCCCTTCAACGACGAACTGCTGCCGATGCAGTGGCACCTGATCAACCGCGGCAACCTGTTCGGCGAGAAGTCGATCGTCGATGCCGACGTGCAGTGTGAAGAGGCGTGGAAATCCTCGACGGGCGACCAGTCGATCATCGTCGCCGTGCTCGACGAAGGCGTCATGGTCGAACATCCCGACCTGAAGAACAACATGTGGGTCAACGAAGGCGAGGTTTACCGCTCGAAGCAGGACAACGACGGCAACGGCTACAAAGGCGACGTCTACGGCTACAACTTCGTCTTCGACACGGGCGTCATCTCGTGGGACGACGTCAGCGATACGGGCCACGGCACGCACGTGGCGGGCGTAATCGCCGCACAGAACAACAACGGCATCGGCATCAGCTCGATCGCCGGCGGGAACGCCGACATCCCGGGCGTGAAGATCATGAGCTGCCAGATATTCTCGGGCAACGACGCCACTTCGGGGGCTATCACCACTTCCGCCGAAGCCATCAAGTATGCCGCCGACAACGGAGCTGCGATCATCCAGTGTTCGTTCGGAAGCAAGGCGGGAGCCTATACTTCGGACAGCGCCTATGAGCGCGGCTCGGGCGTGCAGTACAATGCCATCAAGTATTTCATCGAATCTCAGAACTGCGATGCCGTCGGCGGCGGCGTGGTCATCTTTGCCGCCGGCAACGATGCTACTGCCATGTCGGGCTACCCGGGGGCTTACCACGATTATATCTCCGTGACCTCTTTCTCGCCCGATTACCTGCCGGCCTATTACACCAATTACGGCCCGGGCTGCAATATCTCGGCTCCCGGCGGCGACTATAAGATCAGTGCCGATGCGGCCAAGACCTACGCCGAAGTCCTGTCGACGGTTCCTTCCGAGTTGTCGGAATACAACGGTGCCGATTACGGCTTCATGCAGGGTACGTCGATGGCCTGCCCGCACGTTTCGGGCGTCGCGGCGCTCGGGCTCTCCTATGCGCTGGAAAAGGGAAAGAAATTCACGCTCGACGAATTCAAGACCATGATCCTCACCTCGGTGAATGATATGGAAACCTATCTCGATGGTTCGAAAACCGGCCTTGTACTGGCCGACTACCGCAAGAAGATGGGTACCGGGTCGATCGACGCGTACCAGCTGCTCATGCAGGTCGAAGGGACACCCTGCCTGCGGGCCAAGGTCGGCACCAAGCAGCTCGTGGCCCTGACCAAATATTTCGGCGGCTCGGCTTCGAACCTGACCTATCTGCGGGTCGAGATGACGCGGGAGAATATGGATAAGCTCGGCATCACCGAGGCTCCTTCGATCTCCTACGGCAAACTGATGATCCACTGCACCAAACCCGGTGTCGCCAAGATCTCCGTCACGGCTATTGCCGGCGGCGGGAGTGTGGGCGGCGGCAGTTCGATGGGCGGTCAGGAGATCACCAAGGAATTCGCCGTCATCGCCCGCGCGACGGAAAATGCGAACGGAGGTTGGTTATAATAAACGATAAGATCATGAGAAAAACTCTTTATACCTTATTCGCCGTGCTCGGTTTGTGCATGTTCGCCGGCTGCGGCTCTTCGTCGAAAGGCGACGACGCTTCGCCGCTGGCCAAGCAGCTCGTGGGCGAATGGCACCTCGTTTCGTGGAACGGGGCAGCCCCCGGCGTATTCGATGCTTACGTGTCGTTCGCTTCGGATAAGACCTTCGAAATCTACCAGCAGATCGAGCAGGTCGGATACCAGAAATACACGGGTTCCTACCTGATCGGCAACAAGATGCTTTCGGGTAAATACAGCGACAATACGCCCTGGGGCAGCTCTTACGAAGTGTCGTTCGATGAGTCGGGCAATACGCTCACGCTGGTGAGCGATCCTTCGGTGGGCGAAGTGAGCGTCTATACGCGCGCTTCGATACCCGCGTCGGTCAAGGGCGGAGCCACGGTCATGAAGGCCTCTTCCCGCGCCGCCGGCCCGCTGCTATTCTGACGACCCGGTTTTTCTGTAAAACTTTCTGGAAATGCCTTCTGCAATTCGCAGAAGGCATTTCCCATGTTGCGGACTTGTGCGGGTTTTACTTGAAAATAGGCACCGAAACATCGCTTGTTTTGCCCTGGGAGAAACAGAAACCCTTGATTCCAAACTGAATCATATGACTCGGGAAATTAATTAGACATTAATATGTTCCGAATTCAGGTTCGGAAAAATAATACTCCCGACCATTTTACACAACAATCACCTATTCATTACAAGCCCAAAATATTACTCTGCTAAACAACCACTTTCTATTATCATAGACAATTTTCGAATGATTTGCTGTTCTTCATCCTTTCCCCGTGTACTCAAAGGGAGAAGCGGCAGGCCGCATAAATCCAGAATAGATTGTTTTACGTCATCCC
>OGOR01001083.1_pt1 | contig 17088 bp, 12 predicted proteins | sample 1552771 | NCBI WGS metagenome assembly OGOR01 (sample SAMEA2580124, study PRJEB22360) | human gut metagenome | biome: human gut; feature: human-associated habitat; material: faeces | place: Denmark | collected 2008/2010
AATTAAGAGGTTTTTTCATAATATTTATTTAAGGTTAGAATTAGGTTAACATGAATTCGTCTTATTCCTCTCCTGCAGGCTGCCTGCGACAGATCGCCTGCGGAAGGACATAAGAATTATGAAATCGCCCTCATTAATCATCACCCAACTACCAAGAAAAACAATAGATGTATAACCCTATAGAAATAAGTTACTAAATGAACACATTGACAAAAAGACTCTTCTGGATAGTCCTATGCTGTTTACCGTTTATCTCATCGGGATGTAAACAAAGCAAGACTGTCATAAAAGAGAGCTCCATCAGTGACGCTCTTTACCAGAATCTACCTTTTGAAATGCCCAAAGTACAGCAACCGGTTTTTCCTGCTTACGAGGTAAACATTGAGAAATTCGGAGCCAAAGGCGATGGTCTGTTCCTGAATACAAAAGCAATCAACGATGCCATTAAAGAGGTGAATCAGCGCGGAGGGGGGAAAGTGATTATCCCGGAAGGTATCTGGTTGACAGGACCTATCGAACTATTGAGCAACGTGAATTTATATACGGAACAGAATGCATTGGTGCTTTTCACCGGTGATTTTGAGGCATATCCTATCATTGCCACTTCTTTTGAAGGGTTGGAAACCCGTCGTTGCCAATCGCCTATTTCCGCACGCAATGCAGAGAATATCGCTATCACAGGATACGGCACATTTGACGGAAACGGCGACTGTTGGCGTCCGGTAAAAAAAGGCAAACTGACTGCTTCACAATGGAAAAAGCTGGTAAACTCGGGAGGTGTTCTCGACGAAAAACAAGAGATATGGTACCCCACAACCGGTTCACTGAAAGGTGCAATGGCTTGTAAAGATTTCAATGTACCCGAAGGGATCAATACAGACGAAGAATGGGCTGAAATCCGTCCGTGGTTGCGTCCGGTGCTGTTAAGCATCGTCCAAAGCAAGAAGGTGCTGCTGGAAGGTGTTACTTTCAAAAACTCACCAAGCTGGTGTCTGCACCCCTTGTCCTGCGAAGATTTCACAGTAAATAATATCATGGTCATCAATCCTTGGTATTCCCAGAATGGTGACGCCATCGATTTGGAATCTTGCAAGAACGCGCTGATTATTAATAGTGTATTCGATGCGGGAGATGATGCAATCTGTATTAAATCCGGTAAAGATGAAGACGGACGCCGTCGCGGTGAACCTTGCCAGAACGTTATTGTGAAAAATAATACGGTACTGCACGGACACGGCGGATTCGTAGTAGGTAGTGAAATGTCGGGTGGCGTGAAGAATATCTATGTAGAAGACTGCACATTTATGGGCACAGACGTAGGCTTGCGCTTCAAGAGCACTCGCGGACGTGGCGGTGTGGTAGAAAACATCTACATTAATAATATCAACATGATTAACATTCCGAACGAACCGTTGTTGTTCGACCTGTTCTACGGTGGAAAAGGTGCCGGCGAAGAATCGGAAGAGGATTTGCTGAACCGCATGAAGACAAGTATTCCTCCGGTAACGGAAGAAACACCCGCTTTCCGCAATATTCATATCTCTAATATTGTTTGCAGAGGTTCGGGACGTGCCATGTTCTTCAATGGTTTGCCGGAAATGCCGATCAGCAACATTACCGTTAAGAATGTCGTGATGACAGAAGCTACGGATGGCGTTGTTATCAGCCAGGTTGACGGAGTTACTTTGGAGAATGTATATGTGGAATCATCCAAAGGCAACAATATATTAAACGTCAAAAATGCTAAGAATCTGACCGTAAACGGGAAAGTTTATGAAGAACTGGGAGCGAAAGAAGAAATTTTAAGTCTCAAATAAAGTTCATTGCATAGAAAACCACAATATCATTATATAGAGTAAAAAGCTCAAATAGCAGACTATAATCTTTTCAAAAGATAGACAGTCTGCTATTTTTTTCTGTTACTTTTGCAAGGAGAAATACGACGTATAATTTCAGCCTTAGAAAATCATGAAGAAGAATCTTTTTATTTTTACTTTCCTTTTAGGAGTTTTCAGTCTGTCTGCCCAAGCGCAGAAACAGGAGAAAACCATCACAGTTGAAGTACAAAACAACTGGCATCAGGCCAAAGCGGATGCTCCGGTTGTTATCAATCTGCATGAGTTGCACGCTGGCTTCAAAGTTAAATCTGCCATTGTCATGGAAGGAATAAAGGAAATTCCTTCGCAGCTGGACGATTTGAACAGAGACCGCAAGATGGACGAACTAGTCTTTGTGACCGACCTTCCTGCTCACGGCAGAAAAATATTCCAGGTTACACTCTCTTCGGAGAAAAGTGCAAAGACTTATCCGGAACGAGTTTATGCCGATATGTTTATAGTAGACAATCGGAAAGGCAAACATCAACGGGTACAGGCTATCACCGTTCCCGGCACCAGCAATATATACAGCATGGTACGTCCTCACGGTCCGGTTCTGGAATCGGAGCTGGTGGGATATCGTCTTTATTTCAATGAGAAACAGACACCGGATATTTACGGCAAGTTCAACAAAGGGCTGGAGATCAAAGAATCGCAGTTCTACCCGACGGATGAGCAGTTAGCTAAAGGATTCGGGGATGATGTACTTCGTGTGTTCGACAGCTGCGGACCGGGCGCATTGAAAGGTTGGGACGGACAAAAAGCAACACATATCACTCCGGTGGACACTCGTACAGAACGTATCATCTCTTACGGACCGGTGCGGGTGATTGCAGAAATTGAAGTGACCGGATGGAAATATCAGGATCAGGAACTGAATATGATGACACGCTACACGCTTTATGCCGGACATCGCGATCTCCATATCGAAGCATTCTTTGACGAACCACTCGATAAAGAAGTTTTCTGCACAGGTGTGCAAGACATCGTGGGTACTTCCAAGTCTTTCTCCGACCATAAAGGACTCGTGGGAAGCTGGGGAACAGACTGGCCGGTAAACGACACCGTGAAATATGCCAAAGAAACTGTAGGGCTGGGCACTTGTATCCCTCAACGTTATGTGAAATCGGAAGAAAAGGATAAAGCCAATTTCCTTTATACAATTACCGCTCCGGGAAATAAATATTTCCAGTATCACACGACTTTCACCTCGATGAAAGAGACATTCGGATATAAAACGCCGGAAGCATGGTTTGCTCATCTCCGCGAATGGAAAGAAGAGCTGGCTCATCCGGTGACAGTGAAAATAAAAGATGACCGCACCAATAAATAGGGCAGATACAAATACAACTAAACAAAAATTACGAGGTATCTACCAATTTTTCTATGACTCTGCACAAATATTCCTCCTTGTGCAGAGTCTTTTTATTTACCTTTGCCATCAGATAAAACCAACGAATCATATCTATAAAATAATCTATCTATAACATGAAACGATTGACACAGACTTTAGCCTTTTGCTTATTTACGGTTTTCACCGCAGTAGCACAGAAGAACTATGTATCTGAAGTATGGGTTTCCGACCTCGGAAACGGTAAATACAAAAATCCGGTGCTTTATGCCGACTACTCCGACCCGGACGCTTGCCGCGTAGGAGATGATTTCTATATGACTTCATCCAGTTTCAACTGTTTGCCGGGATTGCAAATCCTTCATTCCAAAGATTTAGTCAACTGGACAATCATCGGTGCCGCAGTTCCCAATGCCCTCTCCCCTATCGAAACTCCGGAACGGCCGGAACACGGCAATCGTGTATGGGCTCCGGCTATTCGTCATCACAACGGTGAGTTTTACATCTTTTGGGGAGATCCCGATCAGGGAGCTTTTATGGTGAAAGCCAAAGATCCGAAAGGTCCGTGGAGCGAACCGGTCTTGGTGAAAGCGGGAAAAGGTATCATTGACACTTGCCCGTTCTGGGATGAAGACGGAAAAGTATATATGGTACACGCATACGCAGGAAGCCGTGCCGGACTGAAAAGTGTAATCACTATCTGCGAACTGAATGCGGAAGCAAATGCAGCGATCACTCCTTCTCGTATTATCTTCGACGGTCACGAAGCACATCAGACTTGCGAAGGTCCTAAAATGTATAAGAGAAACGACTATTATTATATCTTCCATCCGGCAGGTGGTGTACCGACAGGCTGGCAGGTCGTACTACGTTCTAAAAACATCTACGGTCCTTACGAATGGAAAACAGTACTCGCGCAAGGTAACTCTCCAGTCAACGGTCCTCACCAAGGTGCATGGGTGGATACTCCTACCGGAGAAGACTGGTTCCTCCATTTTCAGGATGTCGGCGCTTACGGACGCATTATGCATCTCCAACCCATGAAATGGGTAAATGACTGGCCTGTTATCGGTATTGATAAAGACGGTGACGGCTGCGGCGAACCTGTTTTGACTTACAAGAAGCCGAATGTAGGTAAGACATATCCTATCTGCACTCCACAAGAAAGTGACGAATTCGACGGATATACACTTTCTCCGCAATGGCAATGGCACGCTAACATCAATGAGAAATGGGCCTATTACGCAGGCGACAAGAGTTATGTGAGGTTATATTCTTATCCGGTTTTAAAAGAATATAAGAATCTGTGGGATGTAGCCAACCTGCTCTTGCAGAAAACTCCTTCTGATAATTTCACCGCAACAATGAAACTTACGTTCAGCCCTAACCCTAAACTTAAAGGTGAACGCACCGGACTTGTTGTTATGGGCAGGGATTATGCCGGAATAATTCTGGAAAATACAGATAAAGGACTAGTGCTATCTCAAGTTGAATGTAAAAGAGCGGATAAAGGAAAACCGGAACAGGCAAATGCTTCTGTTGATCTTTCTCAAAATACGGTTTACCTGAAAGTTCGCTTCAGTTGTGATGGCAAGAAGATCAAGGGTAGTGAAGGCGGACATGACCTCATTGCGATGTGTCATTTCAGCTACAGCCTCGATGGAAAGAAGTATGAATCATTGGGTAATCCTTTCCAGGCAAAAGAAGGACAATGGATCGGCGCTAAGGTCGGTATGTTCTGCACACGTCCTGCCATCGTTACTAACGACGGAGGATGGACAGATGTAGACTGGTTCCGTATCACCAAGAAGTAAAGATATTCTCCATTCTCCCCCCAACAAAAAACAATAGTCAAAACAAGAAGGAGGCTGAATAATCCGGAATCAGCCTTCTTCCTTTCCTAATAGCATCATCGCATCTTCTGCGTATTTCTTTCCCACGGGCAGACTTTTCCCGCTTTTTACCAAAACCACTTCGGAGCGTGAGAATTTAGCTACTCTTTTTTTCGGAACCAGAAAAGAACGATGTATACGGATAAATTCTCCTTGGGGGAGCTGTTCCTCAAGGCTTCTCAATGTGATTTTGGAAAGTACCGTCTTGCCATCGGTGCCATGTATCTTGACATAATTATCTATCGATTCAATATAAAGAATGGTATCTATGGAAATAGTCACATTTTTATACTCAACTTTCAACACCAACTGTCGAGAAGCAGCCTCCGATACACTGAGCAAATCGTGCATCTTAAGCCACTGCTCCGCCTTCTGCACAGCACGATCGAAGCGGTCATAAAAATAGGGTTTGTGCAGGAAGTCAACAGCATTCACTTCAAAACCTTCAAGGGCATAATGAGCGTATGCGGTAGTAAATATCAGACAGCAAGACAAAGGCAATTCACGTGCCAGTTCAATACCCGATATCCCATTCATCTCAATATCGAGAAACACGATATCCGGTTGCCACTCACGGATGCGCTGCATACCCAGCCGGGGAGAACTGTATGTCTCGATCTGCAAACCTCCCCGTCGTCGGCAATACTGACTGATAATGTTCAGCGCAATAGGTTCGTCATCTATAGCAATACATTTCATCATAAAGGCGCACATTTAAGTTCAAGCCGGACATGGAACGTGTTGTCCCTACTGCATCCTAAATCCAGTCGGTGACGACCGGGATAGAGCAAGGACAAACGCTTGCGGCAGTTTTCAATCCCCATTCGTTTGGAGTTCTTCACATTACGTTCAAAAACGGAATTCACCACTTCAAAGCAGAGCGTATCGCCCTTTTGTTCCAAGTGAATGTGAATGAAACAAGGCTCGTTGGACGAGATGCCATACTTGAAAGCATTCTCCACAAAAGTAATCAGCATCATAGGCGGAACGGACATTTCGGGCGATTCGACTTCGTAACTAAAAGACACATCTGCAAACTCATTCAGACGCAACTTCTGAAGATCAATATATTGGCTGATATATTCCACCTCCTCAGATAGAGAGATAAACTCATGGTTGGCATTATTATACATATACTTCGTCAAGTTTATGAATTGTTCCAATGTGGTTTCAGTCTTGTCGGAATGCATAATCAATAGCCCATAAATCGTATTGAGCGTATTAAAAAGAAAATGCGGATTGATTTGTGCCTTATAAAGCGCCAGTTCCGCTTTGTTGCGTTCATATTCTACTTCCTCGCGTGCCAATCGCTGGCGGTACGCTTCATTCAGCATCCCCACGGCAAAACAAAATATCACCACGACAATGTAATGCAGCCATACTGCTTGTTGATTCTGCCTCACCCCCCAAATCAGATATGAATAAAGTTCACGTTCGTGTTGGTTGATATGATAGAGCGGTGATGTAATTTCGTAAGATGAGAAAAAGAAAGTTATCAGCAGGGAAGCAGCAATAGCCGCAAGAGCATAAATACGCTGCCTGCCCGCATGAAACAACCGGGGGATAACGAAATACTTATAAACAAAGTAAGTGATATACAGCCAACCGATGAATGAACTGAAGAACACAGGATACGTGCCCCACCATCGTTCCACCGGAAATACAAGTATCATCAGCGGCAGAAAAATGAGGCAAAAGGCAAGGTCGATGTAACGGGACACATTCTTCATCTTCAATGAAAATTTTATTTATGCTGCTCAAACAGCCAGTCCTGTACGCCCTCAATACCATAAGAAACAAACCACGTAGCCCGGTGATTTCCACCTGTGAGGTGGGTAAACAGCAAATGATTCCCCTCGGCACGCATCTTATTTGCCTCCTCGGAAAGTTGTTCGACAGGAAGTGTCATATCCCACGTGGCTTCTGAAACAGTGCTGCCTTGATTACGCCACAACTCAACAGCCTGGCCTTGCAGCGTATTGGATGAATGGTCACCTTCACAGGAGATAATCCAAATGTTCTGCTTGTCGAGTGGCCCCATCAACTCCGGGTTCCACTTGCCCGCCACAAGTAATGCTCCGGCAAAAAGGTCAGGTTCCTTCAGCATCATCACGATAGAAGACATACAGCCCATAGACTGCCCACTGGTATAGATACGGGTAGAGTCGATGGAATAACGCGTTTGAAGATCTTTCAGCAAAGCGATAGTAGCATCAAGGTGGTGGCTGTAATTCCAGTTATCATCTACCGTGATGAAAGGATATTCGGGAGCCACGACAATACACTTGTGGCGTGCCTGTGCCTCCGGCTCTGCCCACGATGTGGCACCATTCCCCTGGTAAAGCGTCTGTGTGACAGGACCACTTGCCACACCGGCATCGTGAATGAATAGCACCAGCGGATATTTCTCTTCAGGATTATAATCTTCGGGGATATATATATTATAAGGTAACACCTGACCAGTATAAGGACTGACAAATTCTTCCTGTTTGAAATCATCTGCCACGAGACATTTCTCCACAGTACTTTCTATAGGCGTTTCACTTGCCTTATAAATCTTTCCTTGGACGGTTTTGATATTCCTGGTTTGTACTACCACGGCATTGCCCGGATATTCATCATCGCCACCTGTACTCCATCCGGCACGTAGTCCGGGACCACCCTGCATCCGGTCACGCTCTTTTTTCTTCTCCATATCTGCTTCTGTAGGTTGTTTGGGCTGTGCGTTGAGATCTACTTCAGCTTTCACTTCGATAATTACATAGCGACCGTTCACACCTACCTCCGCTCTTTCTGGTACAGTATTGGCATAGATACGCGTTACCTCTTTTCCCTCTACCCGATAACTGTCTGTAGTAAGACTCTTGTTACTGATAGGTACATCATATTCCAATATAACGGTTGCCACCTTACGTCCGTCACCCAATACCCGGCTAATAGCCGTCACAGACTCCACGTGTTCAGGATTTACAAAGTTGTTCTGTGCTTGTACCAGACCGAAAAATACGGCCAGCACTACAGTAATAATTGCTTTTTTCTCCATAATCATAACATTTACATTAATCTCATTGATTGAATGACACAAAGATAATGTGAACCAAACGCAACGAAACTTACTTCAATTTGCCAAGGCGCAACTTATCTTATGCAAAGATACACCTTTTTCTGCAGAAAGAGGACTCTGCAGAAAGATGTCTGCCCCCGAAATCAAGCCATTCGTCCCCACATTTTCACCGTTTACCCCCACATCCTTATTTATATACAGCACAGCCCACTCTGTTTCCTTACTTTTGTGTCTGACATATAGAAACCCAAATAAGAAACGGATATATCAGAGAATATGAAAAAGAGAATGCTTCCAGCCCTGTTTGTGGGGCTGACACTGTGCGCCTGCCACCAATCACCGGCTACACAAGAGAGTGCGAACTACAAAACTATGACTGTAAAACGAGAAGACCGGACACTGCTGTCTGAATACACCGCTACACTTGCCGGACAACAAGTAGTAGAGATACGCCCGCAAGTGAACGGACTCATCACACACATCTGCATTAGTGAAGGTGAAAACGTACATCGTGGACAAGTACTGTTCATCATCGACCAAGTGCCTTATCGTGCAGCACTGGCAGAAGCAGAAGCCAACGTGAAAAGTGCCGAAGCACGGCTTGCTACCGCTCAATTGAACATGGAAAGCACAAAAGTATTACGCGAAAAGAACGTAGTACAAGATTACGACCTCAGCACCGCCCGCAACGATCTTGCCGCCGCCGAAGCCACACTCGCTCAGGTACGTGCGCAAGAGGTAAACGCTCGCAACAACCTTTCTTATACAGAGGTGAAAAGCCCCGTAAACGGTGTGACAGGTATGATTGCTTATCGTATAGGAGCATTGGTGAACAGCAACATCGCCGAACCCCTCGTCACAGTTTCGGATAACAGCCAAATGTATGCTTATTTCTCGCTCACCGAGAGTCAAGTAATTGCTCTAATAGAAGAGTATGGTTCACTCGACAAATTCATCAAGCAAATGCCTGAAGTAGAATTACGCATGGCTAGTGGCAAGATGTATGCAGAGAAAGGACGCATCAGTGCCGTAAGTGGCATAGTCAGCTGTGGAACTGGAGCTGTAACACTCCGTGCCGATTTCCCGAACGGAAAAAACCTGCTTCGCGACGGTGGCAGTGGAACGGTCATCCTACCGAACATAAGGGAGAATTGCATCGTCATTCCACAGGGAGCCACCTATGAATTACAGAACCGCATCTTTGTCTACAAAGTTGTCGACGGTAAGGCACAGGCCACCCCCATTACTGTCTTCCGGCTGAACAACGGCATAGAGTATGTAGTGGAAACAGGCTTGCAGCAAGGAGACGTGATCATTGCCGAAGGTGCCGGCCTAGTACGTGAAGGCGCAATTGTCAATCCCCAAAACGGAAAGGAGTAAATCATGACCGTCAAGACTTTCATCGACCGCCCGATACTTTCGGGTGTCATTTCCGTAGCTATCATCATCGTTGGACTTATCGGACTAAGTCAGTTGCCGGTAGAGCAGTTTCCCGACATTGCACCACCCACAGTGCGTGTCTCCGCCACCTATACCGGAGCCAATGCTGAAACAGTGATGAAGAGTGTAATCACACCACTTGAAGAACAATTGAACGGTGTGGAGAACATGATGTACATGACTTCCACCGCCACCAATACCGGCTCAGCTTCCATCAGTGTCTATTTTCGCCAGGGTACTGACCCCGACATGTCAGTAGTGAACGTACAAAACCGGGTAGCATCAGCACAAGGATTACTTCCGGCAGAAGTCACAAAGTCAGGTATCACCGTACGCAAACGTCAGAGCAACTCGCTAAAAGCCTTGTCGCTCTACTCACCGGACGATAGCTACGATGCCAACTTCCTGACAAACTACATGAAAATCAATATCGAACCGCGCCTGTCTCGTATCGCCGGTGTAGGTGACGTGAATATCTGGGGAGCCAGCTACTCGTTGCGCATCTGGCTTGATCCGTTACAAATGGCCCAATACGGTCTGATGCCCTCGGACATCGCAACAGTGCTGGGCGAGCAAAACGTGGAGTCGCCTACGGGCACGCTCGGTTCAGAGTCGGCAAACACGTTCCAGTATGTACTGAAATACAGGGGACGCTATGAGGACGAGACAGACTACGAGAATATGGTCATTCGCTCTCTACCTAACGGCGAAGTACTACGCCTGAAAGACGTGGCACGTATCGAACTCGGCGCGGAGAACTATGCCATGCTCAGCCAGACAAGCGGACATCCGGGAGCTAACTGCATGATGGCACAGACCTCCGGTTCAAATGCCAATGAAATCATCAAGGAAATTGACGATGTAACCGCGGACATCTCCGCCTCCTTGCCCAAAGGCATGATACTGACCGACATTACGAGCACAAAGGACTTTCTCGATGCCTCTATCGCCAATGTAGTGGAAACACTATTTGTCGCCATTGTTCTGGTAGTGCTGGTGGTCTATCTCTTCCTGCACGATTTGCGGGCAACCCTCATTCCCTCACTCGCCATCATTGTATCACTGGTAGGAACATTCGCTTTTATCTATGTTGTAGGATTCAGCCTGAACCTGCTGACACTTTTTGCCCTCGTGTTAGTTATAGGTACAGTAGTAGACGATAGCATCGTTGTAGTGGAAGCCGTACAGGCACGGTTTGACGAAGGTTACACCACTGCCTACCACGCCACAGTGGATGCCATGAGCGGACTAACTTCAGCACTGATAACCACGACCATTGTCTTTATGGCAGTATTCATCCCCGTAAGTTTCATGGGTGGGACGACAGGAGTATTCTACACACAATTCGGATTGACAATGGCGGTCGCTGTTGCGATCTCGCTACTCAATGCCATGACGCTCAGTCCAGCCCTCTGCGCCCTGATTATGCGTCCGCGTGTAAGCATGGAGAACGACGGAAAGCCTGGTTTCTCCGACCGTTTCCATTACGCCTTCGACCGCTCATTCCGCCATGTGCAACAAAAATATATGAGAGGTGTTTCTTTTCTGTTCCGTCACAAAGGTATTGCCGTAGGCAGCATCATGGTGGCATGCGTGGCACTGGTCGTGCTAATGCATACCACTAAAACGGGACTTGTGCCTCAAGAGGATATGGGCACTATCAACGTGAACGTTCAAACCGCCCCCGGCAGCAATCTGGAGGAAACGGAGCGTATCATGGACGAAATTGAAGCAGCCATACATGATATTCCTCAAATCAAAATATACTCACGCGTCACAGGGAAAGATGCTCGCCATAACCAATCCGCCTCTGCCGGTTCATTCACCATCCGCTTGAAGAACTGGAGCGAACGCACGAAAGAAGGCGATGACGTAAACTCCGTCATGAAAGAAATATACCACCGTACCGATGCTATCAAGGCAGCACAGATCCGCGTCTCCACCAGTCCTATGATTTCGGGCTATGGCATGAGCGATGGTTTTGAACTATATGTGCAAGACAAAAAAGGGAGTAGCATGGAAGATTTGTTGACATACACACGTGCTTTTATCGATGCAATGAACCGTCGACCTGAAATATCACGTGCCTACACAACGTTCGACACGAAGTACCCACAGTTCATAGTAGAAGTGGATGCCGCCCTGTGTAAACGCAACGGTATATCGCCGACTGATGTGCTTAGCACGCTTTCAGGCTATATAGGAGGCAGCTATTCGTCCAACTTGAACCGATTTACGAAACTATACCGTGTGATGGTGCAAGCTTCACCCGAATACCGCTTGGACACCGAAGCACTGAACAATATCTATGTACGTAATGCCAACGGCGAAATGTCCCCCGTCACACAGTATCTCACACTCACACGAGTATATGGGTCGGAAAGTCTTTCACGTTTCAACCTTTTCTCCGCCATTACCGTTTACGGTGCTCCTGCCGACGGTTACAGTTCGGGCCAGGCTATCAAAGCGATTGAAGAGGTAGCCCGTACTTCCCTGCCCGAAGGCTATGGCTACGAGTTCGGCGGCATGACACGCGAGGAGGCAACAACAGGCAACACAACGACACTGGTGTTCATCGTCTGCATCGTCTTTATCTACCTCATTCTTTGTGCACTCTACGAAAGCCTGCTCATTCCGTTTGCCGTTATTCTCTCCGTTCCCTTTGGCCTGATGGGAAGTTTCCTCTTTGCCAAACTATGGGGACTGGAAAACAACATCTATATGCAGACAGGACTGATTATGCTCATTGGTCTGCTCTCCAAAACAGCCATCCTGCTCACAGAGTATGCTTCCGACCGCCGCCATCAAGGCATGAGCATCACCACCGCCGCTATGTCTGCCGCCAAAGCCCGTCTGCGTCCCATCCTGATGACCTCATTGACAATGGTCTTCGGTATGCTGCCGCTGATGTTCGCACAAGGTGTGGGGGCCAACGGTAACATTTCGGTAGGTGTGGGAACCGTAGGTGGTATGCTACTGGGCACAGTAGCACTACTTTTTGTCGTACCCTCACTGTTCATCCTTTGCCAATACGTACAGGAACGTTTCCTCCCCGGACGTAAAGAATTATAATTACCATCAGATTATGCAATTGATAAATAATTGTAAGAATTGAGACATGAAAAGAAAATATTATATAGGAATGCTTCTCGCTGCCTCCTACTTGTTGAGCGGATGCGGCATATACAACCGGTACTCCCGCCCGGAAACAGACATAAATACAGACAGCCTCTACCGGATGCCGGTACAATCGGCAGACAGTACTACGATGGCAACAAAACTCTGGCGCGAACTTTTCACTGACCCGCATCTGCAAACTCTGATAACCACCGGGCTTAAACGAAACACTGATTTGAACATTGCCCGCCTGCAAATAGAGGAATCGCAAGCCATATTAACGAATGCCCGCCTGTCATATCTGCCCTCCGTCAGTCTGACACCGCAAGCCGGCGTCAGTCGTTACAACGGTGAAACAAAAAAAACATATAACTTAGGAATCGCTGCTACATGGGAAGTAGATATTTTCGGGAAAGTAACCAACGCCAAACGTGGAGCAATCGCAGCACTCGAACAAAGTTGCATTTATGCACAAGCTGTGCAGACGCAATTGGTAGCAACCATCGCCGAAAGCTACTACACACTGTTGATGCTCGATACCCAGCTTGCTATATCCGAACAAACTCTGGCAAACTGGGATGAAACGATTGCCACCTTAGAAGCATTATCAAAAGCCGGACGAACTAATGATGTGGCAATACATCAAGCTCGAGCCAACCGCACAGCACTTGATGCTCAGATACTCTCAATCGGCAGAAACATCAGCGAAACAGAAAACAGCCTCTCTGCCTTACTGAAAGAACCTGCTCACACCATCGAACGTGGCATACTGAATGAACAAGAGTTCTCCGACAATATCTTCCTCGGTCTGCCTCTCCAACTATTATCCAACCGCCCTGATGTACGACAGGCAGAAGCGGCCTTGTCCGAAGCCTTCTATGCCACCAACGCCGCCCGTTCCGCCTTCTATCCGAACCTTACACTCTCCGGCACACTCGGCTGGACAAACAATGGTGGCGGCACCATTCTCAATCCAGGAAAATGGCTTTCCAATGTCATCGCCCAGCTCACTGCCCCGCTATTTAATAAAGGAACGAACATCGCCAACCTGAAAATAGCCCGTGCCCGACAGGAAGAAGCCTGCCTGCGTTTTGAACAATCTCTGCTGAATGCAGGGAACGAGGTAAACGATGCCCTTACCGAATGGCAGACTTCCGATAAACGTATTCGCCTTGATCTTCAACAGATAACCGACCTCAAAGCCGCCACGGAAAAGACACAGCTATTGGTACGTTACACTTCTGCCAATTACCTAGAGGTGCTCACAGCCCAGCAGTCGTTGCTCAATGCCCGACTAACACTGGCACAAGACCAAATCAGCAAGATACAAGGCGTCATACATCTGTATCATGCTCTCGGCGGAGGAGTAAATTAACTGCCGGAACCATCTCTTCAGGATAAACAACAGTCAAGAAGATAGAGAAAGTTAAAAATCCAGCATACAGGATAAGGATTTCTCTATCTTATCTTTTTTACCTATTTTTGTATCGGTAAAAGAGATTAAAGGAGAACAATAAGATACAGTAAGAATGAAGAAACTAATTATATTTGACTTGGATGGAACATTGCTGAATACCATCGCCGACCTTGCCCACAGTACAAATTACGCTTTAAATAAATTAGGCTATCCTACACACGAAATAGAAAAGTATAATTTCATGGTAGGAAACGGCATCAACAAACTCTTTGAACGTGCATTACCCGAAGGGGAAAAGACGGAAGAAAATGTGCTCCGCGTTCGCAACGAGTTTATTCCTTATTATGATATTCACAATGCAGACGATAGTCGTCCTTACCCGGGTATTTCAGCGTTATTGTCTTATCTGCAATCCGCAGGCATTCAGATTGCCGTAGCCTCCAACAAATATCAGGCCGCTACCGAGAAACTGGTTGCCCACTACTTTCCGGAAATTCATTTCACTGCCGTTTTCGGCCAACGGGAAGGAGTAAATGTCAAACCTGATCCAACAATCGTTTTTGATATATTAAAACTTGCCGATGTACGAAAAGAAGATGTTCTTTATGTAGGTGATTCCGGTGTAGACATGCAAACAGCAGCCAATGCCGGTGTAACCGCTTGCGGAGTGACATGGGGATTCCGACCACGCACGGAACTAGAAGAATTTAATCCGGCATATATGACAGATGTGGCCGAAAAAATAAAAAAAATGGTCTTTTAACGATGATATCCTTACAAGAATAATTATGATTCGGCAAGTAAAACTTCAATAGTCTCAATAAGTTCTCTTGCCGGAGCTTTTATCGTACTGATTTCATCCTCCGATATTGAATAAATGCAATTATAATCCCCTTTTTGCCGTAATTGTTCCATACGCGCCAAAAAACTTCCCAAACGTGCACTAATTTTGCCTGTTTTTATAAAATTCAAGCCAAAGCAAGCTATCAACCCATCATGGGTTTTACATGATAATCCATTTTGTATTAATAAAGCCTGAACAGCATGAAAACAGGCATAATAATATCTATTGGAAGCAATATCCCAATACTTCAGATCAAACATCTCATCTGCTTGTTTCAAAAATACTTTAGCTTTCTCCAACTGTAATATCACCAAAGAATTACGTTCTTCATCTGTCAATTTCATACTAATTCAATTCCTTCCTGCTCTACATTTTTATAAAATGGTGTAATACAACTTGCAGCCCATTCTTTCATCGTATACATAATCGGATTAATTCGCGCTCCCAAGTCCCATCCCAACATAGTTAAGGGAAAGCTTACCTTATCATAATCTTCAGGCTCCAATTTTTCTTTATCTAAGATAATCAAAATATCCCAATCAGAATCAATCCGTGCATCCCCACGAGCTTGAGAACCAAACAACAAAGCCTTGCCACCTTTTGGTAAATGCTCTGTCAATGCCTGCTTAATAGACTCTAATATTTTATTTGTATGACTTTTCATATTCGTCTCCCCTTACTCTTCTACAAATATACAATAAATATCAATACAACAATATGACTTACAAAAAAATCGCTCTTGCTAATTATTCATACTTGGTTCTTATCCATGACTAATATGAATAAAGAATAAAGTCTAATATTACATATTTTCCGTACAAATTTCAAAGTAATCAACCTTTTCAGGTAGTTACAAGCTAGTAGACAAGTGATTATAAACGCTGTTTCATTCCATGCAAACAAGAGATTATTCTCATCCCTATGAGAAAAGATTCTCATACCAATGGAAATATATTCTCATAGGTATGAGTATTTTTTCTCATAGGGATAAGTACAGTTGAGAATAAATAAATCTATCTATTGTTTACTGCTTGTTCCAATTGTTTCAATGCTTGTTCCAACACGGCACGCGGACAAGCGATGTTCAATCGCATAAAGCCTTCCCCCTCCTTACCAAATGTTGTTCCGTCATTTAATGCAAGATGAGCATCTTCTACGAAAAGCCGGCTCAATTCTTTCTGATTGAGTCCCAACTCACGACAATCCAGGAAAATAAGATAAGAGGCTTGCGGACGAATCATTTTAATGGCAGGAATATGTTCTTTCAAATATGTTTCTGTAAAGTCCACATTTCCTTTAATATAGGCTACCACTTGATCCAGCCATTCTGTTCCATGACTGTAAGCTGCCGCTACACTAAGATAAGCAAACAGATGTCCTTCACTGAATTCACTTGCTTCCATATACTTTTGGAAACGATGACGAAGTTCGTCATTTTCAATAATTGCATAAGAACTGGCCAACCCCGGCATATTGAACGCTTTGCTCGGAGACATAAAGACAAGTGAATTCATTCGTGCTTTTTCCGAAATTAAAGCAAAAGTAGGATGTTTATAAGGAGGTAAGGTCAAGTCGGCATGAATCTCGTCAGAGATCACCAAAGTACCGCTTTCATAACAGATATCAGCTATTTGAGAAAGTTCCTCTTTCGTCCATACGCGTCCACCCGGGTTATGGGGATTACTCAAAATCAGCAGTTTGCATCCTTGTACATCCCGGCGAAAACGGTCAAAGTCAATATGATACTGTCCATCTTTCAGTACCAATGGGCTGTATACTACTTCACGCTCATTCTTCTGCGTTACCAAAAAGAAAGGATGATAAACAGGAGGCATGACCATTACTTTATCACCTTTTTGCGTAAAACAATGAATAACAAAAGCCAATCCACGGACAATACCGGGAGTGAAAGTCAGCATCTCTTCGCGGATCGTCCAGCCATGACGCTCCTTTAGCCAATTAACAATAGACTCCGACCATTCCTTGCAAGCAAAAGTATATCCGAGCACTTCATGTTCAAGGCGCTTTCTTAAAGCCTCTATTACAAAAGGAGCCGTACGGAAATCCATATCAGCTACCCACATTG
>OGOR01001103.1_pt1 | contig 16750 bp, 15 predicted proteins | sample 1552771 | NCBI WGS metagenome assembly OGOR01 (sample SAMEA2580124, study PRJEB22360) | human gut metagenome | biome: human gut; feature: human-associated habitat; material: faeces | place: Denmark | collected 2008/2010
TATCACTTATGATGTCAATACAATACGTCATAGCAATATGATGCGTATAATCGAAACCGTTATAGGGGGAGTTTGTCAATATATCGAAAGTACTCAAATTTTCTGAAATAGAAACACACAATCCGGTTTCTTCTTCTATTTCTCGGATTAAGCATTCTGATATGCTTTCAGGATTTTCAAAGGATCCACCAGGAAGATCCCACAGTCCAGAATATAGTCCGCCGTTTTTTTCAATAACTAACAGTTCCTTTCTTTTATTCACACAAACACCATATACTCCATAATGTCTGTGCCACTGCTTATTGTTGTTTCGCATGGTTTTCTATCTCCATTATTTATAGACTTTTTTAAGTTGCTGAACTAGTTCGCTAAACATTTGAACTTTTACTTGTTTTGCATCAATAATTACAAATTTCCATTTTGTGGCATAACGCAAAAACGTATCTCTGACACGAGATTGGAATTCTAAAAAGCTAGTATCCGTGTCCGAATTATATATCATATCTTCTGCGTTGTAAATAGATATGGGTATTTGCACAAGATGGTGGGATAGAATTGGGTGGGCTGACTTGGTGGGATGCCAGTCTCTCCACCACATTATGCAAAGAAAATAAAGAGGAGATATGCCTGCGTTTTTAGCAGATATGTCTCCTCTTTTTCAGTTTTCCTTTATCATAGAATTACCAATAATATTCACAAAGGAGAAACTGACGTAGATGAAATTGCAAGACTTCTGGGCGGCGAAAACATCACCGAAACTACCAGAAAAAGCGCCAAAGAACTGCTGGCGCTGACAAAACAAAAGAGTCAATAAAATATCCCTGATTCAAAAGAAAGAGAAAGCTGTTGTTTCAAACTGCACCATTCCCGAAGAAAGAATGGTGTAATTTGTTTTTGTGATTCCTGATATATCTCATTCTTCCGTTAAATTTTAACTTCCTCTCCGCATTTTACTGAGAATCCATCCTGCAGCGGATCATCCTCTTCTAGCAAAAGGCACCCTTTCCCAATAAGGCAGGCTCTGCTGTGAATGATCGGTATCACCTGTCCGCCTTCCGTCCTTTCAATGGTCACTGTAAACGGTATGCCGGAGATCCCCCGGTTTTCAAGGCGCTTTCCTTCCTGCAGTCTTCCTTTTTCATAGAACACAGTTGCCAGTGCCGAGGTTCCCGTTCCTGTAGGCGAACGGTCAAACTGCCGCTTTCCAAATACGGTAAAAGTCCTCGTGCTGATCACTCCTTCTCGCTCTCCCTCTTCTGCAAAGAGTATCATGCAGATGCCGTTATCCTTTGCATTCAGCCCCGGATTGTCAGGATGTACCATTTCAAGCTGATCGATGGCGCAGCGTCCGCATTCCATGGCGATATCCAGCATGACCTGGATGTTTTTCTTTTCCAATTCGATACCAAACTGTCCGATGTCCGCAAAGACCATGAAAGCGCCGCCATAGCCCACATCTACCCTGACGGTTCCATAGGATGGCGTCTGCACAGATTTGCCCAGGGCGTATGCAAAGGAAAGATCATTTTTCAGTGCAATATCGCAGATCTTACCGTCCTCTGCCCGTACTGCAAGCTGCACACTGCCCGATGGTGCATCCAATGTCACAGTATTCATACCTTCTTTTAAGGTCAGGATCCCCAGCTCGCAAGCGGCTCTACCCATGGCAATGGCGCCATGACCGCACATGGTGCTCATGCCAGTTCCGTGGATAAAGACGACGCCAAGATCGCTCTCTTCGTTTACAGGAGGCGTAAGGAAGCCGCCGTACATGTCATCGTGTCCACGTGGCTCAAGGATCGTCAGTCTTCTGAGATCGTCAAGATGCTCTGCTGCATAGCGCCTTTTTTCTTCCATGGTACTGCCGATGATCTCAGGAAAGCCGCTCGTGATAAGCCGAAATGGTTCTCCCGCTACGTGAAAGTCCAGATATTCCAGCGTTTTCATTTAGAATTCAACCTCCGCTCCAATGCCTTCCCTTTCTGCTGTTTCACAGATATATTCTGCTGCTACAAGGTCCACCAGCGCCATGCCCACAGTTTTAAAGATGACCGTATCTGATGCGGGTTTTGATTGGCTTCCATCTAACACGTTATGTAGGCATTTTACATTGGTCTCATCAAGAAGCCCGCTCTCAATCCTTGTCGACAGATCTCCGCTTTCTTCGCAGGCATATGGCAGATCCACGTACACATCGTCGGTGAGATGAAAGAGGCTGTCCGGCAGTTCCTTCATGTACGGTTTGTAGGAGCCTACCGCAATATAGCACTTGCCTTTCAAAAGTTCAGGTTCTTCCGGTAAAACCGGCTCTGTGGCAAAGGTCGTCGTCACTACGATATCAGAGCCTGCAAGCAGTTCCTCTGCACTTTTGCAGAGGACCATTTCGATCTCGCCTGCAGCTGCTTTCCGTAGATCCTCGGCATATTCTTTCAGTACAGCTTCCGGCTTAAATGGATCGAACAAGCAGATCTTTTTGATGTTTCTTACTGCCGAAATGCACACGCCCTGGGAAAAGCCCTGTATGCCGCAGCCCACGATACCTACGGATGCGGCGTTTTCATCGGACAGCTCTCTGACTGCCAGCGCCCCAGTTGCGCCGGTGCGCCAGGATGTGACCCTCTTTGCATCAAGCAGTGCCCTGCTCTGACCTGTAATTCTGTCGTTTAACACCACCACGCCGTCGATGGACGGCAGGCTCCGCTCCCTGTTTTCCGGTACCAGCGCCAACATCTTGGTTCCGCAGGCATGATCTGTAAAGCACGGCATGTACAGGAATGTCATTCCGCCTGCTTCAAATCCATATCGTTCCGGCATGGAAAATGCTCCTTTTCCATAGATGTCAAAGGCTTTCGCTACAACTTCCACCATTTTCTTTGGCTCCACGATTCTATCGATATCATTTTGGTTGATAATCTTCACTTCAGTTTCCTCTTAAATACTTTAACTATTTAAATACTTTAACTATCTATTATTTAAAAGGAGACTGTATTACAGTCCCCTCCAGCTTAACATTTTACATATTGCCAGCATGGCACCTTCTCACCTCTTGGCAAGAATTCGATCGTAAGCTCCGTCTCGCCTCGACGTACCTGATAGACTAAATGCATGTTTTCATCGTCTACTGCTTCCCACTCAGAAGAAGCCTTTAATATCACGTCTCCATTCCTCAATCCTGCTTTTTCAGCGTTAGAGCCCGGTTTTACGCCAGTTACGACTTGATCATGTGAATACCGCACCGTATCATCAAAGCCATTATCCATGACAGGCGCAGCAACTTTCTCTACGGTATATTCCGGTCCGAAAAAGTCCGCTGCCGGAGCAGTAATGCCTTCCTCCATAAGTTCTGTAAGTCGTAAAGAAGCCTTTCCAGCAGTGTATAGATCCGCAAGTTCAACAAATCTGTTCCAGGTCATCGGAATGCCTTCCTTTGCCCCATCCAGGAGTTCAACCATCAAATTATACATTCTGACCTTTCCTTCTGTGCAGCGATTTAACAAAGCATCCAGTTCGATCAATGTTAGTACACCTCTGCCATATGTCACTCTCTGTGCATAACAATGGGTCCATGATTTTCTGAATGCACTGGAAAAATCCCCCTTGCTGTACGGATTAACATAATATGCACGAAGTTTCTCGTTGATCATGTCAACATATCTATCCGCGTCAATTTTCCCCACCATGAAAAGAATATAGCAGCTGTAAAATTCCGCCGTACCCTCTGCAAAAAGAGAAATTTCTTCTTCTCTGTCAGCGCTGACAATCAACCAATTATGCACTAGCTCATGAGCAATGATCGGTTCAGCTTCTTCGATCTGATCAACCAGCTGATCGCCAAATCCAAAGGAGCAGCATCTGGTCAGTCCTGTTCCGGTTGCAACAGTTCTAGGCGTAGGATACAGGAAAATATAATAAGGAATATCCTCATCATGGAACATCTTTTCAGTATAATCGAAAAGTTCCGCCATACTTCTGCAAAAGTCATCGATCATCCGAATTTCATCTGCAAGCCATATGATATGAAGCTTGCTTCCCTCTCTATGAAATTCCTTTAAATTGCCAACCATGTAGAAGGTTTCTTTCAGTGTCTTTGCATCACAGCACTTTATAAAGTTACCTTTTCCGTAACTGCAGACAGCCTCGGCCTTTGAAGAAAATGATGACAAATCGTGTTCGATTGAAAATTCAAACTCTCCCTTCATCGGCAGCAAGTCCAGATGCAGTATAGCCGCCGTATGTCCGAAACAATGAGAATCCAGGGTCAGCTTTATTAGGATTCTTTTCCAGAGTTTTTGTTCGATAGGTTATTACGAGTCTGCCTGTAACGTCTCTGTCAAAGCGATATGTCCGCTGCGGACCGAAATCGCCCATGCTGTCTTCACAAGTGAATCCAAAAGTTCCCGTATCGTCCTGCATCTGAAAATCATCTGCTGTATATCCCGCCATCGCGCATCCGGCATAAAATACCGGATGCACATCGAAAATATCGCCCTTTTTATAGGAGGCAGATTCCATTACAATAGTAGATTCTACAGATGTAACGATATTTTCTGACAGGAATGGTTTTATTCTCACAAAAACTTTAGATAATTTTTCCATATTCATACTCCTTTTAGATCTCTGCAATAGCTTCCACTTCCACAGGAACATCCATCGGAAGCTGGTTCACGCCGATCGCTGTTCTTACATGTTTTCCCGGCTCACCAAAGATATCATACAAAAGCTGTGAAGCTGCATTTGCAACGATATGCTGATCAGAAAATCCCGTCTTACTATTTACATACACCTGCAATTTCACAAAGCGCTTCACTTTGTCTAAATCTCCCAGATAAGCTTTTATTGCCCCAAGCATGTTAATTGTGCAGCACCTAGCAGCTTCCTGAGCTTCCTCAAGAGACACCGTATCTCCTACCTTTCCTGTTGCAACTGGTTTACCGCTTACAAAAGGGACCTGACCTGATGTAAACAGACATTTTCCCACCCGTCTCACAGGAACAAAGATCATATCAGATTTAGAAGTCTCCGGAAGCTTAATACCTGCCTGTTCTATCTTTCTTTCAATTTCCATTTCTCCGTAATTCCTTTCTAACGCTTACTGAACCTGCTTTTCTTTTCTTGCTGCAATTTCTGCACGCATCATCGGCAGCTTTTTCTCGATTTTTGTCAGATAGAGGAACAACACTAACATAATTCCATAGATGACCGCCTCTGAGGTGATGGTCATGTGGAAGAAAATATTCACAATGTTTTCCGGCTGTGTAGCTGCATTAGGATCGAATCCAATCAAACCAATGACATAGGCTGCAATGGAACCACCAAAGGCTAAACCGATCTTTGTTCCGATTCCATATGCACTCATTACTACGGCCGTATTCTTTCTTCCGGTTTTCCACTCTCCATAATCCAAAGAGTCCATCAGACACTGCGACAGAATATTAGTGGCCAGTGAAGCGCCTGCAACAGCGATTAATCCTCCTGCAATGTATATCTTTGGATTGGAAACATGAATAATCACCAGAATCAACATCGTCACTGTATCAATAGCAGCCCCTAAAACACCAACTCCGGCATTTCCCAGCTTTTTATGTAACGGCACCATAAGGAGCGTTGCACCAATGGTGAAAATTACGCCGACAGAAGTTGTAACAGACATGATGTTTGCATTTCCCAGATTGTAAGTACAGAAGTACAGCAGCATGGAACCTTGCAGAGATGAGAACAACATTTTAACGACCTGAATCAAGAATACAACGCCGGACACCTTGTTCTGTACCAGGGCAGCGAACATTTCTTTTACAGTCGGAGCAGGTGCATTTTCTCCTTTTTCTTTATCATAATCGTTGATCTCATATCCTCTGCACCCAAGAATTCCCAAAAAGCCCATCAAGAGGTATACGCATGCGTAGATCGCTGCCAGTTTGGTAAACGCAGTTGCCGGATTTGAGGTGGAAAGCATCGCAACAAGGGGCATTGTGACCGCTGGCACGATTGCATTTAAAATGCTGCTAGCAACTCCTCCGTATGTGCCAAGTTTTACTCTTTCTGTTCTGTCTGTTGTCAGCTTCGGCTGCAGGGCATTCATTGGTATCGAATAAGCGGTCTGCGACATGCCGAGGCAAATAAAGGTTGCTGCCGCCCAAACTACTTTCATGGTATAAGACAGATTCGGCGCGGAATAACATAGTACCATAAAAATTGCGATTGGAATCAGGGCCCGCTTCATCCACCACAAACAGGTTCCACCTGGTTTGTTCGACTTTTCTACCAGCGATCCCATCAGCGGATCGTTGATAAAGTCCCAAACTCTTGCGATCAGGATGATAGTCCCTGCTACACCGCCAGACAATCCCACTACGCTGACATAAAAATATAGCAGAAAATACATTTGAATTAACATCTGAATCGTCGGCGCTACTGAAGCGACCGAATAACCTAGTTTTACCCGCATAGGCAACTTGCGGTTTGTGTCTTGTGTGTTCATTTTTTTCTTTCCTTTCTTAGATAACATTTATAATTAGAAATAATTGATAACAATACTATTTCAGCACATCTGTCAAGGCCTGCACTGTAAGAAGCACTTGATCCGGGCTATTGTAATAATGAAAAGAAATACGCAAATACCCTTCTCTTATATGTGCATAGATTTTTTTATCAGCAAAGGCGTTTTTCATCTGCTTCGTTCTGCCTTTATCAAATTTCAGGCAGATGACACCGGACCAGTGTTTGCAGTCCTTACTTCCCAAGATCTGTACTTTATCCTCTAAAGGAGAAAGCCCTTTACGAAATAAGTTTTCCAGCCTCAGACAGTGACTGTAAACCCTGTCGATGCCGATTTCAAGAAGCAGTTCTATGCTCTTTCCCATGGCTGTAATGCCATAAGAGGAGACCGAACCTCCCTGTATAGCCTCTAAGCCCTGCCTGTAAGGAAGCACTGGTATCTGCATCATATTTGTCATGGTTTCCTCATCATATACAATATTGTAGTCCGAGTATACTTCAGGCTTCAGCATTGGCTGCAGCTTCGGACAGCAATATACAAATCCTGATCCAAGAACTCCCAATAGGCCCTTAAAGGCGGCCGTACTCAGGTAATCGATATTCATTTTTTCTACATCGACCGGTACTCTGCCCAGCGCCTGAATAGCATCTACTGCAAATAGAATGCTTCTCTCTCTGCAAATCGCTCCGATCTTTTCGATATCCGGCATGAAGCCTGTGTGATTATGTACAAAAGAAAGATGCACAACTCTCGTTCGCTCTGTCATCTCATTTAGGATATCTTCTGCCGAGAATGTCCCGTTTTGCGTTTTAATGAGTTTAAGCCTGATACCCTCTGCCTGTCTTTGACCCCATCCCAGCAGAATCGTTGGATATTCGATCGCAGTCGAAATGATTTCATCTCCCGGTTGTAAATTCAGCGATTTTGCGAGCAGCGATGTCCCCTGCGTCGTATTCATCGTAAACATGATGTTAGCCGGATCCGTATGAAGCAGTCTTGCAACATCTGCCTGTACCCTTATCCTCTGACGTTCATAATCTCCCTCAAGACTCACTCTTCCAAAGCTTTTTGCAAACACATCTTCAAAACCTCTGCAGTGATCCAGGGTTCGCTGTGGCGGCAGCCCCATCGATGCCACGTCTAAATATGTAATATCATTTAGATAGTTATATTCCTTGTAATACTTCGATTCAATCATAAATTTTCTACAGTTTTATCTCTTCATCAATGCCTCAATTTCGCTTACCGTTTTCGGAATATTACTGCTCAGTACTTCACAGCCTGTTTCTGTGACCAGCACGTCATCCTCAATACGGATGCCTAAATCTTTATCCCCAAAATATACACCCGGCTCTATGGCAACGATCATACCAGGAACAAGCTTGCCTTCCTCATCGCCACGTTCTTCATGGCAGGAAAGTCCGATTCCATGGTTTACCATTCCAGGAGTTACATAGTTGATCCTGAATTCACGGATCAGCGTTCCAATGGTTTCTCCATCCTTTAGATAACCGCCTTTACGCAGTTCCTCTGTGAAGTAAGCGTTGGCTTCCTGTCCGCACTCCTGCGCGGTTTTTCCAGGTCTCATGCTGGCAATGGTCATTTCCTGCGTCTTGAGCACCACATTGTACCAGTGTGCCTGTTCATCTGTAAAAACCCCGTTTACTGGATAGGTTCTGGAAATATCGCAGCAATAATCATTAAAAAAGGTAGCGATGTCCGCCAGAAATAAATCGCCATCCTTAGCAGTGGCCTCATTGGCATAGAAATTATGCATAATGGTGGTTTCCTTTCCAATTAAAGCCTGCACGATGTCTCCGCTGCCGCCCCGCATCTTAATTTCATGCTCCAGAATGCTCTGCATCTGATATCCTCTGATCCCCGGTTTTAACTGTTTTGCCGCTTCAGCAAGCGCCTCTTGTGTAATATCGATGGCTTTTTGAATCTGTTCAGTTTCCAGTTCACTTTTGCGCAGGCGCATAAAATCAAGTTCTTTGCTTAAGCTTCCGATTTGGACACCCGGATAGGCTCTGGTGATTCTGTCAGCTAAAATATTTTCATATCGCGTATATTTGGTAAATCCGTCAAAGCTGGAGCAGAAATAAATCTTATCTAACTTCATCCAGGTGGCTATTGTCCCCAATACATCTTCAAAGTCATCCATGTACATGACTGCCTGGATTCCTGTCCTTTCCCTGTAGTATGCGGGATCAAGGCTTCGACCCAAATAAAATACTTCATTTGCTGTCCTTCTCTTTACGAAAAGATATTCCTGCAGCGCACCATGTGACTTTACCAGCATCAAAAGCCCTTCCGCAATACTCATGCCCGTCAAATAATAGAAATTCTTGTCTGTCTTTTCTCTTTGCGGTATTCCAACGACTCCAAGTTCATCATTGCCACCAAAAGATAGCAGCAGTTGACCGTCTGCTAATTTTTCAGCAATTTTCTCTCTTCTCTTTCTCGCTTCGTTCTGATACATCTTAATATCCTTTCTGTGTTTAATACTTTTCCATCTCAAGAATATCCCCTTACAGTGAAATTGTCAATCCATTTTTTCATATTTGCATATTTTTCGCGACATTTTTCGTTTAAATTTAAAATTACAATCATTTTTTTCATTTTTAAATAATTCAAGTTGAAATTCAAGTTGACAAAAAAAGAAAATTCATCTATGCTGAAAGCAGAAATCGAACACCGCAACAAAAAGCAAGAAAGGACAACCAACATTATGCCTACAAATCCAGGTGAATATGTAAAGAAAATAAGAACTGAACAAAATCTGACTTTAAAAGAGCTCAGCAAAAAAAGCGGTCTTTCTGTCAGCTTTCTTTCTCAATTTGAACGTGGAATCAGCACTATTTCCGTAGATGCCCTTCTGGTTCTGGCTGACGCTCTAGGCATCGATTCCCGGGAAGTTATTATGGAATCTCTGGCAACCAGTCAACCGAAGGAAGATTACGTTCTGAGAAGCTATAACCGTCATATACCGCAGATCAGTGCCAATAACCAGATACAGACCAGTCTTTCCTCCTTTGGATATGATAAGAAAATGCTTGCACGTATGTATACTCTTCTTCCGGATGGATCCGAAGAAAAGACATTCCCTGTCGCTCACGAAGGTGAAGAATTCATCTACGTTCTGGAAGGGATTCTTACACTGGAAATCGACAACGTCAGATACGATCTCCATCCTGAAGATACCGCCCATTTTCCTTCTACAAAAAAGCATATGTGGTATAACGAGACCAATCGAAACGTGAAGTTTATTTTGATCAACTATCCTTATTTTAGTAAAGAACAGTCTAATTAGTTTTTCTGCGTATGTGCACCCTGCCTACACGCTTTTTTAAGAAAAGAGGTATTAGTAATGTATGAAAAAGAACTGGCCGCTTATTTTGAAGCGCACAAAGACGAATTTTTAGAGGATCTGGCCGTCTTAGTTGCGATTCCCAGCGTTAAGACAGAACCATCAGGCGACTGTCCCTACGGCAGGAATACTGCAAAAGCCCTGTCCCAAAGCCTTTCTATCGCAGAAAAATACGATCTGTATACAGAAAACTGGGAAAACTACGTTGGCATCGTCCAAATTGAACCAGGCAGACGCATGCTGGACATCTTAGCCCATTTAGATGTGGTTGCGCCTGGCGACGGCTGGGAAGTAACGAAACCTTACACCATGAAGATATCTGAGGGAAAAGTTTACGGCAGAGGTACTGCCGATGACAAAGGTCCTGCGCTGGCTGCACTTTACGCGCTGCGGGCGATCAAGGATCTGCAGATCCCACTGCGAAACGGCGTTCGCCTGGTGCTTGGAACGGATGAAGAGTCCGGAAGCAGCGACCTTCTTCACTATTTCAGTAAAACCGGACCTGCTGCCATGAGCTTCTCTCCTGACGCAGTCTACCCTGTTATTAACGTAGAAAAAGGCAGGTTAAGTGGCAAGGTCACAGGAAGCTTTGCCCATCAACAAATACTGGAAGTCCATGGCGGCCATACAACCAATATTATTCCGGATTCCGCATATGCTGTCCTTCAGAATATTGATGAAGCGAAGCTGAGACAAGCAGCTTCCTCTGATCAGATCTCTTATAGCCTTGCCCAGACAGACAAAGGCTACAAGCTGACTGTTCACGGTGTCTCCGGTCACGCTGCATCTCCTGAGGCTTCCGTGAACCCGATCACTGCTTTGCTGCAGCTTCTTTCTGGCTGCACAGACTGCGAGGAAATCAAATCCCTGTGCTCTCTCTTTCCTCACGGAGCACATCATGGCCAGGGCTTACATCTCGATCTGGCAGATGATGTATCCGGAGAGCTGACTTTGAGTCTGACTCTACTGGATTATGACGGTCATTCTCTATCTGCAAGCTTTGACAGCAGAGTGCCGATCCAGCCGGCAAAAGCTGCAGGCCGCAAGGAATGCCATTTCTGCTGCGGGCTTTTCTTACGATGAACACTTCGTTGCGCCCCATGCAGTTCCCGACAATACACCGTTTATCAACACCCTTCTCGACTGCTACGAAAGCTTCAGCGGCCGCAAAGGTCAATGTCTTGCCATTGGCGGCGGCACTTATGCCCACGGAATTGAAAATGCTGTCGCATTTGGCTGTGCCTTTGGTGACATTGACAATCACATGCACGGGGCAGATGAGTTTGCGGAAATCTCAACACTCCTCATGAGCTGTAATATTTTCGCACAGGCGATCATCCGGCTCTGTGGAAAGCCTTCCATGATTTTACCGAAGGGCAGGATCTATGGAACGGTACTATGGCTTCAACAAGCAGATACCAAGGATGCGTCCCCATTATTCCAGCTGCTTTCCGAGGCGGGAATCGCCGCGATCCCGGTCATCGTGGACAAAAACGGAGAAACAGCTGAAAATCTGGAAATGGTGGAAAACGTACTGGCAGATATCCGAGCGAATGGCGCTCTTTCCGCGCTACCTGTTGCTGTTTCCGGCATCGGCTACGGAGGCTTTATTGCCGGACATCTTCTTGCCAGAAAAAACTGCTTTGCTGCAGGCGCCATTATCAGCGGGCTCACCAATCCGGCAACAGCCTATGGAACCTGCAAAGGCATTACGCTTTCCCAAAATGCCATTTCTGATGATTTTTCCATGATGGATTATCTGAGCCGCCTGACAAAAGAAAGCGTGGTCTATCATTGTGACGACATCCATACGCCACTTCTGCTGCTTCACGGATTTCATGATGAGATCTACGGATTTGAACAGGCAGAGCAGCTTTTCACTTCTGTCAAAGAGCGGCAGCCCCAGTCTGAAATACGCATGGTCGTTTTTCCGACAGGGGATGATAATCTGGCTGAAGATCCTGACTGCAAAGAGAAATACTTTGAAGAGCTCATCAGTTGGTTCATGAAATATCTGAAAGGAGAAACCCATGATGAATCATAAAAGACTTCCCAAATTTGAAGATTGCGAAACCATTGAAAGGCTTACAGGCGGTGATTACCTTGCTGTCAGGAACTTAATCGCCTATAGTTCTACAGAAAAGGGTATTATTCTTAAAGATCTTTCCAACGGGGAATCACGTCCTGTTTCCGGCGGTGGAAAAGGTGAACGCCGCCCCGTTTTTTCTCCCGACGGAACCAGACTTCTGTTTCTGTCGCAGCAGAGCGGTCAATTCTGTGTTGTAATTTATAACCTGCAGAGTGCTGAGCTGACTACGATTGTACGTTCAGAAACCCCTGTCGCCGATCCAATATGGTCCCCCGACGGGAGCAAAATCCTTTTTGCCTCCAGCATCAGCGAAAGCGTCAGCAATGTAGCGCCTGCGTGCAATGAGCCTATTGTGATCGAAAATCTCGGATATAAATTTGATGGCCTGGGTTTTCGCACGCCGGATAATGCCACCCATCTTTTCATTGTGCCGTCTGACGGCAGCGCACAGCCTGCGCAGATCACCGCTGGCAACTACGATTATCTGCATCATAACTGGCTTCCTGACAGCAGGCACATCATCTGTGTCAGCAATCGTTTCAGAAACAGGGAAGAATACCTGGGCTACGACCTTTTGAAGATCGAAATCCAAACCGGAGAGATTCTGCAGCTGACACAGAACCTTTGGCTCGTTTCCTATCCGAATCCTCTGCGCCCGGTCTGCACTCCTGACGGACAGTTTATTATCGCGGGGATCATGGATGCGAAGTATGCGAAGACCATCAGCACCGGTACATTCCCGGAAACATATCTGTACAAGATCGCAGCAGATGGTTCAAGCAGCCATCAGATCTTTTTCCCCGATGAAAACTGTTACCAGTGCGTCCAGTTTCCATATAACGCAGGCTCCGGAATGGGACTTGATAAGCTGCAGATCAGCGATGACGGCGCCTTTGTTCTCTTTCACAGCGGCTGGCAGGGGCAAGGCGGGCTGTTTCGCTTACCTTTAGACGAAAGCACTGGCGGTCATGCACAGCCTATTAACAGAGGAAAACACGCTTATCATGGTATCAGTAAAATTCAGGATGGAAAGGTGCTGGTCAGCGTATGTGAGGATACGTTAGCGGAAGCCTATGTCCTTGTAGATATCGATGAAGGATGTATCATTAAAAAGGTTGCTCAGTCAGCAGAGGAGTTTTTACAGGATGTTTCTCTCAGCCAGCCAACGGATTTCTCTGTTCCTACTTTAGATGGCTGCAGTACTGTTCACGGTTGGGTTCTGCCGCCCCACAATATGGAAAAAGAAAAGAAGTATCCGGTAATCCTCTATATCCACGGTGGTCCTCACCCATTTTACACCTATGCTCTGACTTTAGAACACCAGGCCTTTGCTGCAGAAGGCTTCGGCGTCATTTGCTGTAATCCAAGAGGTAGCAGCGGCTACGGCTGGAAGCACCAGAATATGGGAGATGGCAGACGTACAGAGCCTTATTATGACTGCCTGCAATTTGTAGATGAAGCCATTCGCAGATTTCCCTGGATTGATGAAAACCGCATGGGCGTCACCGGCGGCAGCTATGGTGGTTATATGACCAACTACATCGCTGCTCATTCTAAACGTTTCAAAGCATATATTTCCCAGCGAAGTCTTGCTAACGATCAGATCTCATATGCCAGCTCTGACGAAACCGGCAGCAGCGCAGGCTTTGATTCTTTCCCTCAGTTTATGATGGAAAATTTAAAAAGATCTGTGGTATCCTATGCGGAAAACATCGACCGACCATTTCTGATCCTTCACGGCGCCGATGACTGCAGAACACCTGTGGAAGCTGCAAAGCAGCTATATACAGCTATCCGTGACATCCATCCGAATCTTCCTGTTAAGCTGGTTTTATATCCTAATACTGGACATTCTCAGCCAGAGGATCCTGCCATGCTGCAAAGCTACTATAATGAAATGGTATCCTGGTTTCGCAAATATCTATAAAGCTCCAATCGAAAGGGGCTGACAAGCAGCCCCTCTCTCGTCACCGTACCTGCTGTTCGGCATACAACGGTTCAATTCAAATATTAGTCCAGACAGCTGAGAGGTTCCCACTTTGCGGGAAAGCCACAAGCAGTACTTCTCTTTACTTCGGGTATTTGCACAAGATGGTGGGATAGAATTTGGTGGGCTGAGATGGTGGTCTGCACAGATTGGTGGGCTGACTTGGTGGGATGCCAGTCTCTCCACCACATTATGCAAAGAAAATAAAGAGGAGATATGCCTGCGTTTTTAGCAGATATGTCTCCTCTTTTTCAGTTTTCCTTTATCATTGAATTACCAATAATATTCACAAAGGAGAAACTGATATGAATAACGATATCATAAAATTATTGAATTTAGAAGATGATTGTGTAATCAATTCTATTAACATCTCGGCTAACCAAACTAAAACCATTTCTCTTTCTAAACTTCCCTCCGAAAAATACTGTCCTATCTGCAATTTTAGAATGCATTCCAAATGCTTTAAAAAACGGGAGAAACGCCCCCACATCACTTTCCAGCTTATCCCACACAAGGTTAATCTGGGCTTCAACATATTCTCTCACATTTTGATCAGAGAACACATTTAAGAGAATATTGCATGCATTCCCAACGAATAAACATTTTATACCCTTTATAGCTTAAGTAGGCATCACAAAGATTTTGAAAAGCCCCGCCATCCATCTGATCAATTCGATTTTTGATATCTGTTAGCTTCGACATTGTTGTCCCCCACAAACAAAATGGTCATAGCCATCGCTTTGTAAAATTCAATTATATTTTAGCATCGCTGTCCATTGTACGCAATTAAATTTCCTGAACATAGGTACAAATTTGAATATAAATCGAGATTTGAATGTCTCATTTTTGAGTTCCAGATATTATCTACTGTACTGGGCAATTTCTGGATGGGACAGCGCGGTTTGGAATTTGTAGACGATCCCCACATGGTAAATGTGGCAGTGTCCCGGGCAAGTAAGGCAATTTGTGCTCGTCACAGATCACGATTTGTTTTTCAAAAAGGGAAAGAACATTGGCGACTTGATTCGGTATATGCAATATAGCACGCTTGACGAAAACATTATTGAAAGTCAGGTGGTATCCGTCTTTGATCTGCTGTACAAGCAGTATTCCCGAAAGCTTCTTCCTCTGAAAGTAAAAATGAACCCAAAAGCACGTTTTCAGTCGGAAGAAGCGCTACGCGTATTGCTGGAGGAAATTCTTGCACAGCCGGAGTATAACCGTTTTAGTTATGTACAGGGCATGCTGCTGCGTAACCTATTGAACTCTTTGGAAAACCTCAGCGATGAAGAAATCACCTATATCAATAATCGTGCTTCACTGGACTTTGTCGTATTTTATAAGCAGGACAAAACTTGTAAACTGGTGGTAGAGGTGGATGGCTTCTCTTTCCACGAAAACAGGCCGGAGCAGCTTCGCCGTGATGCATTGAAAGACGCCATCTTGACAAAAAACAACATTCCATTTTTGCGACTTGCGACCAACGGCAGCGGAGAGTGGGAGCGGATTATTCATGCCTTGCAGTAGACGAAAAAAGGTTGAGCTTTGGAACACCCAAAAGCAAAATTAGCAAATCACGTTGCAAGAATGAATACAAATCTCTTCTGAACCCAGAAGTCTATCTTTTTTCACAGGCATCTTTTTTGTCAATGTTTCCCAATGAAAACCCGCATGAACACTGAAGTTCTGCGGGTTTTTGATTTATCTGTAACACACTTTATGTTTTAAGCCCCCGCTTTCCGGCTGATTGGTCGGGCAGCAGACTTTTCAAAAAAAGATGAACAGGAATGGTAACCCACGTTCCTGTTCACTGGATTATTAGAATTCTAAAAATAGATCACTACTACCACTAATTGGTCAATAGAGCCATTTTCATTTTCTTCACATATTCTCCGATGTATTTCGGCGCGTCCTTTCCATACTGTTCAAGCAGCTTGATGATTGCTGAGCCAACAATGGCACCGTCAGAGATATTCGCCATTTTCTTTGCCTGCTCCGGTGTGGAAATACCGAACCCGATAGCACACGGTACATCCGTGTTTTCTCTAACCACCTTGACGATAGAGGCAAGGTCTGTATTAATCTCACTCCGTGTGCCTGTCACGCCGAGGCTGGAAACGATGTAAATGAAGCCTTCCGCTTCTTTAGCAATCATAGCGATGCGGTTTTCCGAGGTAGGAGCAATCAGTGAAATCAGATTAACGCCATATTGTCCGCATAGCGGCTGAAATTCCTCTTTTTCTTCATACGGAAGATCGGGTAGGATAAGTCCGTCAATACCAATATCGCAACAAGTAGAAATAAATTTTTCCGCACCGTAGGAGAACACGACATTGGCATAGGTCATAAAGACCATCGGGATTTTCACATCACGGCGAAGTTCTTTTACAAAGGCAAATATTTTATCCGTCGTGACACCGCCGGTCAGTGCCCGCAGGTTTGCGCCCTGAATAACGGGACCCTCTGCGGTAGGATCAGAGAACGGAATACCAAGTTCAATAAGGTCTGCACCGTTTTCCGCAGCGGCACGGACAGCTTTGGCGGTGGTTTCCAGATCAGGGTCGCCACAGGTGATAAAGGCGATAAATGCCTTGCCGTTTTCAAATGCTTTCTGAATCTTATTCATGGATATCCTCCCCTCTGTAACGGGCAATGGCGGCGCAGTCTTTGTCACCTCTGCCGGAAATGGTAATCACGATGATTTGCTCCTTGCCCATGGTCGGTGCGATCTTCATTGCGTGCGCGACAGCGTGTGCCGATTCAATAGCAGGAATAATGCCCTCGGTTTTTGCCAGATATTCAAAGGCG
>OGOR01001132.1_pt1 | contig 16359 bp, 10 predicted proteins | sample 1552771 | NCBI WGS metagenome assembly OGOR01 (sample SAMEA2580124, study PRJEB22360) | human gut metagenome | biome: human gut; feature: human-associated habitat; material: faeces | place: Denmark | collected 2008/2010
TTGGTTTCTAATTCTGGGGCAAAAGTAATAATTTTCTGTTAGATGCAAACAAAAAACGATATTTTTTTTGTTTTTTCATCAAAAACAAATGAAAAGGTTATTCTGTTTTGAGCTTTACATGTCGTCTTTCTCTGGTTTGCGTGTAGCCTTTTCTTTCATTAAGGCTGAAAGCCTTCTATTATATAGCGTAGGGCATCGCCCTACGTAAAAGCATACACCTAACATAAGCCCTGAAAGGGCGGGACTACTTGGACGTTTACGTCTTTCATAGTATGATTCTATATAAACTCTTCATTATATTCAACCTGATATTCTTTTAGAAACATTTTCAGTTCATCTTGGAAGGTCATTTTTTTGTGATGTTCTTTTTGTCCCAGAATATATCGAGTTACAGTCTCAACTTTTGATTGACTGACTGAGAAAGCTCCATATCCTTCTTGCCAGGAGAAATCATGATATGAGGGTCCTAAACTTTTTATCCATTTTGACGAACTACGTTTTACTTCTTCTACCATTTTGGATAATGCGATGTTTTTGTTGAGAATACATAGGATATGTATATGATTGGTAAATCCGCCTACTATGATAGGTGGGCAGTCTATGTTTTTCAGAATGCCGGAGATGTATTTGGATATTTCTGATAATTTATCCTCGTTTATACTGTCCTTCCTGTATTTAGTGCTGAAAGTCAGATGAATATAGTTCTTTGATAGGGATTGTGGCATATAGTTAGTTCATGTTCCGCCCTTTCAGGGCTTGTATTTGGGTTTTATAAATACGTAGGGCGATGCCCTACGCTATATAATGGAAGGCTTTCAGCCTTATCAATGTTGATGTCAATCTGTCCTGATAGTTTCTACGCTATATAATGGAAGGCTTTCAGCCTTATCAATGTTGATGTCAATCCGTCCTGATAGTTTCTACGCTATATAATGGAAGGCTTTCAGCCTTATCAAGCTGATATCAATCCGTCCTGATAGTTTCTACGCTATATAATGGAAGGCTTTCGGTCTTATTTTAAAAGATTCCCGGTAGCGCTTCAGACTTTGGTCCCAGATTCTTGAATTCCCCATTCAGACCAGCTTCCTCCTTCGGATTCAGTTCCAAAGACTTCTTCATGTCCTCTACAGAACCATCCTTATCACCATTCAGCAATTTAGCACGTCCGCGTTCTTTGTAGGCCTCTGCAAAGTTCGGATTCAGTTCGATGGCTTCATCAAACAGTCCGATGGCTTCCGTCAGCTTCTTCTGATTGATATAAAGTTGTCCTAAATAAAGGTAAGCCTGTTCGTTGAACGGGTTTATTTCCGTTACCAGTTTGTAATCCTCTTCCGCTTCCTCGTCCTGACCGTTGGCTTCTTTCACTTTTCCACGTAGGAGCATGGCAGTTTCTTCTTCCGGATTTTGGGCAAGTACAGCATCTATATCTTCCATCATTTCTTTATACTGTTTCAGATTTAACAAGGCTTCCGCACGTAACAGACGGGCTTCGATGAAATCGTCTTTCAAAGTGATCGCTTTGGTGAGATGGGCAATAGTCATCAGATCGTCGTTCTGTCCCTTGCGGGCTTTTCCTAACAGAAAATGAGCTACGGCATTTCCCTCTTCGATGGCAATCGCTTTATTGGCAGCCTTTTCCATAGCTTGATAATCTTCCTGGATGAAGCATACATTTGCTAGTGTCAGGAAAGTACTCGTGACATGAGGCTCCATTGCAGCCATTTTCTCCAACAGTTCGCGGGCTTTTGCCGTTTCTTCCATGTGAATGTAGAGTTGGCTAAGATAGCCCATTGTTTCAAACTCTTCCTGGATGGCAAGAGCTTCAGTAAAACATTTTACTGCATAATCCGGACGTCCCATGCGTTGTGCACGTAAACCGTCGTATTTGAAAATCTCGAAATTTTTCTGATCGTTTTTCTGTTTTTCACTTTCCGGAGTTTCTGATTTACCGGAGAAGAATGATTTAAAAAAGTTCGGCATGGTTGTGTTATTTTTGAGTTACCTCGCAAAGGTAGTAACTTATTTTGAAATATGTATCATTCCGTCCTGCATCTTCCACTCGCCTTCTTCCAATAAATATTGGATGACTTCACTGATTTTCTCTGTCTCCGCTTCTATTTTCTCGGCTATTTCTGCCGGTGTATGCGGCTTTTGAGTAAGTAATTCGGCTATTCTCTTTTTCAGTTCTTCAAGAGATTCCCCGGTCAGTGTATCTGTTACACGGTGACTAAGGCAAACATCACATTGTCCACAGTTATGCTCGTTTTTCTCTCCGAAGTAGCGGAGCAGCATCCGGCTTCGGCACACATTCTCCGAAGTGACATATTCTTCCATCGCCTTGATGCGAGCTTCATACCGGGCTTTACGCTCTTCGTAGACAGCAGGGGGGATGTGCACAAAACGAAGTTCCTGCCGTTCGCGCGTATATATAATATAAGGAGTCTTTTTGTGCGGAATATAATCCACGATGCGACGTTTGGTAAGCGTGACCAATATGTTATAAATCTGTTCGCGGGTCAGTCCGGTACGTACGGACAGGGTGGCTTCGCTGATATAGGCATAATCGGTAAACACTCCGGTGTAAGAACGGAGAATCATCTGTATCAGTGCTTCAGCTTCCGTTCCCATTTCCCGCAGTTTGTACAATTCGTCCCGGCGAATCGTAAAAAGGATGCGTGAGGCGTTGTCCTGTTCGTCCGTATATTCCAGATAACCGGCTTGAGTCAGTATTTTTAGTGCACTGTCTACCGGAACCGGGAAGTATTTGAACTTCCGGCAAAACTCTTCCAGGTTAAATTCACGGACACATTGGAAACCGTCGCCCATTGCCATCTGATAGTAATATTGCAGATGTTCATACACATTGAGAATGTAGTCTTTATCGGGAAAAGTATCCACTACACGCTTGTGTAACGTCGTTCTGTCCGTTTTAGTATATAAGATTACGGCATACGCTTTCTCACCGTCTCTTCCTGCACGTCCGGCTTCTTGAAAGTAGGCTTCGAGAGAATCGGGGAGATCAAGATGTAATACGATACGCACGTCGGGCTTATCGATCCCCATTCCAAAGGCATTGGTAGCTACCATTACGCGAACTTCTCCGTTTTGCCAGCGTTTTTGACGGAGGTCCTTTACGGCATTATCCAGTCCGGCGTGATAAAAGTCGGCGGTGATATCTTCATTTACCAGTAATTCGGTGATTTCTTTGGTCCGTCGTCTGTTGCGGACATAGATAATGGCGCTGCCCGGTACCTTTCGTAAGATATGCAGCAACTCTTGAGTCTTGTTATCCGTTTGTCGGACCATATACGCCAGGTTTTTCCGCTCGAAACTCATGCGGAAAACATTCTCTTCACGGAAATCCAAGCGGGCTTGAATATCTTTCACCACTTCCGGAGTGGCGGTGGCGGTCAGTGCCAGTACTGGAATTCCCGGTAACAGTGCCCGTATCTCGGCAATTTTCAGGTAAGCGGGGCGGAAGTCATATCCCCACTGTGAGATACAGTGACTTTCGTCAACTGTAATCATGGAGACTTTCATCGACCGCAGTTTGGTGCGGAATATTTCCGTGTCCAGACGTTCAGGAGAAATATAGAGGAATTTGTAATCACCGAAGATGCAATTTTCCAGTGCCGTGAGAATTTCCTGCCGCGTCATGCCGGAGTATACGGCAAGAGCTTTGATGCCGCGTTTGCGCAGATTCTGCACCTGGTCTTTCATCAGGGCAATGAGCGGAGTAATGACAATGCAAATTCCTTCCTGGGCGAGAGCAGGCACTTGAAAGGTGATGGACTTACCGCCTCCGGTGGGCATGAGCCCCAGTGTATCTTTGCCTTCGCCGATACTGGTGATGATCTCCTCCTGCAAGTCGCGGAAGGAGTCATATCCCCAATATTGTTTTAATATCTCCTGATACTTATTCAATCGGCTTTATATCCTCGATTTGAAGTTGAACTTCGCCACGCTTATGCGTGTTTTCTTCAATAGTGTAACAGATGTCGAACGAACGTTTTGTTTTGATATAGCGCACATGCGAACTCTGTCCGAACGCAATGCCGTTCATTACATTATTCGATTTGTTATCAACCAGTTCGAGCTTGATATGTTCCTGATCGCGTCCTACCACTTTACTCGTTCCATAATCATAAACGTGATGAGTGCAGAAAATGGGTTTCGTGTTGTCGGGACCGAAAGGATTAAACTTCTTCAGGTCGTTGAAGAACTTGGACGAAATATCCCTGAAGTCGATTTCAGCATCAATTTCGATGACGGCACTGGTTTGTTCCGGCAGGATATGCCGTGAAACGTAGTCTTCGAACCGTTTGGTAAAAGCATCCACATTCTCCACTTTCATTGATAGTCCGGCGGCGTATGTATGTCCTCCGAAGTTTTCCAGCAGGTCGCGGCAATATTCGATTGCTTTATATACGTCGAAACCGGAAACAGAACGTGCGGAACCAGTTGCCATGTCATCCGTCCGTGTCAGTACCACGGCAGGGCGGTAGTACACTTCCGTCAGGCGGGAAGCTACGATACCGATCACTCCTTTGTGCCATTCTTCGTTGTAGAGCACAATAGAGCGGCGGTCGACTAATCCTTCCAGATTGGCAACAATGTTGTTTGCCTCTTCCGTCATACTCTTGTCGAGGTCTTTCCGGGTTTCGTTGTACTGGTTGATTTGTCCGGCTTTCTCAAGTGCCACCGAGAAGTCTTTTTCCGTCAGCAAGTCTACAGCTTCTTTCCCATTCTGAATACGTCCCGATGCATTGATGCGCGGTCCGATTTTAAACACAATATCGCTGACGGTGATTTCTTTTTCAGAAAGTCCGCATACATCGATAATGGCCTTCATACCGATACTCGGGTTACTGTTCAGTTGTTTCAGACCGTGGTAGGCGAGAATACGGTTTTCACCCATAATCGGAACGATGTCCGATGCGATACTCACGGCTACGATGTCGAGCAACGGAATCAGATGATGGAATTCGATGCCGTTACTAATGGCGAATGCCTGCATAAACTTGAAACCGACTCCACAACCGGAAAGGTGGGTGTACGGGTACGTGTTGTCCAGGCGTTTGGCGTTCAATATAGCTACGGCAGGCGGGAGAATATCATCCGGCACGTGATGGTCGCAGATGATAAAGTCAATCCCTTTTTCTTTGGCATACGTGATTTCCTCTACTGCTTTTATTCCGCAATCGAGTACAATAATCAGTCCCACACCGGTTTCAGCGGCGTAGTCCACTCCTTTTTTAGAAATGCCATACCCTTCGTTGTAGCGGTCGGGTATGTAATAATCAAGGTTCGAATAGAACTGTTGAATAAACTTGTAGACCAATGCCACGGCAGTAGTACCGTCTACGTCATAATCTCCATAAATTAGAATACGTTCTTTCTTTCCCATCGCCCTGTTCAGACGTTCTACTGCAATATCCATATCCTTCATCAGGAACGGATCGTGCAGGTCGGGCAACTGCGGGCGGAAAAACTTCTTGGCATCTGCTGCCTTCGTAATTCCCCGCTGTACCAAAAGTTGTCCAAGAATCGGGCTAATCCCTAATTCCTGGGCCAATGTCTGGCTTGTCTCTGCCTGTTCGGGTGTAATGGGTCGATAATTCCATTTGTGATTCATTTTATATATTGTTTTTTCTTTTTCTGTTCTCAAGGGTTGGAAAGGCACTTCTTCCCAACAAGGGGTAAAAGTACGAAAAAAAGCGGAAGTGTATAGTAGATAAGACGAAAATATTTCAAGGGCAGTGGAAAACCGGAAGTTTGATATGGGGTGTCTTTTAGTTTTTATAGTTGATTTTTGGAAGATAACTTTTTTGGTTTATCTTTGCTCCACCAATAAGAATCTGATAAATGAGAAAGCCGGGTAACGTCACAGACTCCAATATGACATTTGATAATATCTATTCAGAGTATTATCAACGTTGCTTTCTATTCGCCAAATCCTATCTCCATGATGAAATGCTGTCGAAAGATATAGCTTCCGAAGCGATGATTACCTTATGGACTACGATGAAAACGGAAGAAGTGGATAATATCCGTGCTTTCTTGATGACCGTAGTAAAGAACCAATCGTTGAATCATCTGCGAAACGAACATCTGCGGATGGAAGCTCGTGAGAATATCCTGAATGACGAACTCTATGAGCTTGACTTCCGCATCTCTTCTTTGGACGCCTGCAATCCGACGGATATTTTCTCGGAAGAGATTAACAGGATTGTCAATCGGACATTGGATACATTGCCGCTGCAAACCCGGAATGTTTTCAGAATGAGCCGCTATGAGAACAAATCTATAAAAGAAATAGCCGATACGTTGAATATCAGCGTCAAAGGTGTCGATTATCATATAGGTAAGGCGTTGAAAGCCTTACGTGTTAATCTGAAAGATTATCTTTATCTCTTCTTCATTTAATAAAGTACTGCTTTATTCCCAGTCTATTAATAGATAACTTCTTTTGTATTAAGTCTAAACTTGTATTTCATTAGTTGCAAACTTCTTTTTGATTACTTTCAAACTATAAACGCAAGTTCTGTTTTTATAATCAAAGCTTGCATTTATAGTTTACAGTTAGGCAAGTGCAACTTTACTATTGGATAAGAGGAAGTTTATACCTAATAGACAGCAACTTTTCTATTAATATATAAGGAGTGAAGAAGTACTGTCCTAAGCATTAATAACCTGTTGATTGAAGAATAACTCACTTTTTCATCTTTTCAACTAGTGAACTTCTTTCCTGGTGTGTCTATTATGTACAGGGCGGATAAATGCTTTGGATAATAGAACGCTATATGGACATAAGACTACTTAATAAATATATTGCCGGTGACGTACTTCCCGAAGAAAAGAAAGAAGTGATACGCTGGATGAAAGAGAGCGAAGAACATCGTGAACAACTGATGCAGTTACATCGCATTTATAACGCAACCCTTTGGAACGGAAACGTTGACGGACAGAATACGAAGAATACGGAAAAGAAGAAGCCTGTAATGCGGTATCTCTGGACGTCGATGAAGATAGCCGCGGTAGTTGCCATGCTCGCTTTCATCATCCATAAGGAATATCAGGGCTATCGGTTGGAGCATTCTACCGACATGCAGACTGTGACCGTTCCAGCAGGACAGCGTGCCAATCTGATATTGGCTGACGGGACAACAGTTTGGTTGAACTCCAACTCCACATTGAAATACCCCGCTAACGGCTTCCACTCTAAAAACAGAAAAGTGGCTTTGGAAGGAGAAGGATACTTTGAAGTGGCGCACGACGAGAAACACCCTTTCATTGTTGAAACGCAGAAATATGATATCCGGGTATTGGGAACCACTTTCAATGTGTCCGCCTATCCGAATTCCGATATGTTTGAAACGTCTCTGATAGAAGGAAAAGTAACCGTCTACCAGCCGGATACGCAAAACGAAATAGTGCTGAAACCGTATGAGAAAGTAGAAGCGAGAGACGGTAAATTTTATAAAGAGGCATTCACTTCGGACAACGATTTCCTCTGGCGGATGGGAATCTATTCCTTTAAGAATGAACCTTTGGAAACGGTATTCAAGAAATTGGAGCAATATTATGAAGTGAAGATTATCAACAATAATCAAGAGATAGCTTCCCGTCCGTGTACAGGTAAGTTCCGGCAGAAAGAAGGTATTGAACACGTGATGAAGGTATTGCAGAAGTACGTTAAATTTAACTATATGCAGGATGATGAGAAGAATCAGATTATCATCTATTGATAAAGAAGTATGAATCCTAAAATGAAAAACATGAGAACAAGAGCACCTGTCTGTTTAAAACGAAAATATCGGTAAATGCTGCAACATTTACCGATATGTGAGAAGTCAATAAAAAGACTCGACTTTCATTCCAAATCTTTATGTATTAACTTAATAACTCTAGGCAAAGATATGAAAAATAATCTTTGGTGTGGACGTATTGTCCATAGAAAAACACACTCTACTCAAATTTTAAGAATTATGAGGTTAACTGTCTTTTTCCTGTTATTCATTATTTTTGAGACGTATGCCCTGGATGGCTATTCTCAGAATCAAAAAGTTACGATGAATAAAGGAACCGCAACATTCGCCGAAATCATCAGGCAGATTGAAAAACAAACAGACTATTTGTTTATCTATAATGAACACGAGATTGCTTTGGACAAACAAATAGCAGTATCTACTCGGGAAACCACGGTTGCCGAAATTCTTAATAGAGTTTTGCAAGGAACAGGTTTCTCGTATACGATGGAAGGCAACCATATTATTCTGGTGAAAAGTATGGAGAAAATGAAAAACGTAACTCTCGGTCGGAAGATAACAGGAACTGTGAAAGATGATTTGGGAGAGGCTATTGTCGGTTGTAATGTAGCTGTTAAAGGTGAGAAAATAGGAGCCATCACCGATATGGATGGAAGATATACTATCGAGGTTCCGGACAATAGTATATTGGTTTTCTCATTTTTAGGTTATAAGAGCGTTGAATCTCCCGTCAAGAATAATTCGGTTATCAATATAACCATGCAAGAAGACTCCAGATCTTTGGAAGAAGTGGTAGTTGTAGGTTATGGAACACAGAAGAAAGTCAATTTGACAGGTGCCGTGTCTGTGGTTGAGGGGGATCAATTGGCAGGGCGTTCTGCTTCGACTATGTCTCAATTACTGCAAGGAGCAGTTCCTAACATGACTGTCTCTTTTTCTTCCGGTCGTGCAGGAGATGGAGGTTCGTTTAATATCAGAGGTGTGAATTCCATTAGTGGTTCTGCCAAACCGTTGGTCCTTATTGATGGAGTGGAGGGAGATGTGAATCGTGTCAATCCGAATGATGTCGCCTCTGTTTCGGTCTTAAAAGATGCGTCGTCTGCGGCAATTTATGGAGCACGTGCCGCCTATGGAGTTATTCTGGTAACTACAAAAACGGGAGAAAAAGGCAAAGTCACTCTTAATTATAACGGACGATATAGCTTTAGTGATGTAACTACGTCGACAGATTATGAAACCCGTGGATATTATGCGGCCGGTATTAGTGATATGTTTTTCTCTACCTGGCAAGGGACACCATTGCTCACATATACGGAAAAGGATTATCATGAGTTGTGGATCAGGAGAAATGATAAGACGGAACAACCCGAACGGCCCTGGGTAGTAACTGAAAACGGACAGTATAAATACTATGGGAATTTTGATTGGTATAATTATTTATATGACCATAAACGTCCGACGCATGAACATAATGTAAGCATTTCCGGTGGAAGTGAACATTTGAAGTTCCGGCTTTCCGGAGGATATTATAATCAGAAAGGAGTTCTTAAAATACAACCGGACAAGTATGAACGCTATAACTTCAAATCAAGGCTGGAAGCCAAAGTGACTCCATGGTTATCCGTCAGTAATAATACCTCTTATTTCAAATCGAATTACTCCTATCCGGGACTTGGTGGAGTGAATACAATATTTAAGAATGCAAGCTATCGTGCCTTGCCTATATTAGTGCCTGTACATCCTGACGGTACACTGGTGTATGAAACTAATATAATGAACTATACTTTGGCGGGTACCACCGTTGCATTATCTAATAAGAAACATAATAATAAAGATGAGATAGACGAGTTTATGACCACATTTGAAGTCGTTATAAATCCGGTAAAACATGTTGAAATCATAGGGAATTACACATATTCGAAATATGACAAGAAATGTACCAATAGAAGTGTAGACATGCAATACTCCAAGGTACCGGGTGTTACGATTACCATGCCCGAGAGTACAAGCGGAGGGAATAAACTGACTGTGTTGAATACAAAAAATCTGTATTATGCATATAATGCTTACGGAACTTATGGTAACTTGTTTGCCGGCTCTCATAATGTGAAACTGACAGGCGGTATCAACTATGAGACAAAATCTTATGAAGATCTGACTGTGAGTAAAGATGGACTGTTATCTGATGAATTGAATGACTTTAATCTGGCTAAGGGAGAAAATACAGTAGTCACCGGAGGAAAGAATAAATATGCTTTATTTGGCGTCTTTTATAGGGCAAACTATGATTATAAAGGAAGATACCTGTTTGAGGCGAGCGGAAGATACGATGGCAGTTCCCGGTTTAAAAAAGGCCATCGGTACGGCTTCTTCCCATCGTTCTCCGCCGGATGGCGCATTAGCGAAGAGCCTTTTTATGGAGCATTGAAAAATACAGTAGATAACCTAAAGTTACGACTGTCTTATGGAACTTTGGGCAATCAGCAAGTTGGTTATTATGATTATCTGCAGCAAATAGAAACAGGAAAAGTTCTTAATTATTCGTTTGGTGATAAAGAAAAAGCCTCGTATGCCTATGAAACCGCTCCTAATGCTTCCGACTTGACATGGGAAACCGTAGTTACTAAAAATATTGGTCTTGATATCGGTATCTTCAATAATAGATTGAATGTTTCGGCAGATGCTTATATAAGGGATACAAAAGACATGCTAATGCCCGGCAAAGCATTACCGTCTGTCTATGGCGCAAAATCTCCTAATATGAATGCTGCTGACTTAAGGACCAAAGGTTGGGAATTGGTCGTTGCCTGGAATGACCGTTTTAATGTAATGGACAAACCTTTTAACTATGGTGTTTCGTTTGGAATCGGGGATAATGTCTCCAAGATTACGAAATATGATAACCCTAATAAAGAAATCAGCTCTCCTTATGTCGGTCAGAGACTGGGAGATATATGGGGGTATATGGTTGATGGCTATTTTGCGACAGATGAAGAGGCAGCTAATTATGGAGTAGACCAGAGTGTCGTAAACTATATCATCAATAATGCCGTTGTCGATAGAGGACTGCATGCTGGAGACATGAAATATCTCGATCTTGATGGCAATAATAAGATCGAACAAACTGTCAGTGCTAATGATATTAAGGACCAACGGATTATAGGTAATTCTCTTCCGCGCTATACGTACAGTATCAGACTTAATGCAGAATGGAATGGCATTGACTTTTCCGTGTTCTTTCAGGGAGTGGGGAAACAAGACTGGTACCCATCCAGTGATGCATTTGCCTTTTGGGGACCGTATAGTTCACCAGCACCAAGTTTCATTCCGAAGGATTTTCTGGCAGACGTATGGAGCGTAGACAATCCTGATGCTTATTTCCCCCGCCCCAGAGGATATATCGCATGGACTGATGGCCGTTCCTTGTCATCGGTTAATAACAGATACTTGCAAAGTCTTGCCTATTGCCGACTGAAAAACCTGACCGTAGGATATACGTTACCTGTTAAATGGTTATCAAAGATACATGTACAGAAAGCCCGTCTCTATTTCAGTGGTGAGAATCTGCTCACATTAGACAGGCTGGATACGGATTATATTGATCCGGAAGCGGCTGCTGCCGGAACAAATTGGAAAACAGGTAAGACTAATGCACTCTCTTATCCGTTCTCAAAGACTTATTCTTTTGGTATTGATATTACATTCTGATAATAACTAATATATCTATATATGAAAACCAAGTTTTGTATCATATTTATGTGGTTGTTTACCATTCTTTTTATATCGTGTGATAAACTGGACCTTTATCCTGAAGACAGTTTGTCTCCAACCACCTATTTCAAGAATGAAAACGAACTTCAACTGTATAGTAATCAGTTTTACTATAATATACTGCCTACGGCAGCAGATATTTATAAAGATAATGCAGATGTATTGATTGTTTCTCCGTTGGATGATGAGGTAACTGGGCAACGGATCATTCCATCGACGGGTGGAGGATGGAATTGGGAGGCATTGAGAAGTCTTAATTTCTTGTTAGAGAATTCTCATAATTGTGAAGATCAAGATGTACGTAATAAGTACGATGCAATCACCCGTTTTTTCAGGGCTTATTTTTACTTTAAGAAAGTACAGCGATTTGGAGATGTCCCCTGGTATGATAAAGTACTGGATTCGTCTGATGCTGAACTGTTGTATAAACCCCGGGATTCCAGAGAGTTTGTGATGCAGAAAATCATTGAAGATTTGGATTTTGCTATTACTACTTTATCCAAAGATAAAGAACTTTACAGAGTCAGTAAATGGGCTGCATTGGCACTGAAGTCAAGAGTTTGTTTGTTTGAAGGCACTTTCCGTAAGTATCATGGGATAGCAGACTACGAAAAATATTTGGATGCGTGTATTACTGCTTCCGATGACTTTATGAAGAATAGTGGATATAGCTTGTATAAAACAGGCAGTACTCCTTATCAGACTCTTTTTTCTTCCTTGAATGCCATTCAGCAGGAAATTGTTTTGGCTAGAGACTATAATGGGACACTGAATATCCGTCACGACGTGCAAGGTTTTGAAAATACAGCTTCGAAAGGCAGACCCGGATTATCGAAAAAGATTGTAAATATGTATTTGAATAAGAACGGTTCCCGTTTTACGGACATGCAAGGATATGCCACTAAGGTATTCTTTGATGAATGTCAGAACAGAGATCCTCGTTTGGCACAGACCATCCGTACTCCCGGATATATACGTCCGGGAGAAACGAAACAGTCGGGTCCTAATTTCTCTTCGGCAATGACTGGGTATCATTTAATTAAATATTCGGGTGCCACCAAATATGATGTAGGTGACACGTCTGAAAATGATTTTCCTATTTTCAGGACGGCGGAGGTTTTTTTGAATTATGTGGAAGCCAAAGCGGAAAGGGGAACGTTGGAACAGAATGATATTGACAGGACGATTAAATTAATAAGGGATAGGGTAGGAATGCCGAACCTGAATATGAGTGACGCTAATACGGACCCCGATCCTTATCTGCTGAATGTCTATCCTAATGTCTCTGAAACGAATAAAGGAGTCATACTGGAAATCCGTCGTGAAAGAGTCATAGAATTGTTAATGGAAGGCTTCCGTTATTATGATTTAATGCGTTGGAAAGCGGGGAGTTGTATGGATGATGAGTTTTTGGGAATGTATTTCCCCGGTCCGGGTAATTATGACCTGAATCATGACGGGACTATTGATGTCTGTCTGTATAAAGGAGCAAAGCCTGGTGGTGTCAATGCGCTTGAATATCTGGAGATTGGAGTTACGGTAGAACTGACAGAAGGAGAATCCGGGAATGTGATTTGCTATAAAGATGTTCCTCGCCAGTGGAATGAAGAACGGGACTATTTATACCCGATTCCAAGGCAGGACCGTATTTTGACAAATGGAGCTCTGACACAGAATCCGGGATGGAATGATAATTTAAACTTTTAATTTGATTGGTCATGAAAGAATATAGAATAATGATATTACTAGTTTCTACGCTTTTTATAATAGCTATCAGCTGCTCCAGCCAACTGGACAATGAAGATTTCAGCGATATGATAGGAAAGGGACAGAATTATACTCCTCCTCCTATCCCGGTTGAAAAACCGACATTGAAGGACAAAGATGGCTGGAAAATAGATTCTATTGACGGAAAGAGTTTTATATGGTACTCCTATAATAAAGGGGCTTTCAATGCCCAACAACAAATAAATGTGCTTGAAATCGACCTGTCGAGTCCTGATTACGAATTGGAGTTTGTTTCGGCTCCTCAACTCGATTCTTTGTCAAGCGTTGCTCTGAAACATGATGCGGTAGCCGGAATTAATGGTACGTATGAACTTGAAGCCTCTTTCGTAAAAGTCAATGGCTCAATAATTTCACCGATCACTCTTCCCGAAGGTCATTTAAGATATTGGAAACATGAAGGGGCCATAGCTTATGACGGCTATAAGGTTGAAATTGGATATGGAACAAAGGAATCATATTCCTATAATTCAATGCCTAACATATTCTCGGGAGCACCAGTCTTGATAGATAATTATCAACCGGTAGGTGAAACATTTATTGGAGATATAACCGGAATCAACCTGAATTCCCTGGATGGAGAGGATTACCGAAGACATCAGGGAGTACGTCATCCCCGTACCGCTGTGGCTTTGACAGAACAGAATAAACTTTTGTTGGTAACAGTGGACGGTCGTGCGGATTTGGCGGCAGGAATGACTGCCAAAGAGCTTACCTCCTTTATAAACCAGTATTTTAAACCACAGCATGCCTTGAACGTAGACGGGGGAGGGTCTACAACGATGTATATACGCGACAGTAATCTTTCAGCCACAGATGTAGTCAACTATCCGTGTGATAATAAAAAGTTCGATCATTACGGACAACGCAGTGTCAGGACTTTCATCTTGGTAAAGAAGCATAGCAACGGGCAGTTGTTTGACTCTGGTGACGGTTCGGAGGATAATCCTTATATTATAAAAACGGCGAGACATATGCAGGATATGCATAAGGTCAATTATTCTAAAGGAATGGTTTATTTCAGAATGGAGGCCGATGTGAATATGTCAGGGATTGATTGGCAGGCTTTGAATGTGAGTGAGCCTTATGACAGACTCGTCCATTTTGACGGAAACGGGCATGTTATAAAAGGCTTGAAATCGCAAGGTAACTATGCCAGCTTGTTCGGGGTGTTATGTGGAGTCTGCAAGAATTTGGGAATTGTGGATGCAGATATTGTGGCACAAAATGGAGGCGGAATATTAGCCGGTTATGTAGGGATAAAAATCCCGACTTCGGACGTATTTACCGGAAGTGTAGAAAATTGTTATACGAGCGGAAAGGTATCGGGATTTGATATAATTGGCGGTATTTCCGGTAATATCGGTAAACCGAGCGGCTCTGTGTATTCGTCCATTAAGAATTGTTATTCTACTGCTACGGTTACAGCGAAGAATGAAACAGGAAATTCACGTGCCGGGGGGATAGTAGGTATTGTCTGGGCTGGTGGTATATTGGAGAATTGCTATGCGGCAGGTGAAGTTATTTCAATGAATTCCGGAGCAGCAGGTATCGGAGCTTATTTTGATACTGCACCTAAAAGATGCGTTGCTTTGAATAAATTAGTGGAAAATAAGAAAAATGGTGTAAATTTGGGGCGTATTGCCGCCTTCATGGGAGCAGCTAATATGACGGTTGTTGATTGTTGGGCAACAGACGATATGAAGATTTTGAATGCCGGAGTACCTAAAACCGAATTTTCCGGTGAATTAGTCGGTGTGAAGCAACCCCACGATGGGGAAACTAAGTCGAAGGAGTTCTTATCGAATATGCAGAACTACCTTGATGCAGGATGGGGAAACTCATGGTATTACAAGGTAAATGCGAAAGGATATCCTATTCTGTTATGGCAATATAATCGGGAAGATTATAATACGGACATTACTGGTCATTAAGACTAATATATATTATACTTAACACATTTATTCGTTAGTTTATGAAGAAAAACTTGTTAATCGTCGTTATCCTGGCTGTGTGCTCCATTGAAATGGTAAAAGGGCAGACAGTAGCGGATTCATTGGCAATTGTATCTGCTTGTTGGAAGATAGAAAATCCTCAAAAAGGAATTGTATATAAGTATGCTTCTATCCCTCAATTATATCAAGGTCCCCAATCTATCAGCCTGATAGAAATTGATCCTGTTGCAGGTTTGAAAGTCGGTGTTGCCGTTTCGGATAAAATGAAAGAAACAAGTAAGATTGCTTCTGAATATAACGCCATTGCAGCCATTAATGGCTCCTATTTTGACATGAAACGGGGAAACTCGGTCTGCTTCCTGAAGACGGATCGCCAGGTTATTGATACAACGATGCAGAGTGAGTTTAAACTGCGTGTTACAGGAGCTATTAATGTGCGCAAAGGGAAGATAAAGTTAATCCCTTGGAGCAAACAGATAGAAAAGGAATATGAAGGGGAAACAGGTATAGTACTTGCTTCCGGTCCGCTGATGCTGAAAGACGGACAGATTTGCGATTGGAATTCATGTGGCACGAATTTTATCCGAACCAAGCATCCTCGTAGTGCTGTTGCCACCACTAAGGAGGGGAAAATATTGTTGATAACCGTAGACGGACGTTTCCCGGAGCAAGCCGAAGGAGTGAATATTCCGGAACTGGCACATTTGATTCGTATTTTAGGAGGTGAGGATGCGTTAAATTTGGATGGAGGCGGGTCTACTACCCTTTGGCTGTCCGGTGCATCGGATGATGGAGTTGTTAATTATCCTTGTGATAATGGGCGGTTTGACCATGCTGGGGAGCGTAAGGTGCCTAATATTCTTTGTATACATTAATACTACTCTTTAATGAGAGTATTTATTTAGCTCAATAACGGATGGGAGAGTGCTTCATCCAACTGTTTTACAGTTATGAGCATAATCGTGATATATTCTTTCCTCCATAAAGTTGAAAAAACATAGAAGTATCTGCCGCAGGTATCTGTAACGCTCCAACTGTTTGTCAGCTAGCGTATTACGCGCTTTTTGTTGCAGGTGGCA
>OGOR01001147.1_pt1 | contig 16250 bp, 11 predicted proteins | sample 1552771 | NCBI WGS metagenome assembly OGOR01 (sample SAMEA2580124, study PRJEB22360) | human gut metagenome | biome: human gut; feature: human-associated habitat; material: faeces | place: Denmark | collected 2008/2010
CCAGATGGCAAAGGCATAGAACGAACCGGCATACGCATAGTCTCGTTCACGGGGTTGTGCAGGAGTTTGGTTGAGGTAGAGCACGATAGCGATACCTGTCATAAAGAACAGGAAGAATACCACCCAGAATTGCTGGATACCTCGCTGGCTATGGTAAGCCTGCCAGAAGAGTCCGATTAAGCCGAGAATCAGCGGCAGACAGTAGAATACATTGTGACCTTTATTGTTTTTGAGATCCTGCGGAAGCAGTTCCTGATTACCTACCAGCAGGTTATCGATAAACGGAATACCGGTGATCCAGTTACCGTGTTCAATTTCTCCGCTACTCTGTATGTCGTTCTGCCGTCCGGCAAAATTCCACATGAAGTAACGCCAGTACATGAAGTTCAACTGGTAAGAGAAGAAGAATTTGATATTTTCCCATTGGTTAGGCATATTTACCATCACCATTTCTCCACACTGGTCGTAAGGAACGTCATGCCCTTTGATGTCTACCCATTGCTTGTAGAGCGGTGCGTGTGACGAACTGTACATACGCGGGAAAAACATATTCTGTGCATATTCATATTCCACACGTCCGGGAAGTTCGATATAAGAGTCTTTTTCGTCGGGAGAAGTCTTTTCCTTACGGACAAACTTGCTTCCGGCTTCCGATTGGCGTGGAATACAATAACCGTCCTTCACGTCGAGTGCCACTTTCGAAGAGTAGGCAGGACCGTAGAAAAGCGGACGGGTTCCGTATTGTTCACGACCGAGGTATTCGCCCAGTGTGAATATATCTTCCGGTGAGTTTTGGTCCATCGGAGTGTTGGCAGTAGAACGGATAACGATCAGTGCGTAAGAAGAATACCCGATTACGATCATCATGGTGCACAGCAATGCCGTGTTCATGGTGCGGGCGGTGATACGCCATCTCTCTTTGATTTTAGCCTGTACACCCGGAGCAAGATAAAGTCCCAGTGCGGCGATAATCAGAATACCGATGATGATACTGCTGGCTCCGTGTCCGTAGAATGGGATACCCAGCAAAGCGATCGTCAGGATAAAGGAGATAGCCATGCGGGCTTTGTTCTTTTCGGTGTAACTTTCGTATACACCCCAGATCAGAGCGGCCGCAAGCAGAATGATATAAACCACTACGCCCGAGTTGAACGACATTCCGAGTCCGTTGACGAACAACAGTTCAAACCAGCCGCCTACTTTCACGATACCCGGTACGATGCCGTAAAGCACGGCTGCAACGAGCACCATTGAACCTAATAGCGCAATTAACGAACCTTTGGCGGTAGCATTCGGAGTTTTCTTGTAGTAATATACCAATACGATGGCAGGCAGACAAAGCAAGTTCAGCAAGTGCACACCGATACTCAATCCGGTCAGATAGGCGATGAGGATAATCCAACGGTCGCTGTGCGGCTGGTCGGCTACGTCTTCCCATTTCAGAATCAACCAGAAAACAACAGCGGTAAACAGAGAGGAGAAGGCATATACTTCACCTTCCACGGCCGAGAACCAGAATGTGTCACTGAATGTATAAACCAGTGCACCGATCAGTCCGCTACCCATCACTGTGATAAGCTGTCCTTTGGTGATATTGTTTTCGTCAGTGATAATCAGTTTGCGTACCAGGTGGGTGATGCTCCAGAAAAGGAACAGAATACAGGCGCCACTCATGAGGGCACTCATGTAATTCACCATTTTAGCAACAGTTGTTACGTCGGAAGCAAATTGAGAAAACAGATTCGCCACTAGCATGAAGAAAGGTGCGCCGGGCGGGTGTCCGACTTCCAGTTTATAGCCGGTGGTTATGAACTCCGGGCAATCCCAGAAACTTGCGGTCGGTTCTATCGTCATGCAGTAGACTGTTGCCGCAATGATGAATGTAAGCCAACCCATGAGGTTGTTTACGGTTCTGTACTGTTTCATTAGCACTATCGTAGTTTATTCGTTAAAAACAAATTATGAGGTCGCAAAGATAGTGATTTGTAAGGATAATGAGGAAGAAAGTAAGAAATATTAAGTAACGGAGAGGTGATTTACTATCTCTTTCGATTTATTTTTCTACTTTTGCTTACTGACAATAAATGCTTGTGAAGTAATGGACAAGGACGTAAAGCTGGAACAAGAATTCGATCTGGTCTTCAAGGCACACTATTCACTAGTGAAGAAGTTTGCGTTGATGCTCCTCAAATCAGGGCAGGACGCGGATGACATCGCGCAGGAGGTTTTCACACGACTATGGGCCAAACCGCAGATTTGGCAGGACAACCCCGGGATAGACAAATATATCTATGCTATGACCAAACATGCCATTTTTGATTTTCTCAAGCATAAGCGCATAGAGCGGTCTTACCAACAGGCACAGATGGAAGAAAACCTTTTCAAAGACTTGTCTCCGTCGGATGACACGTTGGACGCCATCTATTATAAAGAAATACGATTGGCCCTGCAAATGGCCGTTGAACAGTTCCCCGAGCGCCGCCGGCTGATTTTCGAGATGAGTCGTCTCCATGGAATGAGTAATCTGGAAATAGCGGAAAAGCTTGATATTTCAGTGCGTACCGTAGAGCGTCAAATCTATCTTTCCTTGCTCGAACTAAAAAAAATCGTATATATTTTGTTTTTTCTTCATTTCATTTGAGTACTCTTCATAGTTGTGTCGTGCTATATATAGATTCACTACTAATAGCACAACGATATGAAGAATTATTTTCGGCAGATACTGACCTCGTTCACTAAGAATAATTATTCGGAAACCATCCGGCAGAATGTCTACGGATGGTTGACGGACAAGGAGCATGCCGTAGAAAAGGACAAAGCCTTAAAAGAAATCTGGGCGGCGGCGCACGCTATGGGCGAAGTGTCTCATGTGGAGAAAGAGCTCGAACGATGGAAACGGAATAACGGCTTTCACACAGTCTCTACGCTTCCTGCAACTTCTAATCGTAAAATCCGGATATTGCGTCTTTGGCAGTCCGTAGCGGCTGTTCTGCTGTTGATTGCCGTTTCTCTTGGTTATCTGGTGATGCAGGCGGAGAGAACGCAGAATGACCTTATACAGGAATTCATTCCGGTGGCGGGAATGCGGCATCTTTCTCTTCCGGATGGCAGTCAGGTTCAGTTAAATTCAAAAAGTACTTTGTTATATCCGAAACAGTTTACCGGAAAAGAGCGGTGCGTTTACTTGGTTGGTGAAGCCAACTTTAAAGTAAAGCCCGACAAGAAACACCCTTTCATTGTAAAGTCGGATGATTTTCAGGTGACTGCTTTGGGAACGGAATTCAATGTCAGTGCCTATCCCGAGAATCCGGAAGTCAGCACAGCATTGCTGTCGGGCAGTGTATTGGTAGAGTGGGGAAATCTGACCCGGCGGACCGTATTGCGGCCTGACGAACAGTTGACGTATGACAAAGAGAATCGTCGGTTCCGGGTGGTGCATCCCGATATGGCAGATGTCACAGCCTGGCAGCGGGGTGAACTGGTATTCAACGAAATGACAGTGGAAGATATTATACGCGTACTGGAACGGAAATACGATTATACGTTTGTCTATAGTCTGAATCAATTGAAGAAAGACCGATTGAGTTTCCGGTTCAAGGATAAAGCACCTCTGGCGGAAGTCATGGATATCATTGTCGATGTGGCGGGCAATTTGAAATTCAAGATAGAAGGAGATAAATGTTACATCACACGGAAAATAAATCAATAACTTAAAAAACACAATTACCGCCCATGAGAAAAAAGTATCCGGAACAGAGCGCCACTCCATCCCGGATATGAAATAATCAACTTTTCTGCATCAGAGTGTTATGCTCTGTTGATCTGATCTACGTGAATAACAACCTAGTTAACAAACTAATACTTAAAAGTTAATGCTACAAAATTACACATTTATAGCGGATAAGCGAGGTGTAAGAAGAAGTTTTCTACTCTTTTTCTGCTTATTTTTGCTACAAGTAACAGCTTTTGCTCAAAATGACGTGCGGATTACCATCCGTGAAAACAATATCACCGTCATTGAAGCATTGAAGAAAGTGGAAAAGCAGTCGGGACTGTCCATCGGATACAACAACTCGCTGCTGCGTGACAAACCTGCCCTCAATCTCAATCTGAATAAAGCCGGATTGGATTATTCTCTCTCTACTATCCTGAAAGGTACAGGCTGTACCTACGAATTGAAAGGGAAATACATCAAGATTATCCCTCAACCGGTACAAGAAAAACCATCTTCCGATAAACAAATCAAAGGAAAAGTGACGGACGAAACGGGTGAGCCGCTTATCGGTGTCAATATCCAGGTGCAAGGTTCTGCCAGCGGAGTCATTACGGACATTGACGGACACTATTCTATCGAAGCTCTGGCAGGCAGTATACTCAACTTTACCTATGTGGGTTATACTTCCCAAAGTGTAAAGGTCACGGACAAGAACGTGTACAATGTAGTACTTGCTGCCGCAGTAGAACAACTTAATGAAGTAGTTGTGACTGCTCTCGGCATCAAGCGCGAGCAGAAAGCCTTGAGCTACAATGTGCAACAGGTGAAAGCGGACGAAATCTCCGGCATTAAAGATGCTAATTTCATCAACAGCCTGAATGGTAAGGTGGCAGGTGTTACTATCAACAGCAGTTCTTCCGGTGTAGGTGGAGCCAGCAAGGTAGTGATGCGTGGTGCGAAATCTATCGAACAAAGCAGTAATGCGCTTTACGTCATCGACGGTATACCGATGTATAACTTTGGTGGCGGCGGTGGAATGGAATTCGACTCACGGGGTGCTACGGAGAGCATTGCCGACATTAATCCGGACGACATCGAAAGTATCTCCGTATTGACGGGTGCCGCAGCAGCTGCACTCTACGGTAGTAATGCCGCCAATGGTGCGATTGTTATTACTACCAAGCGCGGGCAAGTAGGCAAGTTGCAAGTGACGGTGAACAGCAATACTGAATTTGCCCGTCCTTTCGTGCTTCCTGAATTCCAAAACCGCTACGGGACGGGAAGCCGTGGGAAAGACGGAGGTTCTACCATCCTAAGCTGGGGAGCGAAGTTGAATGACGCCTCCCGCACCAATTATGAACCGAAAGATTTCTTTGATACAGGACTGATCTTCACCAATTCTGTCACCCTTTCTACCGGTACGGAGAAGAACCAGACCTTCTTTTCGGTGGCGTCGGTCAACTCCGAGGGCATTGTTCCCAACAATCGTTATAACCGTTTTAATTTTACTTTCCGCAATACAACGAATTTCCTGAACGATCGGATGAAGCTTGACATAGGAGCCAGCTACATCATTCAGAACGACCGCAACATGACCAATCAGGGTATTTATTCCAATCCCATCGTGCCTGTTTATTTGTTCCCGCGCGGCGATGACTTCGGACTTGTCAAAGTGTTCGAACGTTGGGATCCGGCACGCAAAATCAATACGATGTTCTGGCCGCAGGGCGAAGGTGACTACCGTATGCAGAATCCTTACTGGATTGCTTACCGTAATCTGCGTCTGAATCAGAAGAAGCGTTATATGCTGTCTGCTCAATTGAGCTATGACATTACCGACTGGTTGAATATATCAGGACGTGTACGTGTGGATAACACACACACCAAGTATGAACAGAAACTCTACGCCAGCTCCAACCTTACGATTACGGAAGAGAGTACGCAGGGACACTATACCATCTCCAAGCCTGACGAAACACAGACGTATGCTGACGTGCTTGCCAACATCAACAAGCGTTTTGCCGACTTCTCGCTTGTAGCAAACGTGGGTGCCAGCATAGTGAACAACAGATACGAAGATTTAAGCTATCGTGGGCCGATTCGTGAAAAGGGAATACCGAACGTGTTTAATGTGTTCGACCTCGACAACACAAAGAAGAAAGCCCGTCAAGATGAATGGCAGGAGCAGACGCAATCTGTTTTCGCCAGTGTGGAAGTGGGTTGGAAGAGTATGCTCTATCTCACACTGACCGGGCGAAACGACTGGGCTTCGCAGCTTGCCAACTCTTCTACGTCTTGTTTCTTCTATCCGTCCGTAGGTCTTTCGGGTGTTATCTCCGAAATGCTGACTTTGCCGGAATTTATCGACTATATGAAGGTGCGCGGCTCTTTCAGTTCCGTTGGTATGCCTTATCCCCGTAACCTGACGTCGCCTACTTACGAATACGATGAGGCCAACCAGCAATGGAAACCCAAGACGCATTACCCTATCAAAGACCTGAAACCGGAGCGTACCAACTCATGGGAACTTGGGCTGGATATGCGTCTTTTCAAGGACTTTAGCCTCGGTTTCTCATGGTATTTGGCGAATACTTTAAACCAGACCTTCGACCCGAAAGTCTCCGTATCTTCCGGTTACAGCAAGATTTATCTCCAGACAGGATATGTGCGCAACTCCGGTGTGGAACTTTCATTGGGTTACGGACATACATGGAACAATAATTTTCATTGGGAGAGCAACTTCACCCTTTCCCACAACAAGAATAAGATAATAGACTTAGTGACCTATTATATCCATCCTGAAACGGGATTGCCTATCACACAAAATCGTTTGGATGTAGGAGGATTGGGCAGGGCACGCTTCATTTTGAAGAAAGGGGGAACATTGGGTGACCTCTATACGCAAAGTGACCTGAAACGGGATAATAGTGGCATGGTGGAGATTGACCCTTCCGGTGCGCTGACCACTGAAGACAACCTACCCGACATTAAGCTGGGCAGCGTATTCCCGAAAGCCAATCTGGCATGGAGCAATCGTTTCGAGTGGCGTGGAATCAGTCTAGGTGCACTCTTTACGGCACGTATCGGAGGTATTGCTTATTCTGCCACACAGGCGGCAATGGATCAGTATGGAGTCTCCGAACGTTCGGCACAGGCCCGTGATAATGGAGGTGTATTGCTTAACGGACGTACTTTGGTAGATGCGCAAACGTATTACAGCCTCATCGGTAACAGTAGCGGATTGCCGCAGTATTACACTTTTAGCGCCACTAACGTGCGTTTGCAAGAAGCTAGCGTGGGTTATACCATTCCACGCAAGTGGTTGGGAAATGTGTGTGACATCAATGTCTCTGTGGTAGGCCGTAATCTGTGGATGATTTATTGCCGTGCACCTTTCGACCCTGAAGCTGTAGCTAATACAGGCAATTACTATCAGGGCATCGATAACTTCATGCTGCCGAGTACCCGTAATATCGGCGTGAATGTGAAAATAAACTTTTAATCCATTAAATCGGATCGTATGAAACAAGTGAAATCTTTTTTAAAGATATTTTCCCTGGGACTTCTTCTGGTTGGCGGAGCAGCCTGCACGGCTAACTTCGATGAAATCAACCGCAAGGAATACGAAGTGACTAAGGGGGAGCAGGGACGTGAGAACTATAACATAGGTTCTACTTTGCGAGGTTTGCAAGGGCTGGTGGTTCCCACCGAAGAGCATCTCTATCAGTTTATCGAGGCGTTGGCGGCAGGTCCGTTTGCCGGATATTTCGGAACTACGCTCGCGCGTACAGATAAATTTGAAACTTATAATCCGTCTGTCGACTGGCAGGACAAGACGTTCGGTGATATTTTCACCCAGTCTTATCCGCTTTACCGTGCTTTGCAGGATCAGAGCGACGATCCTGTGGCGCTGGCACTTGCTAAACTGCTGCGGGTATCTATTATGCACCGTATGACGGATATGTATGGTCCCATTCCTTATAGCAAGGTAATAGATAAGCAGGGCGGTGTTTCGCTGAACGTGCCTTATGATTCGCAGGAGGAAGTCTATGCGCAGATGCTGAAAGATCTGAACGAAGTGACGGATGTATTGAAAGAAAATCTCTCACTGGGCACTGAAGCATTCCGCAAGTTCGACGACGTTTATTACGGCGACCTTGGCAAGTGGTACAAATACGCCAACTCTTTGAAGTTGCGTATGGCCATCCGCATGGCTTATGTCGATCCTACTACGGCACAACAGGTGGCACAGGATGCCGTAGATGCAGGAGTGCTCACTGCCAATACCGACAATGCCCAGATGACAGTGGAAGAAAATCGTGCCTCGATGGTGTTCAACGGTTGGTCCGACCATCGGGTAGGAGCCGATCTGCTTTGCTACATGAACGGTTATCAGGACCCTCGCAGGGATAAGATGTTCACTCAAGTGGAAATCACGGAAACAGTCGGTGGTAAGCCGATAAAAGTATCTGGTTTTGCTGGTATCCGTATAGGCATCGACGTGGCGAACAAGGAAAGCGTGATAGACCGTTATAGCAAACCGATTATTTCCACCTCCAGTCCTTATCTTTGGATGACGGCCGCCGAAGTCACGTTCCTGCGTGCTGAAGGCGCATTGCGCAACTGGTCGATGGGCGGCGACGCCAAAGAGCTGTATGAAGAAGCAATCGCTCTTTCTTTCGAGCAGTATGGGCTTCCCGCCACGGATGCCATTGCTTATGCTGCCAATGCCTCCAACACACCGCAAGCCTACACTGACCCTGTGGATGGAATCTATTCAGCCGGAGCCGTCAGCAGCATTACTGTTGCCTGGCAGGAGGGTGCCGAATATGCCGAGAAGAATCTGGAACGTATCATTACCCAGAAATGGATTGCTATGTTTCCTTGTACGGTAGAGGCATGGAGCGAATATCGCCGTACAGATTATCCGCATTTGCTGCCCGTGGTGGTAAATAGCAGTGGTGGCACTATCGATGACAGTAAGGCTAAGATACGCCGCCTGTGGTACCCGCCTAGTGAATATTCCGGTAACCGCCAGTATATTCTGGAGGCCGTCGGCTTGCTGGGTGGTCCCGACAATGGTGCTACATCTCTTTGGTGGGATGAGAAACCAAGACAGTAGAGGCACGAGACTGGATATGAGATTTAGAAAACAAGAAAATATAGAAACTAAAACAAGAAGATATGAATATGAAAATTTCCATTCCTGACATCTTCACTCATTTGTTCCTGCTGCTGGCATTGCTTATCACCGCTTCGTGCAGCGACTGGACCGATCAGAAAACTGTTGATATTGATCCGCAGCATGCCAAAGAACAGAATCCAGAACTTTGGGCGCGTTACATGGAGGCGCTGCGTACGTATAGACAAAGCAAACACTTTGTCACTTACGGTAGTTTCGACAATAGTGCCGAAAAGTCGAAGAATGAAGGTGCTTACCTCCGTTCATTGCCCGATTCACTGGACATCGTAACGCCGGCACATCCTGAAAGACTGACTTCTTATGACTATGAGGATATTCTCCTGTTACAGGAAAAGAGTATCAAGGTGCTCTATTTAGTGGATTATACGGCTCAAATGCCTGCCTTGACCGATGCTGCCAAACTGGGTGCCTGGTTGGATAAGGTCGTTGCTGCCGCTTCCCAGTTGGGTATGAATGGGTTTGCCATTAAAGGTACTCCTCTTTATGGAGGAACGGAAGCTGAACAGGCTGCCCGTCGTGAAGCAGCCCAATTAATCGTCTCCAAACTCTCTGCCGCCGTAGGCGATGGCAAACTGTTGGCATTTGAAGGTGATCCCGCCTTTATTGATGCCGCTGACCTGAATAAGCTGGATTATGTAGTATTGAATACTGTTACGATTACTTCTGCTGTGGATTTAAAGCTCTATGTGGCAGGCGTGATAGAAAACTTCTCAATCCCTAAAGAGAAACTATTGCTCTCCGCCAAGATCAATGAGAAGCTAGTGGATGAAGAAGGTGAAAAATTGGATGCTGTTACCGAGATGACAAACCGTGTTGTTTCTCTGGGGCCTGTAGGCGGGCTTGCTATCTATGCTTTGGGTGATGATTACTATCATACGAAGATGAATTATGAAACTAGCCGGTTAGCCATCCAAATAATGAACCCATCCAAATAAGGGGGTGTAACTAAGAGATTATTTATTGTGAAACCTGTAAAACACTATAATGATATGAAAAATAACCCATTTAAATACTTCGTCTTTCTGATGCTGTCACTGCTGATGGCAACAATGGCGGGGTGTACTGAAGATGATATTTCTATGCCTGCCGGGCAGTTGCCGGATGAAACGCCGATGAATAGCGTCGGAGGGCAGTTGTACAGTGGAAAAACATTTTCTAATAAGATTACTGTCAGCATGTACGAAGATGATGGAGCTGTAACTGAAGAGATATGTTATGCACTGACAAAGCCTGCTACAACGGCTGTTACGGTAAAAGCCATCCCGTCTCCGGAGCTTGTGGCTAAATATAACAGTGACAACGAAACTGATATGAAAGAATTTCCTGCTGCTAACGTAACTTTGGGAAATGGCGGTTCGCTTACTGTGGCTGCTGGAAAGAAAGAGTCCGGGAATATTAGTATAACTCTTTCTCCTGATGGATTGGAGCCTGAAACACTTTATTTGTTAGCGATTGCTTTGACACAAAATCCGGTAGGAGTAGATGCACAAGAGAATAAACAAGTAATTTATTACAGAGTGAATTTCCGTGAAAAGACTACTATGTGTGAACCTGATAAAGAGGGACAAACACAAGAAATCCCGCCACTAATGTCTGGTGTAACTACAGTGTTTTATGTAAATACAGAAACATATAGTCCTTTAATAGCTGGCGTATTGGCAATTAGAGATGAGGGAGTATACCCTCTTCCTCCTTATAGTCGCTTGGGGCATATAGTAAACTTGAAAAGGGCAACGATAGGTTACGATGCTGTTAGCCAGCGTGCTTTGCTCGCATCAGGAAGTGACCTGTCTTACGTATTGGAACATAGAGATAAATACATTCGCCATCTTCAGGAAATTGGCAGTAAAGTTTGTATTTGTATTGAGAATGGTGGTAAAGGCATCGGCTTCTGTAATATGAATGATGCGCAGATTGCTGATTTTGTCTATCAAGTGAAAAGTATAATAGAACGTTACTATTTGGACGGTGTAAACTTATGGGATGATGATAGTAAATATGGTAAGGCAGGGATGCCTGCAATGAATACTACTTCATACCCCAAACTGATAAAAGCTCTTCGCGAGGCTTTACCGGACAAGTTGTTAACGCTGGTTGATAAAGGAGAGGCTACGGAATATTTCTACGATGTAAATAAATGTGGGGGAATCGAAGCTGGTAGATATCTTGATTATGCATGGCATGGTTACTTTTCGCCAACAGAAGTGGTAGAAGCTATTACCCCTAATCCGGAGGGTATCCAAGTTTATAGCAAATATTCACGTAAACCTATTGCCGAACTGGATCCTGCTTGTTATGGAAGTGTAAATATACCTTGTTATTCTGACAATAATCTCACTATAAGACAGCTTGCTGCAGAGAATATAGCAAAATGGAAGGCTGCAGGATATAAAAAGAGCAGCATTATAGTTTATGGAGGTGACCTTATCGGTACTGAATATGGGGGCTATGAACAAGCTGTTAAGGTTATGTTGACTGAGTATAGTTTTCAGTCATTTATGGATGAGGGTGATAGCTGGAATTTTGTAAATGATGAGCTTGTATGGGGAAATGCTTTTTATGGGGCAAATTTTCTGGATTATCAATTAAAGTTTGGTCCTGATAAGAATCCTTACAGAAAAGACTGGTAATTTTTCCTTTGAATATTATCAATAAATACTTTTTCCATAAATAAAGGAAAAACTCGTTCTTTGACATATTGAAATTACCGTTGATAGTTGTCATTTGCTGTGGATTCTTTTCGTAAAAATGTAACTGCAATCTAAACTTATTGATTACTTTTGACCCCGATATATAATATGAATAGTTTGAAGCTATTTATAACAGACATACAAGATGGAACAATTGCAGATAATTCAAAATAAAATATATGAGTTTAGAGGTCAGAAAGTGATGCTTGACCGTGATTTAGCAGAGATGTATGGAGTGCAGACAAAAGTGCTTAATCAGGCTGTCAAACGAAATATAGAACGTTTTCCTTCTGACTTCATGTTTCAGCTTTCGAGTGAAGAAACCCAAGATTGGAGGTCACAATTTGTGACCTCCAATGCTATAAAAATGGGACTAAGACGTAATCCGTATGTATTCACAGAGTTGGGTGTAGCCATGCTTAGCAGTGTATTGAACTCTAAAGTTGCCATTCAAATAAATATGGGGATTATGCGTGCCTTTGTTGCCGTTCGGCAAATGATAAATCTTCCGAAAAGAGATAAGCTTGCAGAACTTCAAGTCGAAGTTGAGGAGCTGAAAGGTTATATAGAAGAAGTATTTGCTGATTATAATGATATTAATGATGATACCCGTATGCAATTGGAACTTATAAATCAGACTTTAGCCGAATTGCAGGCGCAAAAGAAATTGAAAGAAAGACCAAGTAATCCTATTGGTTTTATTCAGCATAAGAAACTGAAAAATGATGATCAGGAATAGAGAATAGTATAGTAAAAGCTTTAATAGTATATCAGACGGTAATTTCGATATGTAAATTTGCCGTCTTTTTTTGTGTTCGGACGGCTATATAAATAGGGCACATAAGTGATTTATGTTTTTGATTAAACTTAATATACGAACTGGTATGAAAACAAAAAAAATACTTCGAGGTATGCTTACTGTCATTTCACCGGCTATCATAACTACGGCCCTGTTGTTATGTGCCACCGGCTGTGATAATAAAGACTATAGCAATGCTTCCCCTTTCGATAATGTCGTTTATCTGGATGCAGCCAAGCTAAAGGACGTGTCCAATTTTACTTTTAACCGTACCATAGAGACGGGACAAAAGGAAATTTCCGCTTTGTTGGCACGTCCTGTAGGCGAGGATATCAATGTAGGTATTAAAGTAGACGCCTCGCTGGTGAATACTTATAACGCCCGCCTTGGTGCTAATTATACCATGCTTGATGCCAAACATTATAAGCTGTCAGCAGGTCAGACTGTTATCCCGCAAGGTGAGATTAGTTCCAAACCTGTCACTATCGACTTCTCCGGTCTTACTGACCTTGAAATTGATGCAGGCTATTTGCTCCCCATCACTATCGACCAGGTGTCGGGTGGCATGGGTACACTAGGTGGTTCAAAGACTATTTGTTATGTGGTACGTCGTTCCAGTGCCATCACTACGGCTGTCAACTTGAAAAACAATTTCTTTGAAGTACCGGGCTTCGATAAAGATAGTCCTACGGCTGGTGTGGTGAACAACATGAAGCAACTTACTTATGAGGCTATTATCCGTGTAAATGACTTTAAGAATGGTACAATTGCAAGGGAAATATCCACTATTATGGGGATTGAACAATATTGCCTATTCCGTTTGGGTGACGCAGGCTTCCCGGCGCAACAACTGCAATTCTCGTGCAATGAGATTAAATTCCCGAACGCTGACAACAGTAAACTGTTGCAGGAAGGCGAATGGTATCATGTGGCTGTAACGTTCGATACAGAAAAGAAAGTGGCGGCTATCTACGTAGATGGTCGTGAACAGAGCCGTATTGAAGATTATGGTAAAGGAGAAGCTATTAATTTGGGTATGCAGAAGCAGGGTGACTTCAAGTTCAAGATCGGTCATTCTTATGGTGATATGACGGACTTCTCCCGCCAGCTCGATGGTGAAATCTGCGAAGTACGCATTTGGAACGTAATGAGAACCCAACAGGAGATCTTCAACAATATGTATAACGTAGATCCTACTACTACCGGACTTTGTGCTTACTGGAAATTTAACGAAGGGCATGGTGACATTGCCGAGGATTACACCGGACATGGAAATGATGCTCATGTACATACATCGCCTGCTGTATGGCCGCAAGGCATTGAGGTGACGCAGAAGAACAAAGAATAGTTTTGGAATAAGAGAGTAGAATGATAAAATGCCCCGCCAAGCAGAAATGTGAATTGCGTTTCTATGACTTGACGGGGCATTTAGTTGCTTTTTTTTCATTAGTCATAAACTATAAACGTAACTTGCGTTTATAGTTTATCCTTACTCAAGCATAACTTTCCTGTTAGAGAAGAGCAAGTTTACTATTAAGACAACGGAAGTTTACTATTAATAGCTTGGCTGTTAGGTGTTAACACTTTTAATATCAGCTGTTAATGGTTGAGATTTCAGGTATTAATACTCGGGTTGCTGTATACATATGTTTGGGATATTGAGTATGTGTATCCCTAGATATACATACTACACTACAGAAATAATAAGGGGATAACCGTAAAAAGAATAAATACTGATATCGAACGTTTAGTATTATTCAAAAGTGATTGATTTATTTGTAGATGCAAAAAAGAACAACTATTTTTGTCTTACCTAATAAACAGTAACCTATGTCTGTTGATGTTATAAAACAGGAACTATTGTCGAAATTGAAGCAGGAACATTGCTTCTGGTCGTACAATGAAGATTCAATCAAAGATATTCCGGATGATATGCTGATTGAAAAAACGTTGTTGCATCTTGATTTAGAGGAAATTAATCAGCTTTTTCTGGTTTATCCTTTCAAGAAAATCAAGCAGGTATGGCTGGATTATCTCATTCCACAAGAGGAATATCTCTATACGTTGAACCGTTTTTTTGCATGGTACTATTTTAAAGCAAAGAAACCGGACGCTTATATAAAATCTATGGCTACTCGTCACCTAAATAAAATACTTCTATGAAAGGATTAGCTCCACACACACTGCAGATTTTTGAAGCGGTTTCCCAATTGGATTTTATGAAGTGGCGCACTTCCAAGATAGAGAAGATGGAGGTAGCTTGGTATCAGATAGAGAAAGAACTAGCTACGATTGGAGAGATTCAGCATAAAGATATTCTGGATATAGATCATGTGGAATATCTTGTGTCAGGAGTGAAATTTTCGTTTTATGCTTGCCCTAAATATTCTCCGGTAAGTGAGCCGGTAAACTATCTTAAAATCCGGTGTGCCTGTCAATGATTTAATATCTTTGGCTTTAAGCTACTCCGGACACAAGCTGAAGTCCAAGAACCTTTTGGCAATGCTTACTAATAGCAACCGCTTTACGAGGGATTCCCATTTTGAGCAGCTTGAACCTGTTTATGATGTGACTGCACAAGAAATAGAGGACTATATAAAGAATTGTTTGCTCTAATTTGTTTGCACGAATCTACCAATGAACTTTTTTACATAAATAGATTCCTTTAATGATGGTGATGATGCTCTCCTAAAACCCGATGAGGCAATGTGCCGTGTCCCAATAGCTCGATGGGGCAGTTGAAGTTTCTTTCCAACCATTCGGTAGTGACGCCCGTGTCCGGATGGTAATCCAGCGTTTCATTGACACAGGCGATGGATTTTACCTGTTGCAATACAGTGCCGATATCGTGACTGACGAGGATAATGGCACATTCTTTATTGATTTCAGCCAATAACTCATAAAGGCGTGCTTCGAAACGCTTGTCGATATACGTGCTGGGTTCATCGAGAATCAATACTGCAGGGTCCGAGATGATGGCACGTCCTAACAGGGCACGTTGCAGTTGTCCGCCGCTTAATTGTCCGATAGAACGGCTCTCAAGCCCCTCAAGTCCCATGCGGGCGATAATCTGTTTGCCTTTCTCTCTTTGTTCGGGAGTGAACCGGGAGGTGAGCGACTTCTGTATGCTCAAGCCGGATAGGATCACTTCTTCCACGGAAATAGGGAACTTCCGGTCTATGGTGCTATATTGCGGTAGGTAACCGAGGAAAAGCTGGGATTTCGCGGAAGAACTTTGGTGGGAGTTTTTGGCAGATGTTTCTGTCGAAGTCCCTTCCGTAGATGTTCTTATGGGAGCCTTCTCGGGAGTATGGAATATAATTTCCCCTCCGGTTGGTTTTAACAGACCGAGGATGCACTTTATAAGTGTTGTTTTGCCGCCTCCGTTCGGACCTATAATACCTAGAAAATCCCGTTCGTAGATGCCTAGATTAACATCGTGGAGAACAGTGCGACCGTCATATCCGGCGGAAAGATTCTTTATTTCGATTATTGGTTTCATTATTGGAAGTGGCTTGATTGGTTCTTTCTTTATACGTTTATTTGGTGGCGGCTTGCGGCGCAAGGGCTTTGGCTACGTTCAGCATCTCTTCCTCCCAGTCATAACTTAGCGGGTTGATAGGGATCACTTTCGTCCCGGTTTGCTGTGCGATGGTTTCCGCATTGCGTTTGTCAAACTCCGGTTGAACGAAGATAACGCCTACATTTTCCGCCTGACAGACGTCTATCAGGTCTTTCAGATGAGCGGGAGAGGGTTCTTTGCCTCCTTCTTCGATTGAAATTTGATGCAATCCGTAGTCGCGGGGGGAGGAGGGGGGAGGCGGGGGGTAAAAACGGCCACAA
>OGOR01001157.1_pt1 | contig 16094 bp, 16 predicted proteins | sample 1552771 | NCBI WGS metagenome assembly OGOR01 (sample SAMEA2580124, study PRJEB22360) | human gut metagenome | biome: human gut; feature: human-associated habitat; material: faeces | place: Denmark | collected 2008/2010
CAGGCCATTGCCGAAAACCTTGTGGAAATGATCGGGCTGAAAACGCCGGTCATCTCGATTTTGGTCGGTGAGGGCGGCAGCGGCGGCGCGCTTGCGCTGGCGGTTGCGGACCGCGTGTGGATTTTGGAGAACGCCGTGTATTCCGTCGTTTCCCCGGAGGGCTGCGCGAGCATTCTCTGGAAAGATGCAAAGAAAGCGAAGGAAGCCGCAGAGTGCCTGCATCTTACCGCGCAGGACATGGAAAAGCTTGGCGTTGTGGAACGCGTCATCAGTGAATCCGGCAAAACGAAGGCGGAGCTTTTCAGCCGAGTGAAAGAGATGCTTGCCGTGCAGACGGACGAGCTGTGCAAAAAAGACACCGAGACGCTTTTAAAAGAGCGGTATGAGCGGTTTAGAAAGTATTAAAACGCAAAAAATTAAGACCGACGAAAACGCTGTGGTTTTCGCCGGTCTTTTCATGTTCCGAAAAATCGGTGGTTTTAGGAACACACCGTATTATTCCCCAAACACATGCTTCACGTTTTCCTGCTCGAACTGTTTGTTGTAGAGATCGGCGTAGTAGCCTTTGTTTTGAAGCAGCTCTTCGTGCGTGCCCTGCTCGATGATCTTGCCTGCGCGGACAACCAAAATAAGGTCGGCGTGGCGGATGGTCGAGAGGCGGTGCGCAATGAGGAACGAGGTTCGGTTTTCAAGCAGCGTCGAAATGGCGTGCTGAATGAGCTCCTCGGTTTTGGTATCGATGGACGCGGTGGCTTCATCTAAGACGAAGATGCGAGGGTCGGCCAGCACGGCTCTTGCAAACGAGATGAGCTGCTTTTCGCCGGTGGACAGCTGGTCTCCGCCCTCGCCGACGTCGCTGTCGTAGCCGTTTTCCATGTGCATGATGGCGTCATGTGCACTGACGAGCTTTGCAGCGGCCTCAATCTCCTCGTCCGTCGCGTCTAAGCGGCCGTAACGGATGTTCTCCATGATGGTGCCGCTGTAAAGCCACGTGTCCTGCAGAACCATGCCGAATTCTTTTCTGAGGTCGCCGCGGGCAAACTCCGTGATGTCCTTGCCGTCAAGGTAGATCCTGCCGGATTTAAGGTCATGGAAGCGCATGAGAAGTTTTACCATAGTCGTTTTGCCTGCACCCGTCGGGCCGACAATAGCGATTTTCTGACCCGCTTTCACATCGGCGGAGAAATCGTGGATGACAGTCTCGTCGGTGTCTTCGTAGCCGAAGCAAACGTGGTCAAAGCGAATGTCGCCGCGGATATTGCTGTTTTCCACGGTGTATTTCGGCGTTTTTTCGACGATCTCGGGCTCATCAAGGAAGTTGAAAATGCGCTCTGCCGCCGCCATGGTGCGCTGTACCTGACTTGAGATGCTTGCCATCTGGGTGATGGGCTGCGTGAAACTGCGCAGATACTGGATGAACGCCTGAATGCCGCCGATGGTCATGCTGCCGCCTGCCGCCATAGATGCGCCCAAAATGCACACCACAACGTAGCCGAGATTGCCCACAAAGCCCATGATCGGCTGCATCAGGCCGGAGAGGAACTCCGACTTCCAGCCCGCGTTATAGAGCTTTTCGTTTTCGCACTCGAATTTCTCCATGGAGCGCGCTTCGCCGTTAAACGCCTTCACGACGACGTGCCCGCCGTACATTTCCTCCACGTGGCCGTTCACCGCGCCGAGGTATTCCTGCTGGCCGACGAAATATTTCTGCGAGGATTTCACAATGCGTCCGACAAGCAGCAACGAAATCGGGACGATGCACAGTGCGACAAGCGTCAACTGCCAGCTGATGGAAAGCATCATAATAAGCACGCCGATGATGGAGCACACAGACGTGATAAGCTGCGTGATACTCTGGTTAAGACTCTGGCTGAGCGTATCAACATCGTTCGTGATGCGGGAAAGCACGTCACCCTGACTCGTTTTGTGAAAATACGAGACGGGCAGGCGGTCGATCTTCTCCATAATGGCACGGCGCATGTTGTACGAGACCTTCGCCGAAACGCCGGACATCGTAAAGCCCTGAATGTAGGAGAACAGCGCGCTCAACGCATATAACCCTACAAGGAACAGTAAAACTTTCGCGATATAGCCAAAGTCAATGCCCTCCGCAGCGCCGGTGATGATGCGCATCAAGCCGGCCGTCAGCTCATCGGTCGCTTTTGCGAGGATCTTCGGACCGACGATCGTGAACACGGTGGAAAGCGCCGCGAAAATGACGACGATGAGTATTTTAAACTTAAACGGGGAAAGATACGAAATAAGCTTTTTAAAGCTGCCTTTGAAGTCCTTGGCTTTTTCGGTGGGCATCATGCCTCTGCCGGGCCCGTGCGGACGCGGTGCGTTTCTTTTCGGTTCGCTCATGCCAATTCCTCCTTTGAAAGCTGACTTTCCGCAATCTCGCGGTATTCCGGGCACGTTTTCAAAAGCTCTTTGTGCGTGCCCTTGCCGACGATTTTGCCTTCATCCAGCACAATGATCTGCTCGGCGTTCATGATGGTGGAAACGCGCTGCGCGACAATGAGCACGACAGCGTTTTCCGTGTATTTCGTCAGCGCACGGCGCAGCTTTGCATCCGTTTTGAAATCGAGCGCGGAGAAGCTATCATCGAAAATATACACCGGCGCTTTTTTCACGAGCGCACGGGCAATGGCAAGGCGCTGCTTCTGGCCGCCGGAAACGTTGCTGCCGCCCTGCGCGATGGAGCTTTCCACGCCGTTCGGCAATTCGCTGACAAATTCCGTAGCCTGTGCGCAATCGAGCGCTGCCAGCACCTCGTTCACATCGGCGTCTTCCTTGCCGTACTTGATATTGGAATCGATTGTGCCGGAGAACAGCATGGCCTTCTGCGGCACGTAGCCGATGTTATCGCGCAGTTCCTTTTGCGAAAGCGTGCGGATATCCTTGCCGTTCAGGTAAACTGCGCCGCCGGTGACATCGTAAAAACGTGGGATGAGGTTGATGAGCGTCGATTTTCCCGCACCCGTCGCGCCGATAAACGCCGTCGTTTGGCCGGGCTTGGCGGTAAACGAAATGTGGCTCAAGGTATCTTCCTCGGCGTTGCCGTAGCGGAAGGAAACGTCGTCAAAACGCAGCTCACCGCTTTCATTACCGAGTGTAACCGGGTTTTCCGGCTCTTTAATGGAAAGCTCCGTCGTCAGCACCTCCTGCACACGGTCTGCAGAAACCATGGCGCGCGGCACCATAATGAAGATCATCGAAATCATCAGGAACGACATGATGATCTGCATCGTGTACTGGATATACGCCATCATGTCGCCTACCTGCATGGTGGATTCCGCAATGGCGTGCCCACCCACCCACATGATGAGCAGCGTGACAAGATTCATGATAAGCATCATGATCGGCATTGTAATGCTCATCACGCGCTGGGTAAAGCGGTTTGTGCGGGTGAGGTCTTCATTCGCCTTATCAAAGCGCGCCTCCTCGAATTTCTCATTCGTAAACGCGCGTACCACGAGCATGCCGCTCAAATTCTCGCGGCTGACGAGGTTTAATCTGTCCGTCAAACGCTGCAAGCTCTTGAATTTCGGCATTGCAACGTTTAAAAGTACGACGACAAGCCCCAGCAAAACGATGACCGCGAGCGCGATGATCCAGCTTAGCGAAACGCTTTTTTGCAGCGCGAAAATAATGCCGCCCACGCCCATGATCGGCGCGTAGCACATCAAACGCAGACCTATGGAAATAAGCATCTGCACCTGCGTCACGTCGTTCGTCGTGCGCGTGATGAGCGATGCGGTGGAAAATTTATCGAACTCCGTGTTGGAAAAGCTTTCCACCTTGCGGAAGACATCGCTGCGCATCTGCTTTGCCACGCCGGACGAAATACGCGACGCGAAGAAGCCGACGAGCACCGCCGCCAGCACGCCGAGCAGCGCGATGCCGAGCATCTCGAGACCCTTTATCACAATGTAGCGCACCTGCTTTGCGTCCAAATCGACGCCGAGTTCCTTATAGAACAGCTTTGTAAACGTCGCGCCCACCTGCGAGCCGATCATCGACTGCGCGTTTTCGGCAGAATCAATCGCTTCGCTGAACGTCTCTTTCGGCATCTGCTGTAACATGGGGATAACAGCATAAAGCTGACGCATATCCATGTCCTGCACGCCGCTTTCGGTGTCCACCGCCTGGCCGGTCTGCGCGCCGTAATCCTTCAGGAACGTCATGAACGCATACGCCGCTTTACCGTAGGCATCGCCCACTGCCTGCACGTCTGCATCTTCGCTTAAAGCGACCGCATCCATGTCCTTGATATTCTCGTAGGTTTTCGCAAGCTTCGTCTCTTCATCGCTGCCGTGCTCCACGGGCGTGTAGGCGTTTTTGAACGTCCCCGCCTCCGCGTCGTTCATAAACAGCGTCAATAAGTCAACGGCCTGTTGGTTCAAAACCGCAGGTGCAGCCTCATCCACGCCGCCAAGCTGAATGCCGGTGTTCACAATGTCGCTCATCAGGTTCGGTAATGTCAAGTCACACATCGCCTGCCCGAAAAGCAGCAGAATGCACGCCAGCACCAGCGCCGCAAACGGCTTTAGGTACGTTTTCAGCAATTTCATTCGGTTTTCTCCTTTCTCATCTCCGGGTTATCTGCCCGTCTCGTTAAAGTTTTCAAGGTTTCGCCGTATTTGCTCCATGACGCGGTGGAAGACCTGCATGTCTTCCGGGCTGACACCGGCGCACATTTTTTCATAATATTCATGCTTCAGCTCTCTGCACCGCTTAACAGCCGGCTCGGCCTTCGGCAACAAAACCAAATGTACCATGCGACGGTCGTTTTGGTCCGGTTTTGTTTCAATCCATCCGCCGCGCACAAGGTGGTCTACCGCCTTACTCATCAACGAGCGCGAAACACCCATGCGCCGCGCAATACGCCCGGCCGTATCGACCTTTGTTGTGGAAAGGCACATGATCACACCGGATTCCACCGCGGAAAGGTCTTCATCCGCCAGCACCTTGCGCAGCTCCGTATGGATGATGCGCGCGATCTGCGTTAAGTGCTCCGCAAGCCCGTCGTGAAACGGCACAGCCGTACACGCTTGCTCGTCTCGCTTCATTCCTCGCACCTCCTGTTGCTTACTGCTAAACATTGCCAAAAGTTCTCAACGATGTCCATTTCCGAAAAAACAGTTTAAAACTAAATTGTTCATTTTTGAATTGTTAAGGAATGAACATATTATAGACCGATAAAAACAAAAAAGCAATGACTATTTTGTGAACAAAGATGCCAAATTATATTTCAGAAAACCATATAACCGAAAAGAAAAAAAGACCCGCAAACACAGCGAACTGCATTTGCGGATCTTGAATCAGACAATTATAAGGTGAAGTAAAAAATTACTTCAGTTCGACCTCAGCGCCAGCCTCGGTGAGCTTCGTCTTAAGAGCCTCAGCGTCGTCCTTGGAAACGCCTTCCTTAATGGTCTTCGGAGCCTCGTCAACCATAGCCTTAGCTTCCTTCAGGCCCAGGCCGGTAGCTTCCTTAACAACCTTGATAACGTTGATCTTGTTTGCGCCAGCAGACTTCAGAACAACGTCGAACTCGGTCTTCTCTTCAGCAGCCGGAGCAGCAGCGCCAGCGCCAGCGACCATAACCGGAGCAGCAGCGGAAACGCCGAACTCCTCTTCGATAGCCTTGACCAGCTCGTTGAGTTCGAGAACGGTCATGGACTTGATTTCTTCAACAAACTTTGCGATATCAGCCATTGTAATATCCTCCTAAAATTTTAAATTGAAAATTATCCTGCAAACTTATGCAGTTTCCTGAGCCTTTGCAACTTCACTAAGTGCAATAGCAAGACCACGCGGGCCGGATACGAGAACGCTAAGCAGCATCTGAACAAGACCTTCCTTGCTCGGGAGATCTGCGATTGCAGCGATCTCTGCCGGAGACATGACCTTACCGTCCATGTAGCCGGACTTAATCACGAACTTACCGTCGGAATCCTTTGCAAACTTGTTCAGGATTCTTGCCGGAGCGATCTGATCCTCGTGAGAAACAGCCAGAGCGGTTGTGCCTTCGAGAACCTCGGACATACCCTCGATCTCGGTGCCTTCGATAGCACGCTTGAGAAGAGTATTCTTAACGACAGTGTACTCAACGCCGGCTTCACGCAGTTCCTTACGGAGCTTTGTGTCGGCCTCTGCAGTGATACCCTTGTAGTCTACGACAACACCGGATACGCTGTTAGCGACCTTATCCTTCAGCTGAGCAACAATTGCCTGCTTTGTTTCCAAAACGCTTTTACTGGGCAAAATATTCACCTCGCCTTTCAGTTATGATTTGGAAAAGCGCCAAAATGAACGATTTTCCTCGGTGCGAAAACTAAAAATGCCTTCCCACTTACCGCAGGAAGGCATAAAAAGTACAAAGTAACTTTTCCGCTCCCTCGGCAGGCGGTAAAACCTTTCAGCCCGGAAAACCGGTGCACCTGCTGTCTTAGGTAAACAGCTTTGTAATTATAGCATGGCAGAAGAACTCTGTCAAGCCTTAAATTTAAGATTCAGACGAATCTTAGCCAACCTTGTTCGGGTTGATCTTCACGCCCGGGCCCATCGTTGCAGCAACAACGCAGGAACGGATGTACTGGCCCTTTGCAGCAGCCGGCTTTGCCTTGTTGATGGCTTCCAGCAGCGTGTTGAAGTTTTCCGTCAGCTTCTCTGTGCCGAAGGAAATCTTGCCGATCGGGCAGTGGATGATGTTGGTCTTGTCGAGACGATACTCGATCTTACCGGCCTTCGCTTCGGTGATTGCACGTGCAATGTCCGGAGCAACGGTGCCGGCCTTCGGGTTCGGCATGAGGCCGCGCGGGCCAAGGATCTTACCGAGACGGCCAACCATACCCATCATATCCGGGGTCGTGATGAGGACGTCAAAATCCATCCAGCCTTCGGACTGGATCTTCTGGATCATATCATTGCCGCCGACGAATTCAGCACCGGCTGCACGAGCCTCGTCTTCCTTCTCCGGCTTGCAGATTGCGAGCACGCGGACGGTCTTGCCCGTGCCGTGCGGCAGGACGATAGCACCGCGGACCTGCTGGTCTGCATGACGGCCGTCAACGCCCAGCTTTACGTGGACTTCAACGGTTTCGTCGAACTTTGCTGTACCAGTCTTGACACAGAGGTCAAGCGCTTCCTGCGTATCATAAAGGCGGCTGCGCTCGATGAGCTTTGCGCCATCGACATACTTTTTACCGTGTTTCATTCATGTTCCTCCTAAAGTGGTAGATATCGGATTCTCAGAGAGTTTCCTCCCACCCGGGTAAAATCAAATCAATCGACTACTTCGATGCCCATGCTGCGTGCAGTACCGGCGATCATGCTCATAGCACTCTCGATGGATGCAGCGTTGAGATCAGGCATTTTCTGCTCGGCGATCTTCTTTACCTGCTCGCGGGTAATCTTTGCGACCTTTGTCTTGTTCGGTGTGCCCGAAGCTGTTTCGATGCCGCAAGCCTTCTTAATAAGAACTGCTGCAGGCGGCGTCTTTGTTACAAAGGTAAAGGAACGGTCTGCGTATACTGTGATGACGACCGGGATGATAAGACCAGCGTCGCCCTTGGTGCGCTCGTTAAATTCCTTTGTAAATGCCATGATGTTAACACCGTGCTGACCGAGAGCCGGACCAACCGGTGGTGCCGGGGTAGCTTTACCGGCAGGTATCTGGAGCTTAATAAAGCCCGTAACCTTCTGAGCCATTTGTTTGCACCTCCAAAATTCGTGGTTGATGGCGGAACGTCCGTGAAAATTCAGGCGTTCCTCCCACAGGGGGACGTATCCCCCTCAATAAAAAGCGGATTACCGCAATTTACCGTGTGTTATTCCACCGGTTCCGCCTGGTCAAGTTCCAGGTCAACCGGGGTTTCACGTCCGAACATCGAAACCATGACGCGAATGTGGTTCTTGTCCACATCAATCTCTTCCACTGTTCCGATAAAGCCCTCAAGCGGGCCGTCGGTAATCTGGACGCTGTCACCGACATTGTAGGAGACTTCGACATTCCTCGTCTCCACACCGAGTCGCTCCACTTCTTCATCCGTGAGCGGAATCGGCTTGGAAGACGGGCCGACGAAGCCCGTGCAGCCGCGGATATTGCGAACCGCGTACCACGATTCATCCGTGAGGATCATCTTTACAATGACGTAACCCGGAAAAATCTTGCGTTCCACTTCCTTGGTCTTGCCGTTTGCGGCAACTTCTGTGACCTTTTCGGTGGGTACGCGAATCTCAAAAATCAAATTCTGTAAAGAGTGGTTTTCCACCGTCTTCTCCAGATTTGACGCAACCTTGTTCTCATACCCGGAATAGGTATGAACCACATACCATTTTGCTTCGTCCGACATTTCGATTCCTCCGCTTCTCAAATAAACGCGCGATCATTCGCGCTGCTTATTTCGCCACTTGCATGACGAGACCCAGCAAATTCATGAAGACGGTATCCAGCAGGAAAATGAAGAGACCAAGCAGGATGATCGTCGCAAGAACGACACCCACATTTTTGAAAACGTTCTTCGGCGTAGGCCAAACGATCTTTTTGATCTCGCCCTTGCAGTCGCGGAAAAACTTTCCCGCTTTCTTCGTAAAGCGAACAAAGCCGTTTTCTTTTTTTGCTTTTTCGGCCATAACTTCGTTCCTCGCTTTACTTCGTCTCTCTGTGGAGCGTGTGCTTCTTGCAGAATCTGCAGTACTTGTTCATCTCAAGTCTGTCGGGATCATTCTTCTTGTTCTTCTTTGTGTTGTAGTTGCGCTGTTTGCATTCAGTGCAAGCTAAAACGACCTTTACTCTCATGACGGCACCTCCCGTTTTACGGAAAAAATTTGGGATGTTCTCCCAGCCTCCCTCAAAATTTGGGCGCAAAAAAATAGCCCCCAACTTGAGGTATACCTATAATAGCATAGGATATACGCCGCTGTCAAGAGCTATTTTGAGATTTTATGCGGTTTTTCAGTTGCTCAGGCGTGCCTCCACCTTTTTGCCCTTCTTCTTTTCCTTTTCGGGCTTGATGTTCTTGCCGATGAGTTTTCTGGAGTGCTTATACACCTTCTGCAGGTCGCAGCCGTCCGTAAAGTTCGCGATGATATTCCGGATGGCCGCCTCGTCCTTAATATTATTCAGAACGCCGAACTGAATGACTGCACGGGTGTCCATATCACCCGCGGCGTACATGTCGCAGAAAATGGTGCACATGCGCTTCATGGGCTCGCTGTCCTTATAGTTCTTCGCAAGATTCTCGCACTTCGGCGCAACCTTCTCAGCAGCAAACAGTGCCGTGCGCACCTGACCGTACACGATGCGTTCCTCGTTCATTTCGTCGCGCAGCTCCGGGAACACCGGCACCAAGCGGTTGAGAAAGAACTGCGGATCCGCGTTGTTCTCTTCGTCCTTCTTGCGGCGCTTCTTCGCGGTCTGCACGAGCTCGCGGCGCTTAGAGCCCTGCACGAGCTCAAGAAAGTCGTTCGCGATGCTCTCCGCGTCCTGCATGGTGTTTTCACCTTCATCGAACAGCCACATGGAAAGCTGACGCCAGTCGCCCGGCTCCTTCGGGGTCTTCATCGTCGCGCTGCGCAGCACAAAGCGCCGCTGCTTCGTCTCATAGAAAAGGCCGTAGGCCACTTCGCCCGTCGTAAACATCACGCCGCGGCCGTTGTCGGTCTCCAGCGCCACAGCTTCGCCAAAGCCCTGCTCATTTAACGCTGCCTGCAATTTTTCCTGTATCAGTTCAAAAGCTTTCTGCTCCAAGTTATAATCACTCCGTTACATTAGTAATTTAGAGTATAGCACAGTTTTCGCGCATTGTCTATGAAAAATCCATGAATTCCCGGAACTTATTTTTATCGAAACATAAATCCATTGCCATCGTGCATTTTATATGCTAATATAGGCTCGTATTGAAAATATGCGGGCTCGGCCCGCAACAGAAATGAAGGAAATCGATTATGACAGAACACGGCGGTGCTGCCGCTTTAAAACAGAATAACCTCGCCGCTCTGCGCAGCGCGCTGTACCACACGGATTTCGCCACAAAAAAAGAGCTTGCCGAGCAATGCAGGTTAAGCCTTGCGGCCTGTACCGCGCTCCTCGGCGAGATGATCGACGACGGGCAGGTGCTGGAGCTCGCCTTTGCCGCATCGAACGGCGGCCGACCCGCGCGCCGCTTTTCCATCAACCCAAACTACGCGCACATTTTGTGCCTGTATACCGCTAATAACGACGTGGAAAGGAGCGGCATCGCCCTGCGCGTGTGCGATTTAAAGGGAAACAGCTTGCAGGAAAAATTCTGCCCGCTCAACGACATTCTGCCGGAGGATCTCACGCTGTTCATCAAACAGATGGTGCAGGCAGATCCGCTCATTCGCGCAGTCGGCATCGGCATTTCCGGCGTCACCGACCGCGAAGGCGCCATTGAATCGCTTGCGTTCCCGGCGTTAAACGGCTTCAACCCGAAAAAGGTACTCGAAGAACAGCTCGGCATCACGGTCATCACGGAAAACGACATGCACTTCACGTCCTACGGCTTTTACGTGCGCAACCCCTGCGACCACCCGTACTCCCTTTCCGTTCTCTACTGGCCGAGCCACCGCAGCGCCGGTGCGGGCACCGTGGTGGACGGACACATCATCGTCGGCAGTACAAAATATGCGGGCGAGCTCATCAGTCTGCCGCTCATCAACTCCACCGCTACAAAAGTCGAGACCGTCTCGCGCATGATTCACGGCGAGAATATCGTACCGCTGATGCAGACCGCCGCCGTGTGCACCATCGCGCTTTTGAACCCGGATATTCTCTTCCTCACCGGCTCTGCCACCTTGAACGTGCGCGAAAAAGACATCATCGATTACTGCAAGCAGAGCATCCCGGAAAACCATATGCCCGTTTTCCGTATGCAGGCGGACATCCACGAGGAATACATGACCGGTATCTTCTCTCTGACGCGTCAGGCTTTGAAATTCAAACATTGAGCCTCTTTTTGAAATGTACAGACAACGCCCTTTAAAATTTCCTAAATCTCATAAAAACTTTTCTGCTGCTTTTTTGCAAAATGTTTAAAAAGGGGCTTTACAAACGGAAGCGAATGTGATAAGATACCTTTTGTCAGAAAGTGACGAAAGTGTCCGATCCAAAAGGGATGAAGGACAACGGGGAGTTTATACGGGCGCGACACGCTGGGGATTTGCCCACACCGCACCCATAAATGAAGAAGACAGGACAAAGCGTTTTCAGATGCGCTTTGTCCTGTTTTTCGTTTTACAAAATCATTTCTTTACAATCTGCGCCGCTTCGCGTGCCAGCGCCTCAATGGCGTCAAAATCTCCGGCGTCCAGAAGCCCCCCCGGCACCATCCAGCTGCCGCCGCAGCACAGCACGTTCGGCAGCGCAAGGTACTCCGCCGCGTTCTGCGCGCTGATACCGCCGGTGGGCATGAATTTCATGTTGCCGTAAGGACCGCCGAGGGCCTTCAGCATTTTCACGCCGCCCACAACCTCCGCCGGGAACAGCTTCACAAAATCGAGTCCCATGCGCATGCAGGCTTCCACCTCCGTCGGTGTCGCGCAGCCGGGGATGACCGGCACACGGTGCGCAATGCACCAGCGTACGACCTCCGGGTTCGTGCCCGGACTGATAATCGCGGAAGCGCCCGCTTTCACGGCGCGCTCTGCGGTCTTTACGTTCAAAACCGTACCGGCGCACACGCACACGTCCGGCACCTCTACCTTAATACGGCGAATGGCTTCCTCCGCCGCGTCTGTGCGGAACGTCACCTCCCCCGCGGGCAGCCCGCCTTTTTTCAGCGCCAGCGCCAGCGGCACTGCTTTTTCCGCATCGTTGATCTGAATAACGGGGATGATCCCGATCGATTTTAACGTTTCCCGAAAATTCATAGAACACCCTCCCGGTGATTTTCTTCAATTTATTGTATCATGCGCCGCAAAACTTTGCAATATATCCCCATTTCAAATAAATTCCGTTTTATTTCAAATTTGCGCTTGACAAATGAAATAACATTCGATATTTTATCCTCATCAGCTGAACCACACCCGGGAGGAAACTATGGCAAGAACACCGCGCATCACGGCGGAAATGCTGCTTGAGGCAGGCGCCGCCATCACACTGGAAAAAGGCGCAGATGCACTCAATGTCCGCAGTGTCGCCGCTAAACTCAATTGCTCCGTGCAGCCCGTTTTCCGCAACTTCGGCAGCATGGAAACATTCCGCCGCGCCGTCATCGAATATTTAGACGGCACATATCAATCCTTCGTCGCGCAGTACCTCGATAAATCGGACTACCTGTTCACGATCAGCCTTGCGCACATTCTGCTCGCCCGCGATCGGCGCAATCTGTTCGGCGTCCTGTTTTTATCGAACGAATACGGCAGGCGCCCCCCGCCCGCGGACATACTCTCGATGACCATGCCGCAGATCATCTCGAGCCCGTGGAACCGCGAGGCCATCGACTGCACGGCGGTGCAGTACGGGCTCACCGTAAAGGAAGCCGAAGCCGTTTATCGCGACGTGCGATTTTATACATTCGGCATCGCCGAAGCGCTGTACGCAGGTTCACTTATTGCGGAGGAAAATGAGCTGCGGCAGTTGCTGCGCGGCGCCATTCGCAAATTCTGCGCAAAATAACGCAGTGTTCTCATTTAAAGAATTTGGAGAAAAAACATGGTCATCAACGCACAAAACAAAGAAAAATATTTGGAAGACTTAAAAAATTGGCTTTGCGAGATCGAAAGCGCCCCGCTTGAAGAAATGGGCGCGTTTTTCCGCAAGCGCCTGCCGGAATACGAAGCACGCATGACAAAATTCTGGGGCGAAGACTACAAGCAGTTCGCCCGCGCCGTGCCGCAAAGCGCCAAGCGCATTTTAGACCTCGGCTGCGGCACAGGATTGGAGCTCGATGCGCTCTACAATTTGCGCACGGATATTTCCGTCACCGGCATTGACCTTTCGCCCGATATGCTCGACGCCCTCATGAAAAAGCATGGGGATAAGAACCTCACACTGCTGTGCGGCAGCTACTTTGCCGTGCCGTTCCCCGGTGCGTTCGACGCCGTCATCTCGTTTGAATCGCTGCACCACTTTCTGCCGGAGAAAAAGCGCCGGCTTTTCAAACGCATCTATGACTGTCTCACGCCCGGCGGCATGTTTGTAAACGGCGATTACTTCGCCTGCTGTGACGAAGAAGAAAACCTGCTGCGCGAAACGTGGATCCGCAAGCGCCGCGAAGAAAACATTCCCGACGACGCATTCGTCCACTTCGATATCCCGCTCACAAAAGAACACGAAGCTGCACTGTTAAAAGAAGTCGGCTTCACCGTCACGGTGGAAAACGGTAACGATTGTTTGATTATAAAAGCGGTGAAATAACGCACAGCGAAGCGACGAATAAAGTTTTTGATCCAACTTTTTTCAAAAAGTTGGCGGGGTCTCGGGGCAAAGTCCTGAGGCGCGCTCCGCAGAGCACGAAACCCATTTGCCTAACCTAAAACCAGGAAGGTAGGAGCGAACTTCCGGTGGACGTTCGCTCCGCAGGAAACCCAGTTGCATGGGTTTCCTGATAGGCGGTCAAAAGACCGCCTATTTAAAGCGCCGCACCCACGCTTTCCCGTGTGAGTGCGTCGTTGCTATTCGTTTTACTTTTCCGCGCTCGGTGCACTTACGCTGAAGATCGCACCTCTAACGCCGTCCAGCTTCACGGTTGTGCCGGAGCGCAGCAGGTCGGTCGCGTGCGCCGCGCCGACGATGGCCGGTTTATCCAGCGCCATGGCGGCGATGGCCGCGTGAGAGTTCACACCGTCCATTTCCGTCACAATACCCGAAGCCTGACGGATCAGCGGCATCGTTGCGTTTGTGGTCTTCGGCAGCACCAGAATATCGCCCCTGCGGAACTTCTGCAGCGCTTCCTCCTCCGTTTTGCACACGCACAGCGGGCCGCAGGTACTCAGCTCGTTCACAACGGTGCCGGAGACGAGCACGTCGCCCACAAGGTGTACCTTCAGCATGTTCGTCGTGCCGGAAATGCCCAGCGGGATACCCGCCGTGATAACGGCAATGTCGCCCGCCTGCACAAGTCCGTGCTCCTCCGCAACTGCAACAATGTGCTCAAACAGCTCGTCGGTGCTGGTCTTTTCCTCCAGCATCACGGGGATTACGCCCCAGGAAAGGCCCATCTGGTTCAGTACCTTGCGGTCGGTCGTGCCGCTGATGATTGGGCACGCCGGGCGGAATTTCGAAATCATGCGCGCCGTAAAGCCTGTTTTCGATACGGTCATGATGGCCACCGCACCGAGGTCGTGCGCCGTCGTGCACGTTGCGTGCGAAATGGCAGAGGTCACGTCCTTTTGCACCGGCACATCCCACTGCTCCAACTGACGCACGTAGTCGATGTCGTTTTCGGTGCGCTCCGCAATGCGGACCATCGTGCGCACGGCCTCCACCGGGTACGCGCCTGCGGCCGTCTCGCCGCTCAGCATAATGGCGCTCGTGCCGTCGTAGATCGCGTTCGCCACGTCGGTCGCCTCCGCACGCGTCGGGCGCGGATTCTTGATCATGGAGTCGAGCATCTGCGTCGCCGTAATGACCTGCTTGCCGGCGACATACGCCTTGTGAATGAGCTGCTTTTGCAGCACCGGGATCTCCTCCATCGGGATCTCGACGCCAAGGTCGCCGCGCGCCACCATAATGCCGTCCGAAACACGGATAATGTCGTCGATGTTCTCCACGCCGTCCGTGTTCTCAATCTTCGCAATGATGCGAATGTCGCGGCAGTTGTTTTTTTCAAGCTCGTTGCGGATCATCACAATATCCTCTGCCGAGCGCGTGAACGAGGCGGCGATAAACTCAAAATCTTCCTTCACGCAGAATTCAAGATCTGCGCGGTCTTTTTCGCTGATATACGGCATGGAAAGCGTCACGCCCGGCACATTGATGCCCTTATAAGACGTGATGGGGCCGTCATTCAAAAGGCGGCACTCAATGTCCGTGTCTGTCACCTTTTCCACGACCATTTCAATGAGGCCGTCGTCGATGAGGATATGCGAGCCGCGGTGTACGTCCTTCGGCAGGTCCTTAAACGTGATAGAGCAGCCTTCCGCGTCGCCGGGGCGCTCGTTCGTCGTCAGTGTGTACTTCTGCCCGTGGGTCAGCATCACCTTTTCGGCAAACTTCCCCGTGCGAATCTCCGGGCCCTTCGTGTCGAGCAGAATGGCGACCGGCACGTCAAGCTCTTTTCGCAGCTTTTTCACCATATCGGCGCGGCGCTTTTGCTCCTCATGCGTGCCGTGCGACATATTCAGGCGCGCCACATTCATGCCGCTCAAAATCAGCTCGCGCAGCACAGCCTCGTCATCGGTAGAAGGACCCAGCGTACATACGATCTTGGTTTTTCTCATCTATATCGACCCCTTTCATTTTCGCAGACCCCATGGCCTGCACATCAGTGTGGGCTATTTTTCCTTATTATAGCTGAAAAAAGAAAGGGAAGTCAATATGACGGCTAATAATTAAAAAAGTAACAGGCTATTTGTTGAAAATGACTCGCTTTTTCACACTGGAAGTCATATTTTTCACTTTTGCCGTGCGAGAAAGTATCCTTTTCTGCATTTCGCAGATCGGCAGAGGCAGCAAAGCAAGGATTGCCACGATGCCCCACTGTGTCAAGGTCAGCGGTACGGAGCCAAACAGCGCCGCCGCTTGCGGAAACACGACCACGCCCGCCATCAATGCCGAGCAAATCAAAAACGATACGTTCAGCCCCCGGTTTTTGAACATGCCGCGTCCCAAAACCGGCCCCGTACTGCGCATATTATAGCTGTGCACAAGCTGCGAGAGGCTTAGGACCGCAAACGCCATCGTGCGCCCCACGGCGGGCTGCATGGGATCGGCGTCAAAAAACACGCGTCCCACCGTGAACGCCAAAAGCGCCAGCGCGCCGATCATCATACCCTCCGCCGCCATTGCAAAACCGAGCCCGTTTGAAAACGCACTGCTGTCCCGCGCAGTAGGCGGGCGGCGCATCACGTCGCCCTGCGGCGGGGGACCCCCCCCAGGCCACCCCAGGCCCGACATGGTA
>OGOR01001163.1_pt1 | contig 16058 bp, 9 predicted proteins | sample 1552771 | NCBI WGS metagenome assembly OGOR01 (sample SAMEA2580124, study PRJEB22360) | human gut metagenome | biome: human gut; feature: human-associated habitat; material: faeces | place: Denmark | collected 2008/2010
CATGCCCGGATAAAACTTTAAATGAGAAGAGTAAGCGGGCACTGCCGCATTGCCTACCGTACCGTAACTCCCGCGAATTTTAAACTCCGGTACCATATCTTTCAGCCTTTTCATAAACTTCTCTTCCATAAGATTCCATCCTAATGAAAATGCTGTAAAATTGTCGTATTTGTTTCCTTCTGCCAACTGGCTGGCTCCATCATAACGAACCGATCCGGAAAACATGTATTTATTCTTATAACTATAATTCACACGACCCATAAAAGACTGCATCACTGTAGTAGAATACTCCACCCAAGGGGCCTGCAAAATAGAACCGAACTGCACTCCATTATATCCCATTCCCACCGGGATTCCTCTGGAAGAAGCAGATGTGCTCTGATAATTATCCTTCAACACTTCGTATACCCCGGTAGCCTGAACGGTATGATCACCAAAAGCCTTATCAAAAGTCAGAATACTGGTACTTTGCAAAGCAATATAGCGTGATTGGGCCTTACTTCCGTTAATATCTCTAATATCGCCATTATTGACACGCTGATTATCAAAATACCCATTGGTATCGCTATGAGTCTTATATGAAAACAAAGAAGATAATTTGAGGAAATCCCAGAATTTATATTCTCCCATTAAAGAAGCATTAAAAGAAGCAACGGATTTATCGTCCACTATCTCCAAAGCATACCCCACCGGATTGTACAATGAAACCGGTCCTATTCCTCCACCCGGCTGTGTATATCCTCCTTCACTATCGGGATCATAGATGCGTTTCGTAGGCGACCATTGAAGTGCTGCATTGATAGCCTGTTCATAATCTCCATTGTGCGTCTCGTCATAAGAGGCAAACGTATTCAGCGACAAATTCAAACGGGATGTAGCCTGAACTTTAAAGTTTGCACGAAAAGTATATTGTTTAAAATTGGTATTCTGCACAATGCCATCTTTATTGGTATATCCTCCAGCTATGAAATAAGAAATGCTTTCTTTCGCTCCACTGATACTGATGTTATGTGATTGGGAAACCGCATTCCGAAAAATCTTATCCTGCCAGTCCGTACTGTTTCCTTCCAACGGAATCTCATCCGGCCCAAAAACAGGATTGAGCCCATTCTCTTCCTGAGCCTCATTCATCAGCAGGGCATATTCTTTTGCATTCAATGCAGGCAAGGTTTTCCGTACTTCATCAAATGAAACAAAACCGTTGTAAGAGACCTGCGGCTTTCCGGTTTTCCCATTTTTAGTTGTCACCAGAATAACACCGTTCGCACCTTTCGAACCATAGACAGAAAGGGCTGCGGCATCTTTCAATACTTCTATGGACTCTATCTGATTAGGATTCAAGCTCCCGATATTCCCATCTTGAACACCATCGATTATGATCAAAGGATCATTTCCATAAGTCAGCGAGTTGGCTCCACGGATGCGGATCGTTGCCGATCCCGAAGGAGCACCACTGGAATTCTGCACAACAACACCTACCACACGTCCTTGCAATGCCTGCGCAGTACTGGCATTAGGAGCTGACAATAGCTCTGCTGACTTTACGGAAGAAACGGAACCGGTGATATCACTTTTCTTTTGTACACCATACCCCACGACAACTACTTCATCCAATACTTTAGTGTCTTCCTTCAGGACAATCCGAAGCAGATTCTTACTATCGGCAGCTCGAAGTTCCACACTCTGATAACCGATATAGGAGACTGAAATCCAGGCATCTTCCGATACCTCATTTATAGTGTAGTTTCCGTCAAGGTCCGTAATTATTCCGGTTGAAGTTCCTTTCACTACCACGCTGGCCCCAATGATCGGTTCGCCCTTATCATCCACGACAGTTCCTTTGATGTTCTTCTTTGTACTGCCGTCATGAGGTTTCTGCGTCTTTTTCAAGATGACTATCATCTTGTTTTGCAACTTATAAGTCAAATCCTTATCCAAGACTTTATTCAGCACCTCATCCAATGATGCATTTTTGAAAGTTGCCGTAATTCTTTTATTCTCATTCACTTCATCTGTCTTATAGATGACAGATAAACCTGTTTGTTGCTCAATTTCTTTCAATACTGTCTTCAAAGTTTCATTCTTGAATGTCTTGTTGATGACCTGGGCGTGCAAAGTCACTGTCGCCAGACAGAATGAAACTAAAAGAAGCAGCCGTAATAAGCTCTTTCGGTTGTTCATAGTTTTTCTCGATTTAATTTAATAATAGTTGTTACTAAATAGAAATTATTCTCTGATATATATATCCTTGTCTATACGTTCGATGGTTATCGGGATGATCTCCTGCAAAGCAGTCATCACCTCTCCTATCGTTTCTCTGTTTCGCAGAGAAATACGGAAAGTCTTATCGCCTATCGACTCCGATTCCAATCGAATATTCACATCATATTGCCGGGATAGTTTTGTGACTAGTTCTTTTAATGTAATATGATCAAATTCTATACGATTCTCCGCCCACGCTTTTGATTGTGAGGCATTTACTTGGGTACGGACAAATTTCCCGGTTTCTACATTCAATCTTATTGATTCACCAGGAGACATCATAACCGGAGTCCCCTTATAATTCAACTCGACCGAACCTTCGAGCAGAGTGGTGGAAATAAACGGATCGTCCGCATATGCGGATACATCGAACTTCGTTCCTTTTACGACTACGTCATATCCATGTGTCTGTACGATGAAAGTGGTTCCCTCCTTCTTTGTGACTTCAAAATATCCCTCACCGTTCAATTCGACTTTACGATTGGCCGTATTAAACTTGTTCGAATACTTCAGTGTGGAACCTGCATTAAGCCAAACGACTGTCCCATCAGAAAGAACGACTTTACTCTTCTCTCCATAAGGAGTTTCGCATACAAAATACGTCTCCGGCTTTAATGAGGAAGAAATCTGCCAAATACCTATGGTGCCTCCTATGGTCAGAATCACGATAGCCGCAACCGCAGCAACTTGCCGCCATACGGATGACCGGAATTTTGAAACAGTAAGCATCGGGATAATAGCTTCTTGAGTGCGAATCTTGCGCTGCAAAATTTCCCATTCTCCGATTGTTCCGGAATCTGAAATACCTGATGCAATCCACTCCTTTTCCCATTGTCTGAATGTCGCACGATTTTCTTCGCTTTGCCCGACATACTCAAACAGCAGTTTCTCGTCTTTGCGCAGGATTCTTCCTTCGAAATACTGAATAGCTAACTCACGAATGTTTTTCTTTTCTTCCATAATTTCACTTTCTATAAGATGTAACAACTATTATTTCTTTTACCCAACCACCGATAGAAATAAAAAAAACAGGAATTTTTCGGTTCCTGCTTTTTCGCCCTAATTTTCAATGGTTTATCTTTTCCATTTTATTTATTATTCATAATAACCCAGGCAATAATTATAATATAAATATCTACCGGATACTTGTCTTTGAAGTGTTTAGAGAAGCACTGCAATGCTTTGGCAATGTGTTTTTCAACTGCCGTGGTCGATATTTGAAGTTTGTCTGCTATTTCACGATTCTTCAGTCCTTTGAAACGGCTCATCAGGAATATCTCGCGGGAGCGTTCAGGCAATTGCCCAATGACAATGTTGATCTGTTCCTGCAACTCGTCATACAGCAGTTTATGTTCGGCATCTAATGCGAAATCGGAATAGTAGAGCCGTTCTTCTCCATCAACAGATGCAAGATATTCAATCTGATGTTTCTCAACAATCGAAAGATGCTTCAAGTAATTCAAGCATCCATTACGCACCATCGCAAAAAGCAAAGATGTGACCGATACTGCCGACAGCAATGCCCGCTTCTCCCAGAAACGCAAGAAGCACTCTTGAATAATATCACGAGCCGTTTCTTCATCTTCAACAAAACGAATAGCATAGCCACGCAAACGAGGATAGTAGGTCTTAAAAAGATATTCAAAAGCTTGATTATTTCCTTTTTTTATTTCATCCAATAAGAATTTCTCATCTGAAAATTCAATCATAGTGTCGCATTTTAAGAACAAAAGTATAACAAAGATGTAAAATATCGGATGACAATATTATTAATATTTTTCCACTTATCCGCATTTTGGGGAATCTTTTTGTTACGCAAGCAACAAATATATAAGGAGAAAGATGATATATATCAGATATATCCCGTTTTTAAAGTGTTCATTCATCATTATTTCGAAATAATGATTACCTTTGATGTGTATAACAGCTAAAGAACCGAATATGTATGACTTGATGCGTAAACTTCCTATTGGAATACAGACCTTTGAGGATATCCGAAGAAATAATTATCTATATGTGGATAAGACGGAATTGGTATGGCGAATCATCTCAACAGGAAAACCTTATTTCCTCAGTCGCCCCAGACGTTTCGGCAAGAGTCTGCTTCTTTCTACTTTTGAAGCCTATTTTCAAGGGCGCAAAGACCTCTTCGAGGGTTTGGCTATTGAAAAGCTGGAAACAAAATGGGAGCAGCATCCCGTTCTACATCTTGACTTAAACGCCCGGAAGTATGAGACGGCAGCAGACCTGACAGCAATGCTGAATCAGTATCTTGAAAAATGGGAAGCTGTCTACGGTGACGAGAAAAGAGATCGCAGTCCGGAAGAACGTTTCAGTTATGTCATAGAACAGGCTTTTTTACGAACAGGACACCAAGTGGTTGTGCTGGTCGATGAATATGATAAACCTCTTTTGCAAGCTATCAACAATTTGGAATTACTCGAAGAATATCGTCAGATGCTGAAAGCTTTCTATGGAGTTCTGAAAAGCACCGACCGTTATTTGCGATTTGTATTTCTTACCGGAGTAACCAAGTTTTCGCAAGTCAGTGTATTCAGCGATCTGAACCAGTTGAATGACATCAGTCTTGACTACTCTTATGCAACACTTTGCGGCATCACCCATGAGGAACTAACCAGTACTTTCGATCCTGAAATAGAAACCTTCGGTCGTAAAAATCATCTGTTGCCGGAAGAAGTAGTCACAGCAATGAAACGCAATTACGACGGCTATCATTTTCATCAGGATGGTGAAGGAGTATTTAATCCGTTCAGTGTGTTGAATGCTTTCAGTAAACTGGAGCTAGGCAGTTACTGGTTTCAAACTGGTACACCTACGTTTCTGGTTGAACTTCTGCAAAAAAGTGAATATGATTTACGTACATTATTAAATGGTATCGAAGCCCCTGTTTCTTCTTTTGCAGAGTATAGGGTGGATGCCAATAATCCAATTCCACTGATTTATCAAAGCGGATATTTGACGATTAAAGACTACGACAGGCGATTTAATAATTATCTATTGGATTTTCCTAATGATGAGGTACGCTATGGATTCATCAATTTCCTTATTCCGTTCTATACTCCAATGAAGAATAACGACCAAGGATTTTATATTGGAAAGTTTATTGATGAATTAGAGAAAGGTGATTACGACGCTTTCCTCACCCGTATGGAAGCCTTTTTCGCCGATATACCTTATGAATTGAATGATCAAACGGAACGGCATTATCAGGTTATTTTCTATTTGATTTTCAAACTGATGGGACAGTTTACGGAAGCAGAAGTCCGTAGTTCACGTGGTCGTGCCGATGCTGTGGTAAAAACACCTAAATACATTTATGTATTTGAATTTAAGCTGAATGGTACTGCCGAGGAAGCACTTAAACAAATTGAAGATAAAGGGTATTTAATTTCTTATAAAGCAGATCATAGAGAAATTGTAAAGGTAGGCGTTGAGTTTAGTGCCGAAAGCAGAAACTTAAGTCGCTGGCTGGTAGAAATGAATAATTAAATAAAAAACCATTCCGGGAAGAAAAGCAATGATTGTATAGCGTACTTCCCGGAATGGCAACTAATACCTCGAAAACAAATGTTTGTCATCCCATATAGGACAAGCATTGTCCATCTAACCTAATACATCTTTATAACTAATCTACTTCTTTTGATTTTGCATTCCACACCAGCAAAGCAAACAACACCGAAAGCAAAGCAGCACCAATCCAAAACCAATTGATATACGTGAAGTCATAAACATCTACTCCATTCTGAACAGTCTTTTGCCCTTCTATCAGAATACCGCTCATCACGTCCTGCAATCCGGCTCCGATGTAGCTGGCAATACCTACTACTCCCAATGCAGCACCCGAAGCATTACGGGGAGCAATATCCACTGCCATCAAACCACCCAGAAAACAGATCAAAACTCCGATACCTAAACCGAAAAGTACCATTGCCAACACGTCTATCCAAAAATGAGCTCCCGGAACTAAGAGAAACAAACAAAGTGCTATTACATTCATCAACCCAAATACTAAAGCTGGAATATTACGACTGCCGGAAAACATTTTATCGGAAATGATACCGGAAAATACCGTGCCAATGATTCCACAGATAGAACTGATTGATATTATAAAACTGGCATCCAACGTAGAATATCCCTTTTGAGCTTCCAGATAGAAAACACCCCAACTATTTACCGCATAGCGGCTAATATACATAAATGCACTGGACAGAGCCAAAATCCAAATTGCAGGATTCTTCAAGACAGCCTTTTGTGCTTTGTTAAAATCTTCCGTTTGTTTACCAGACAAAGAATGGGAATCCACAGATGAAGAATTTTTGTTCAACAAGAATCCCTGACTCTGTGGCGTATCACGCATAAAGACAAGCATCATAAAGAAACCTAATATCCCAATAATGCCAGCTCCAATCATCCCATACCTCCATCCCATCCAACTGACTAACAAGGCTATGGAAATAAAGGTTAATGCTTCACCCAAATTATGACTAGCAGACCAAAAGCCGTAAAAAGTTCCCCGTTCTTTACTACTGTACCACCGAGTGAGCGAAACCACTCCGGATGCTGCTCCCATTGACTGAAACCAACCATTCAATCCCCAAAGTAAAACAAAAGCATAAAAGGAGCTAGTGAAACCTAAACATAAATTTATCAAAGCGGAACACAATAACCCGGTAGACATAAAACGCCGAACATTACTACGGTCAGCAAGAAAACCATTCGTCAACTTACCCACTGCATACACAAAAAACAGACAGGAACCGATGATTCCTAATTGCGTTTCGGAAAATACTCCCTCCTCTACAATTGGCTTGCGCACTACGTTCATGCTAAGGCGACAAACATAGTAAATGCCATATCCGGTAGTAGCCGACAAAAATGTAGCCCAACGGATGCGCTTAAAGCGGGAAGAATCTTCTGAATCAGTCTCTCCCCCGGCTAGCGGGGAAGAGATTTTATAAAAATCCAATATTTTAAATGACATAACCGAAGTTTACATATTAATGAAAGGCGTCTATCTTATGCTCATTACGTTTCTTACGGGCTTGCAAGTATTCCAGTAAATAAGCAGTACGATCGGTCTGGATAATTGTTGCTCCAAGTTTATCTATCAAATATCCATATCCTTCATCCGGGTTTTCCAATGATTTGTCGTCATCATGTCCGCCTGCCATCGTATCCCAAAGGGTATTATACCAAATTTTACTTTTTCCTTCCAGCTTCGTCCTCACTTGTTTGGGGAATTGACAAGTATCCGATTCGAACAACAATTCGAAGGCTACCGGATGAAGTTCTTTCATGAAATCATCTATTTGCTGCATAGCTCCCGGTCGATCCAAATGTACGATTGGCATATATATGATCCGGTCTAAATATTTTCCCAAATCCTTTTTCACTTCTGCAACAGGCTTTGACCCCTTCATGATGATCTGTTCAACGGTTCCGGTTTTCTCCAAAATGGGGAAAATCTCATCGAATATCGGATAAGCCTTATCCAAATTTACCATAACGCGCCCTTTGGCCGTCAATAATGCTTCCTCCAATGTAGGCACACGATGTTTGGTTCTCAAAGCAGCGCCATTCTTCAGACGGAGTGTCCGGATAGAATCCAGTGTCCACTCGGCAACCTTACCTTTTCCGGTGGTCGTTCTATCCAAGGTCTTATCATGCATAAGGATCAACTGTCCGTCTTTGGTTTTCTGAACGTCCAGCTCCACGACGTCGGCTCCCAACCGGATAGAACTCTCTATTGCTGCCAGCGAATTTTCAGGTGCAAAGCGCCAATCCGCCCGGTGGGCGACTACGGTTACTTCTTTATTATCAGGATTCGTAATCTTTGCGTAAATTGCCTTCACCGGTTCATCTGCAAACAAGCGGAAAGGAAACAGCAAAATAATTCCTATTATCAGGTAGTTTTTCATATTCATTTTTATCATCTATACTTTGGGGGATTATCTATACTTTTTGGATTTTAAATACTTGGCAGCTAATTCGGCATAATCAGTCTGCACGACATTAATACGTTTGTTTATCATGCCTACCAGCCCCGAATAGTTGTCCGACAACATGTTCGTATCATTCGCTCCTACGATATTGGAGAATAAAAGCCAACCTTTGGATTTAATGTCTTCCGTCATCGCTCCTGCAAGAGCATCCGAGGTGGAAAGTTGCATCATCTGCACATTGTCCGTGTAAGATGAAGCAAAATAGGTAATATCATCTGAAGCTTTTGCCATCGGATGCAGTAACAGAGTGCTGTTCGCCGCTTTCAAATCGTATGCATAATTACGGTTGTTTGAAACATAAAGCAGGACTTCGTTTTCCATGTCGAGTTTTTTAAGTAATGCCACCATTGTCGCTACGGCAACGTTTTTGTTGACTATATCCAAGTTAAAATAAACCTTTCCTTTGCCTTTCTTCAATGCGTCCTCTAAAGTGGGGATTCGTTCGTTTGTCAGATTCCCTGCTGCATCTTTAAGATAGAGCTGCTGTAATTGCTGATAAGAATAATCTCCTACCGCACCGCTTCCGTTAGTGGTTCTGTCGATCGTATTATCGTGCATCAGCACCAATATTCCGTCAGAGGTGGGACGTGCATCAAGTTCGATCATTTCTACTCCTGCATTGATTGCATACTCTATGGAAGTTAATGAATTCTCCGGTATGCCATCGGCCATACCTTTCTGCGTGTTCGCCCGATGGGCACAAAGCCAGACCTTATAGGAACTATCATCAAATAAATTCTTTAAATCGGTCTTCAGATTTCCTGTAATAGGCAATTGTCCGCCCGGTTCGCCTCCCGGATTCTCTCCCGAGCCTCCCAACTGTGCACTGGTGTGGCGGCTGTCTTTCCCTTTCATCGGCCATGCCGAAGCTGCACATCCGGTTATACCTTCATCTTCCAAAGCTACCAGGACACTCTTCGACGGATCTACCGTGTGAGTAACGCCAATATAGATCGTTCCATCCGGTCCGATTGTAGGCGAACTCCAGATTTTTCCGATACCCGCTTCCCAGTTATCTTTTAAAGGAGAATCGCTCTCGCTAATCAGTGCAGCCAAGTCTTTTTTCAAGATCAGCTGTTCTTCCGAGGCTTCGGGTTTAATGATATAATAATTACCGGATTGCGTTCCAAAATGAATATTTCCGGCCTGATCGATTGCCGCACATCCACTGACGTCTTCCGGCACACCGTAATGCCATTGAATAACTCCATTAGGAGATAATGCAACAATTCCACCCGTGGCTTCGCCTGGAGCACGTTTTACCGTTACAATGATACTTCCGTCCAAGCCTATCACAACACCCCCTTGGTCTAGTGTTCCTACATTTCCTAACGAAGTACGCCATTTCTCAACCCCGTCGCTTCCAATAGCAAACGCACTGCTTCCTATACTCGGGAAGGTGGCAATTCCGTATATAGTGCCGGCTGCATCCACAGCTACGGAAGCATTCATGTTTTCTGAAGGCTTATCATTTCCCGAACTATATATTTGCCATGCCCACATCACATTACCACCTGTATTCAGCACAGACGCCGACGCGCCGAATAAGCCGTTCTTTCCACCAGCCCAAATTAATGTGTTGTTCGCCAATGCTATTCCGGCAGATACTCCTCCCGACGGGCCTCCGGAATTGTCTGCGTTTGCCACATAACCTACTCTGTAACCGGTATTCTTATCGACAGCAAGCACAGATCCCGTAGAGCCGCCATTACCCATATAGATATGATTCTCTCCAATCGCACAAGTCAGATAATTAATACGAGGCGTAGAAGCCTGTCCTTTATTCCAAAATCCTTTTTCAGCATCTCCGGCAACTACCCATTTCTTTGTTCCATCAGGATTGATGGCATATACGCGCCCTACTTTGCCACTTGTGTCGCCTGTTCCTACATACACAGTACCATCCGTATCAATGCTTGGAGTGGTATGCGTATTACCGGACGGAGAATCACCGTCAGCCGATGTCCATAAGTCGAACTCCCACAATTGCTCACCGGTAGCGGCCGAGAATTTCCGCAAATAATGGTCATTGGAAGTCATATATACATTATTATCATCACTGACTGCCGGAGCCGTAGAACGGATTTCGCCCAATACGTGGGCACCCACCCATTTCAGTTTCACATTGCCGACTTCGGGCAGAGGTTCAGCTTCAATCGTCAATAATTTATGAGCCATTGCATAATTTCCTTTGCTGTCTTTCACGTGCAAAGTCACTGTATATGCCCCATTCGTTTCGTAAGTCACTTTAGGAGCAACTTCTGTTGAAGTCTCTCCATTCCCTAAATCCCATTGGCAGGTATAATTACCTTCTCCGCCTACTGTCTCATTCGTGATACTGACTTCTTCGCCTACATAGTAGGTTGTCTTGTCAAAAGTAAATTTAGCTGTCAGCGCATTTTCCTTCCAATCATCCGAGCATGCTGAAAGTAGCAGCAAGCAGATAAAAAACGTTGTTACTATTTTTATATTCTTCATACTTTGTTCTTTCTAAGATAATTAATAGCCTTCATTTTGAGGGTAATTTTCCTCTCCCGCCAAATCGCGTTCCGACTGGGGAACAGGATAATACATCAGGTAGTTTCTACCGTTCAAGGAAGAAAACAAGTCCAAACGGTTGGTTCGCTTCAAATCATACCATCGTTGACCTTCTGCATACAACTCGCGGTGACGCTCATCAAGTATTTGATTCTGAAACTCTATATCAGTCATATTCGAAGGCAACAAGACGGTTGCATAACGTTTGTTCATAAATTCTTTTAATGTAGCCAACCCATTGACTGCTCCCAATGCTTCCGCTTTAATCAGATACATTTCCGCCACACGGGTAACCACAATCGGGGTTTGTGACGGTTGTTCATTGGTAACAAACTGACCGGTACTTCCATTCGGGAATTTAATAATACGGCTATTATCTGCGCCAAATACTGCCTTTGCCCGTATATCCTTTGACTTTACGGCGGTATCATCATAAAGATGACTGTAACATTCGGTAGAAGGAGAGTAATCCCAAGTCGGATCGATGTCATTGACCGTCTGGTAGAATAACAGCAAACTTGTACTACGCTTATTGGCTAACGCAAAGACCAGTTCTTTGCTACTGCTATTAGAGACAAACGCTTGGGCATACTCAACTGATGTAGTACTCAATGCGAAATTTGATTTTGTAATCACTTTGTCGGCATAAGCTGCGGCATTTGTATAGTCTTTCAAGGACAAACATACTTTGGCATGAAGCGCATCACAAGCACTAAGAGACACATAAAAACGATCGGTGAAATCAGACAGTAATCCTTCTGCTTTAGCCAAGTCTTCTTTTATAAAACTCCACACTTCGGTTTCGGGGGAAATGGGAACGACGTCGTAAGTGCGCTTACGCAAGATAGGAACTCCTCCCCAGCGAGTGACCAAATGATAATAAATCAAAGCTCTGAAGTAGTATCCGGTCCCTCCTGTCTGCTTCACAACCTGACTCTCTTTATTAGATGACGCTTCGTATGTTTCGACCAAGAAATTAACTTGCTTCAAGGCTGTGAAACATTTCTGCCACTGGCTCAAAACTTCTTTAGAACTAGGAGCCATCAACATGGGGTCGTTCATGGAAAATCCGGGACCTGCCTTGAAATTCTCGCCTTTTACATCACCATCCATATAAAATTTGAATACCAGTTCTTCCATTTCGGCATACACTCCATTCAATAACTTTTCCAAATCGGATTCACTCAACATATCTTGAGGTATCTGATCTTTAGGCCGCATATCATCCAGTATACCTGAACAACCCGTCATCCACAAAAGGCAAATGCTACATAGCAAATAGTTGATTATAGTATAGTATCGTTTCATACATCTATATTTTTAAAAGTTTAGATTCAGACCAAAAATAAATGTTCGTAATACAGGTTGCAACCCGAAGTCAACTCCATAATTTGAGTCTCCCGGGCTACCGGAAAATGATGTTTCGGGATCATAACCGGAATACTTGGTGAGAGTGAGTAGATTATCAGCCGAAACGTAGACTCTTAATGAGTTCATGCGGAGTTTCTTAACGACTGATTCTGGCAAAGTGTAACCCAAAGTCACAGTTTTCAGTTTAAAATAGGAAGCATCTTCCAAATAACGTGTTGAAGTTTGCACGTTATAGTCATAATCATACCCGGTATGTGCTCCTATTCTTACAGGACGAGGGATCGTGTTGCTTGTGCCCTCTCCACGCCAGTATCCGTTAGCTACTTCTTTGCTTACATTAAAGTATTGCTCGACGGATTCGCCACGGTCGTTTACTTTTACATTGGACAGCGCCAATCCTAAATGGTCAGTACCTTCGGAACCGTTCACTCCCCGCCATGCCGACATCACTTTACCACCTACCGAGAATTGTCCGAACAATGATAAATCGAAACCTTTGTAAGAGAAGTTGGAGGTAATACCACCGTAAAAATCAGGAATGGCTTTTCCTACATTCATTCGGTCGGCGTCAGATATATCTCCGTCTTCATTATAATCGAAATATTTCACGTCACCGGCACGGACTCCTTTCGCATACAGTTTCGCAGGCACTTCGTCGTCACGCTGGTAGATACCTTCCATCTTTAACATATAGAATGTACTGATAGGCTGTCCGTTAATCAACGCATGCATCGAACCTCCTAAAAGGTTACTACCGCTGCTGGGAACAATATACATATCATTTCCTTCGATGAGAGAAAGCAATTTGTTCTTTACAAAAGAAATGTTACCACCCAAATCCCATTTAAACTTTCCGGTGAAGATTTTACCACTCAAAGCCAACTCAAGTCCTTTATTCTCTAATGAGCCGATATTGGACTGTAATGTGGTATATCCGGTGGTTGCATTGACTGGTTTCTTAAACAGCAGGTCGGTAGTCTTTTGATAGAACATATCTATGTTTAAAGTCAGGCGAGACTGAAACATTTCTATATCAAATCCGATATTAAACTGGCTGGCTTTCTCCCAAGTCAAGGCACGGGCATCCTGCGAAATCTGGAATCCGGCAGAACCGTTGTAAGAAGCACCGCCCGCACTAATCAGTGATAACGGAGCATAATTACTCACTCCTGCCATGCTACCTGTCATACCCCAGCTTAATCTTAACTTTGCATCATTGACGTATTTGTTTTTTGGGAAAAATTCCTCATTGGAGGCACGCCACGCAAAAGAAGCAGAAGGGAAATAGCCATATCTCTTGTTCTTCGCAAAGCGGGAAGAACCATCACTACGCAAAGAAGCATTCAGTATGTATTTATTGTCCCAATTCAAAGCGATTCGTCCGAAATAGGATTCTAAGGCATAAGAGGTATAACTAATATTTCCGGCGTAAATATTAGGACCTGCATTGATTAAATCAAAGTTGGAGGAAGGAAATGCGCCGTTAGCATAGTTATCACTCTTTGCCCCGAATTGTTCATAAGTGTATTTCTCAAACGAATGTCCCAACATGACGGAGTAAATTAGTTTATTCCATTCATTGTTGTAAGAGAATATATTATCTATCACATAGCGGAAACTCTGGTCTTTTTGTTCGGCTAATGCTCCCCAACCACTGCTATTTTTACGGGCATCATGCTTGTCCGACAATTTTTTAGATGTGTTGTCCAAAATACCATATACGCTTACTGTCGGTGTGTACTTAAATCCTTTGAAAGGAGTTACGTCTATGCTGAACACACCAGACAGTTGATATTTCTTAGCTACCCAGTCTTCTTCATTAATCAGCATCACCGGATTGTGGCGCAAAATATCTGTCCCGTTCACTTTATAAGATGTTCCGTCTTCTTTATAAGGTGAATACCAGGGCTGCTCCTCACGAGCTGTACGAAGTACTTTCAAGCTGGTACTCGTTTCTTCCAATAAGTCTGAACGGCTGACCGAACCTGCCAGATTCATATTCAGTTTGAACAGGTTGTTTATTTTATGTGTGAATTTGGCACGCATATTATACTGGTCATAGCTGCTCTTATTCAAATATCCTTCTTGAGTATTAGCGCCTAAAGAAGCAAAGAAGGTGGTCTTTTCATTTCCACCGGAAATGCTGATAGAGCCGGTACCTGTTTTCGAGTTTTTTCTTGATATTTCTTTCACCCAATTGGTTTCTTGAATTTGAGAAGGAACATACAATTGAAGGTTAGCTCCCATTTGCACATTGTAATTATCAATAGCGGCTTGCATCGTATTCATATATTCCATCGAATTGGCCATTTCAATGTCGCTGGCCAAATAAGCGAATCCGTAACGACCGGACACCTCTATCTTCGTCTTACCTTGCTGACCTGATTTGGTCGTTATCAACACAACTCCGGCATTGGCACGCGAACCATAGATGGCAGCGGCGGAAGCGTCTTTCAAGACTTCCATACTTTCAATGTCATTCGGATTCAGATTAGGATATTTTTCGCTGGGGATACCGTCGACCACATAAAGCGGCGAGCTTCCCCCACTAACGGAACCGATACCGCGAACGGTGACATTCGGTGCTTCTCCCGGAGTTCCTGATGCAGAGGAGATATTCACACCCGCTACACGTCCTTGCAGCATTTTAATCGGATTATAGTCATTACCCTGATCTATATTTTCCATCTTTACTTTACTGATAGAAGTAGTGACCAGCTTTTGTGACTGGACTCCGTAGCCGACAACAACAACCTCGTCTATCATTTTACTGTCTTCCTGAAGTACAACTTTTACGAATGTCTGCCCTGTGGCAGAAAGGTCAACTGTTTTATAACCGATATAAGAGACGGTCAATATTCCCTTTTCCGGTACGTCTGCTAATGTGAACTTTCCATCAAAATCTGTAATCGTTCCGTGCGACTCACCTTTTATCACAATACTGGCACCAATGACCGCCTCACCCGCAGTATCCGTTATTATGCCCGTAATACTTTTCTTCTGTGCCACAACTACAATCGAACACAGAAGAAAAACAAATAAAATAAAACTCTTTTTCATACTCTTTTATGTTTTTCATGTTTAAAACACCTATCAACAAGAGGCGTTCAAATACCATATATCCACTCCAAAAACATCACAAATTACGGAGGTATAAACAAAGGAATAAAGAAAATCATATTTAATAAATTAGGGGTTATTATTTACAAGCGCAAAGAAAGAACTCATAAAACTAAACATAGTCAGAAAGCATTTAAAAAAAGTCATATATCATCCAATACTGCATTTTTTTATCAAAAACAGAATAATTAATAAACATTTTATGTATATACGTTGTTAAATAGAAAAAATCAGCTTTAAACAACACGAAAAGATAAAAATGTACAGGTTATTTGGTATATTCGCAATATTAACACTACTTTGCATATCATCTACATCAGGTCATGACATAAATTACCAGTTTACGTCTATTTCCGTAGCGGAAGGATTGTCTCAATCTACCGCTCAATCCATACTTTTAGATAAGAAAGGGAAATTATGGATAGGAACAAAAAATGGTCTGAATTCTTATACGGGACAAAATCTGAAAATATTCAAAAGCCACCCCAACGACAGATATTCCTTACCAAGTAATCACATTATACATTTAACCCAAGATTCCCTTAACGACATATGGATATCTACCAGACAAGGTATGGTTAGATATGATGAGACACACGGGAATTTTATTCCCTTCAATCATGATATCATCTATTCTTCCTTATGCATAAATGGAGGAGTACTTTTCGGAAGTGAGAATCGAATATACAAATATGATTACCAAAAACGCTCTTTTAAAGCAGTATGCATTAACCCCAAAGGTGC
>OGOR01001168.1_pt1 | contig 16038 bp, 16 predicted proteins | sample 1552771 | NCBI WGS metagenome assembly OGOR01 (sample SAMEA2580124, study PRJEB22360) | human gut metagenome | biome: human gut; feature: human-associated habitat; material: faeces | place: Denmark | collected 2008/2010
GCACGGCGGCTCCGAAAAATTTGATTTAATTGTTGCGGCTGCGGCTGTTCATGCCCAGCAGACGGACGACGTACAGGAAGATGTTGATGAAGTCCAGATAGAGGGTCAGTGCGCCATAGATGGAAGCCTTCTCGGCCAGCTCAGCGTCGCCTGCATAGTAGGCGTAGATCTGGCGGAGCTTCTGGGTATCATAGGCGGTGAGCAGCATGAACACCACCAGACCGATGCCGCAGTAGAGCACCGAGGCACCGAAGCCAAAGCCGAAGAGCGCACCCACGAGGCTGGTGACGATCATGGCCACCAGAGCCATCATGAGGCGGGGACCCCAGCCGGTGAGGTCTTTATGGGTGGTGGTGCCGTACACAGCCATGAGGCCGAAGTAGACCGCCGTGGCGAGGAAGGCCATGACCAGCGTGCCTACCGAGAACATCAGGAAGTAGTAGCTCAGGACCATGCCGTTTAAGATGGCGTATCCGAAGAACGCGGCTCTTGCACCGTCGATGGACATCCTCTGCACCCGGGCGCTGAGCATGAACACCAGCGCCAGCTCACCGATGGTAAGCAGGAAGTAAAGCGAATCGACCAGATAGATAAGGGGTGTAGTCGCCGTGATATAGGCCATTGCGAAGGTGACGAGCAGGCCGCCGGCCATCCAGCGGTAGGTGCGGGTCATATAGTCCGATGCGCTCATCGAAGGCTCCGCATAGCCGCGGTCATAGTTGTTGTAATCCATAAGGAATCCTCCATTCAAAATCAGGGCATCGGCCTCGGCCTTGCCCCGGTCTACGAAATATAGTATACTGCATAGAAATGAACGATTCATGAAAAAGGCTGTGATATTTGATGTCCCTCGGACTTTATCTGCATATTCCTTACTGTTTTTCCAAATGCCGGTACTGTGATTTTTACTCCGCCCCCGGCCAGCGCGGCGTCCCCCGGGCCTATGTGGACGCCCTTTTGCGGGAACTCTCCCGGTTTGCGCCGGACGCGCCCCTGCGGCCGGACACCCTTTATTTCGGCGGTGGAACGCCCAGTCTGCTGGACCCGGCAGACGCCGCCCGGCTCATCGCCGCCGCACAGCCCCTGCCCGGGGCCGAGATCACGCTGGAAGCCAACCCTGAGACCGTGACCGAAGATTCCCTCCGGGCATTCCGGGAGGCGGGCGTCAACCGCATCTCCTTCGGCGTCCAGTCGGCCCGGGACAGCCAGCTCAAGACGCTGGGCCGCCCCCACACGGCAAAGCAGGCGCGGGCCGCTTTCGCCGCCGCACGCCGTGCCGGGTTCGAGAACATCAGCGGCGACATCATGCTGGCTCTGCCCCATTATACGCAGGCCGAGTTCGACGAGACGCTGGAGCTGATCGAGGATGGCGGCGCGGCCCACATTTCCGCCTACCTCTTGAAGATCGAGCCCGACTCTGCCTTTGGCCGGACGCCCCCCGAGGGTCTGCCCACCTCCGACGAGGCGGCAGACTTCTACCTCTACGCTGTCGAGCAGCTGGAACATCATGGCTACCGGCAATATGAGATCTCCAACTTCGCCCGCCCGGGCTATGAGGGAAAGCACAACCTCATCTACTGGGACTGCGGCGACTATCTGGGCATCGGCCCTGCGGCCCACTCCTGCATGGGCGGCAAGCGGTTCTACTACCCCGCCGACACCGAAGCCTTTCTGCGGGACGAGGCCGCGCCCGTCATGGACGGCGGCTGCGGTGCGGAGGATTATCTCATCTTGCAGCTGCGTCTGCGCAAAGGTCTGAGCCTCGACGAATACAAAAAACGCTATGGCAGGGAGTTTTCCACCGCGCAGCTGGCCTTTGTGAAAAACTGCGTGAAGAGCGGCTACGCCAACTTTGACGGCCACACCCTCGCCCTCACGCCTGCCGGGCTCATCGTACAGAACAGCATCCTTGCCGAGCTGCTGTGAGCCTCAGTGAACAGCAAAGCTCATCGCCGCCAGCACAAAAGCACCGATGATGCTGGTAATGCGGCTCACCCTCTGCATCGCGTAATACCAGTCGGTTGGCTCACCGCCGTACACTTCCAGCCCGTGGCGGAGGTTCCAGAACAGCAGCGGGAACCGGACATCCAGCACAAGGAGCACCACCAGCGCCCCGATCGGCAGCAGGAACGCCACGCTGCCCCGGGTCTCCCGCCGCCCGCCGACGGCCACATGATAGAGCCAGTTACAGCTGGGCCAGAGGTCGGATCTCTGGTATTCGCCGTTGACGATGACGTTCACCTCGTCGGCAAGGCCCCCATCGTCTTCCCTCCACAGGATGGCGTCGCCGGGGTCGCCCAGCGCGGTCCCGGTAAAAATGACCACTCCGTCCTGCTCGATTTTTACGCCCGGGTCGCTCATGCCCTCGGCTTTCGATTCGAGCCGATAGTGCCGCGTCTCTCCGTCCAACGTGAACTCCACTTCCGCACCGTTTTCCGTCTGAGCAACCTGCATGGTGTAGGCGGCATACGCATCCTTGCCCGAAAAGCTGCCGTCGGCCTGCCGGTACAAAAAGGCATCCCGCAGCCAGACGCCCGGGCGGAGGGCGGCCCAGAGATAGAGCACAGTGAGAAGCAGCGCGGTAAGAACGCAGAGCAGGCAGCTCGTCTTTTTCTCCATGGTCAGGCTCCTTTCGTTTCAGCCCAGTTCGATCACTTTCCACCCCAGCTCCCGGATGGCTTCTTGATCATGGGTCGCCAGCAGGGTGGGCTTTCTGCCGCAGCGTGCCTTGAGCATGGCTGCGGCTTTTTTCATGGCGGCGGGGTCCATGCCGGTGAAGGGCTCATCTAACAGAAGGGTGTCGCTCTCGGCCCAGAGAGCGCGCAGCAAGGCGGTGCGGCGCTTCTGTCCGCCGGAGAGCTTCCGGGCAGGCAGAGCAAGGGCCTCGTCATCCAGTCCTAATTGTATAAGGTTATCTCGTATCTGCTCTTTGTATTGTATTTTGACCTTGTACTGTTCTGCGGTCAGCACCAGCGCCACATTCTCTTCGGCGGTCAGCTGGGGGCAGAGCCTGTCTTCCTGAAAGACCGTGCCGACCCGGCCCACGCCCTCCACGCTGCCGGAGGTGGGTACTTCCAGCCCCATCAGGATGCGGAGCAGGGTCGTCTTGCCCCAGCCGCTGGGAGCCCAGAGCACCGCCGGGCCGTCCACGGTAAGCGAGAGGTTTTCGAAGAGGATTTTCTCTCCGAATCGTTTAGACAGATTCTTTATTTCCAGTTTGTTGTTGGTTTCACTCATTTTTCAGCCCCCTCTTCGCCCAGAACTTCCGCCACTGCTTTATCCAGCAGAGCGAGGAACAGCTTTTCGAATACGGCGCTCAGCAGGATGATGACGAAGGTCCAGGCAAACAGCTCCCCGGTAGAAAGGGTAATTTTGGCCCGGTAAAGCGCGTCGCCGATGCTGCCGTCCGGCAGGCCGATGACCTCTGCTGCCACGCCGCTCTTCCAGCAGATGCCCAGCGCCACGCTGCATCCCTGCCGGAACGCGGGCAGCACCGCCGGGAGCCAGACCGCCCGCAGACGCCGCCCCAGAGGCAGACGGAACACCTGCGCCATTTCGAGAAGCTGGCGGTCAGCACTCCCGATGCCGGTGCGCACTGCGCTGTAGAGGACGGGCAGCACCATCAGAAAGCTGATGAGGACGGACAGCGACGAGCCGCTGACCCACACCAGCGCCAGAATGATGAAGCTCGCCACCGGAGTGGCCTTGACCAGCTGCATCACGGGGGCGAGAAGGGCGTCCACCCACTCCCACTTTTCGGCGGCCACCGCCAGAATGGCGCTGAACAGAACGCCCAGCCCGAAGCCCAGCAGGATGCGCCCGGCGCTGAAACCGATGCGCTGCCAGAACTCGGCCTGCGGCAGCAGCTCCACCAGCGTACCGATGGCCTGCACCGGCGAGACAAGAAAGACTTCCTGCCCGATGGCCGCAGCTGCCGCCTGCCAGACGCCCAGCCAGAACACCGACGCCGCCAAAATTTGAATGCGGCGTTTTTTTGTTTTATCCATGTATTTCTTTGCTCCTGTTCGTTTTCTCGCTTTCAGAATATCACATCATGTATGAGAATACAATCCTTCATCTTTTCTTCTCTTGACATGAAGGTCATAAAACACTACACTGGAATAAAGTAATCCTGATTCTACGTGCCTCCGCGCACAGATGGGAGAGATGACCATGCACGATTCCGCTCAGGCCCTCCGGGGCAAAAAGCTCCTTCTGGTGGGGTTCACCCTGTTCTCGATGTTCTTCGGGGCAGGCAACCTCATCTTCCCGCCCTTCCTCGGCGCACAGGCCGGGACGGCGCTCTGGCTCGCTTTTGTGGGCTTTGCCGTCAGCGCCATCGGTCTGCCCATCGCGGGCGTGGCAGCGGTGGCCCGGGCAGGAGGTCTGCCTGCGCTGGCCGGGCGGGTCCATCCCCGCTTCGCACAGGTGTTCGCTGTGCTGGTCTATCTGTCCATCGGTCCCTGCCTCGCGATCCCCCGCACGGCCAGCACCTCGTTTGAGATGCTGACGCCGCTGGTGGGGCGGAGCACACCGGGACAGTTCATCTACTCCCTCGTGTTCTTTGCTGCGGCGTACTTCGTGGCCCTCAAGCCCGAAAAGCTGACCCAGCGGCTGGGCCGCATCCTCTGCCCTGCCCTGCTGGTGCTCATCGTGGTGCTGTTCGCGGGCTGCATTCTCCACCCGGCCGCGCCCGGCTACGGCACACCTGCCGAGGCTTACGCCGCCCTCCCCGCCGCACAGGGCGTGCTGGACGGCTATCAGACCATGGACGCGCTGGCAGCGCTCAACTTCGGCGCGGTCATCGCGCTGAACCTTCAGGCGGTGGGCATCACGGAGGAGTCCGCCGTCCGGCGCGGCACCATCCGGGCCGGGCTCATCGCGGGCGGGATGCTGCTGGTGGTCTACGCCATGCTGACCCACATCGGCGGCATCTCGGGGGCCGCCTTCCCCGGCAGCGACACCGGTGCCGCCGTCCTGACGGCACTGGCCGACGGCCTGTTTGGCCGGGTGGGACAGGTGCTTCTGGCCGCCATCTTCGTCATCGCCTGCTTCAACACCTGTGTCGGCCTCATCGCCAGCGTAGGCGAATACTTCCACGAGCTTCTGCCCCGGCTGCCCTACCCCGCCATTGCAGCCTTCTTCGCGCTGATGAGCATGCTGCTGGCGAACATCGGCCTTGCGGACATCCTGAGGCTTTCCGTCCCGGTGCTGAACGCCATCTACCCCATCGCCATCATCCTCATCGTGGTGGAGTTCCTGCCCGGACGGTTCCAGCGGACATCGGTCTGGCGGCTGAGTATCCTCTTCACGGCCATCCAGAGCATCCCTGCCGCCCTGCCCTTCGGCCCCCTCTCCACCTTGATGAACGCTCTGCCCCTGAGCAGCCTCGGCTTTGGCTGGCTGCTGCCGGCCCTCATCGGCATCGGCGCAGGCCTTCTGATGTAAGAAAAACTGCCGCACGGCTGTGCGGCAGTTTTCCTTGTTTCAAAGCTTACTTTGCAGAGTTGCGGATCGCCGCCATGACCTTGCGCAGGACGGACGGCTCGGTGTAGTAGAAGTTGTCGTCCGGCAGCTTGCCGCCCACGGCGGCGGGAGAGGCATCGTAGAGCACCTGCAGGTAGGCAGAGATGTCTTTCTTCATCTCCTGACCGTTGCGGTAGACGATGTTGCACTTGGGCAGGGCCTTCTTGGCGATCGCAGCCTTGGCCACCACGCCGACTTCCTCACAGAGGGCGGCGGTGCCGTCGATGTCCTCGTTGGCCGCCTTGACGCTCTTCTGGTAGTCGGTCAGGAAAGCTGCGATGACATTGGGGTTCTGCTTTGCGTACTCGGTGCGCACCACGGTGACGCCGGTGATGAGCTGGGTGTCACAGACTTTGTTCCATTCCTTAGTCAGGTCGAGAACGACGCGGAGGCCGCTGTCCTTCATCTGGGCAGCGGTGACATAGGGCTGCGGCAGGACGGCGATGGCATCCTTTTTGGCAGCGGCCATCTGGGCCGTGACCTCGGAAGCCTCGCTGTAGTATTCGATCTTCACGTCCTTGTCGGGGTCGAGTCCGTTCTTCTTGAGCAGATAGCGCAGAACGTACTCGGGGGTCGTGCCTTTGCCGGTGGAAAGGATAGTGCGGCCCTTGAGGTCGGCGAAGCTGTGGACGGTATTGCCCTTCTCCACGACGTAGAGGACGCCCAGCGTGTTGACGGCCATGACCTGGATGCCGCCGTTCGTCTTCTGGTAGAGGGTCGCAGCGAGGTTGGCCGGGATAGCGGCCATGTCGAGTTCGCCCTTGATGAGCTTCGGCACGATCTCATCGGCAGCGCCGTAGAGCTGCAGGTCATAGTCGAGGGAAGCCGTGCCGTCCTTCTCCATGCTCAGCAGGTTGACGAGGCCCATGGTGGTGGGGCCTTTCAGGCCGGCGATGCGCACTTTGGTGCTCGTTTTGGCCGATGCGCCGCAGGCCAGCACGCTGACCATCAGCACCAGCGACAGCAGCAGAGATGTCAGTTTTTTCATAGGATTTAGCTCCTCACTTTCATTGGGAGAAATTTTCCCGCAAAAAATTTGCAAAACCATTTGCTTTACGCCCTCAAGTTTACTATAATAAGAGAAAAAATACCGTTGCACACGCAACGGAATCGCAGAAGGGCGGTGAGGGCCCGGGGAAAACCTCACGGAATGGGTATGGAAAATTATCTTCCGCTGTTACAATCCACCTCTCTGTTCGCCGGGCTGGAAGCCGAAGCGCTCCGGGTCCTGCTGGGCGAAGTGGGGGCCGTATTGCGCACCTACAGCCGGGGCGAGACCCTCGTGCTGGCCGGACAGCCGAACCGCCGGGTGGGCGTGGTGCTCTCCGGTGCCATCGAGGCCTATCATTCCGCCGCCAGCGGGGTGCGTCTGCCCATCAGCCAGATGGGGCCGGGCGGTGTGTTCGGCGACGTGCTGGGCGGCTCGAGCCTTTCCAGCCCGGTGACGGTGGTGGCCTCGGCCCCCTGCGAGGTGCTGCTGGTGCCTTACGAGAAGCTTCTGCTGCCCGGGGCCGACCCGGCCCGCCAGCGGGTGCTGCAGAACCTTGTGCGCACCATCAGCGACAAATACTTCCTGCTCTCCCGCCGGGTAGACCTGCTGCTGCTCAAGAGCCTGCGGGCCAAGGTGTGCGCCTACCTGCTCAGTGAGGCCGAGGTGCATCACAGCCTCACCTTCACCGTCCCCTACTCCCGCATCCAGCTGGCCGACTACCTCAACTGCGACCGCAGCGCCCTCTCCCGGGAGCTGAGCCTGATGCAGCGGGACGGCCTGCTCGAGACCTATAAGAGCAGCTTCAAGCTGCTGGAACCGGACGCGCTGCGGCATATGGTGCTGTAACAGCCTCTTCCAGAGGGAGAGCCTTATATAGAAGGAGAACTTCATCATGTCCAAACCGATTTTATGGATCGTCATTCCCTGCTACAATGAAGAACAGGTGCTGCCCATCACGGCCCCCATGTTCCTGAAAAAGATAAACGACCTCGCCGCAGCGGGCCTTATCAGCGAGAAGAGCCGGGTGCTCTTCGTCAACGACGGCTCCCGCGACGCCACCTGGTCCCTCATCCAGAAGTTCGCCTCTGAGGATGAGCACTTCATCGGCATCTCCCAGAGCCGGAACCGCGGCCACCAGAACGCCGTGCTGGCCGGGCTGATGGAGGCGCTCCACAGCGGCAGCTGCGACATCACCATCTCCATCGACTGCGACGGTCAGGACGACATCAACGCCATGGATGAGATGGTCAAAAAGTATCTCGACGGCGCCGAGGTAGTCTACGGCGTGCGCAGCCGCCGGGACACCGACACCTTCTTCAAGCGGTTCACCGCCGAGGGCTTCTACCATGTGATGAACGCGCTGGGCGCAGACATCGTCTTCAACCACGCCGACTACCGGCTCATCAGCACCCGGGTGCTGGAGAGCTTCGCCGACTACCGCGAGGTAAACATCTTCCTGCGGGGCATGGTGCCGCTGGTGGGCTACCCTAGCGACACCGTCTACTACGAGCGCCACGAGCGTCTGGCCGGCGAGAGCCACTATCCCCTCAGCAAGATGCTGGCCCTCGCCTTCGACGGCATCACCAGCCTGTCGAACAAGCCCATCCGCCTCATCACCGGCGCAGGCATCGTGGTCAGCCTCATCAGCTTCATCGGCGTCATCTGGGCCATCGTGCAGGCTGTTCTGGGCAGCGCCGTGGCGGGCTGGGCCTCCACCATCTGCATCGTCTGCTTCATGGGCGGCGTCCAGCTGGTGTGTCTGGGCGTCATCGGCGAATACGTCGGCAAAATCTATATGGAGACCAAGGCCCGCCCCCGCTACATCATCAGCGAGCGCACATGGGCTCCCTACGAAAGGAAGTATCACGGATGAGCAAACAGAGCTGGAAAGGCAGCACCCTCCTGAACCCGGAGCCGCCGGTGCTGGTCTCCTGCGGCGGGCTGGATAAGCCCAACCTCATCACCATCGGCTGGACCGGCACCATCTGCACCCAGCCCAGCATGGTATCCATCAGCGTCCGCCCCGAGCGATACAGCCACCACCTCATCAGGGAGAGCGGCCAGTTTGCCATCAACCTGCCCACCGAGGCACTGGTGAAGTCGGTGGACTGGTGCGGCGTCAGGAGCGGCCGGGACTTCGATAAATTCGCGGCCTGCAAACTCCATTCTGCCCCCGGCTCGGTGCTGACGGACTGCCCCATCCTCGAAGAAAGCCCCGTCAACCTCGAGTGCAGGGTCACGCAGGTCATCCCGCTGGGCAGCCATGACCTCTTTCTCGCCGAAGTGGTGGCCTGCGACGTGGACGAGAGCCTGCTGGACGAGAACGGTAAGCTCTGCCTCGACAAGGCTAGGCTCATCGTCTACAGCCACGGCGAATATCTGGCTCTGGGCAAAAAGCTGGGGACCTTCGGCTACAGCGTTCGGAAGAAAAAGCCGACGCGGAAGCCCCGCAGATAATACTATGAAAAATGGGAAGCGCAAAAGCGCTTCCCATTTTTTTATTTCTCGTCGAGCAGATCACTCAGACATCTGACCGTCCGGCCATGATAGCCCGTGACCGTCTCGGCATGGAGCAGACTGCTCAGCACACTTTCCTCCACGCACTCGGCCACCGCCCGGAACAGCGGATTGATGGCGTCGTCGTGGACCATGCCCATCGGCAGAATGGCCTTTTCGGAGTAGTGCGGCACCCGGTTGGCGGTGGTGAAGGCAATGACGATCTCACCGGAGCCGTTTCCGCAGAAAGAGCCGGTGCGGGACAGGCCCACCAGCGCCCGGTGGCAGAGCCGCCGCAGCTGGCGCTCACTCAAGGGGATGTCCGTCGCCAGCACCGTGATGATGGAGCCCTTGTCCTCGTGGGGCGGGATGTGGGCATCCAGCAGGCTCTGGATGGGGGTGCCTGCCACTACGAGGTCATCGAAGACGGCGTGGTTGGAGAGCACCAGCGCACCGATGGTGTACTGTTTCCCGTCCAGCTCCACCACACGGGAGGCCGAGCCAATGCCGCCCTTCAGGCCGTGGCAGCGCATTCCCCGACCCGCGCCCACAGCGCCCTCAGCGAAATCAGCGCGGCAGTCGGCCAGCGCGGCCTTCACATTTTCTTCTGTGACGTGGAGGCCCCGGATGTCGTTGAGGCCGCTGTCGTTGCACTCGCAGACCACCGGGTTGACGCTGCCGGTAGTCTCGCAGATGTCGGGGTTCTTATCCAGCATATACTTCACCAGCGCTGTCTCCACAGTACCTACGCTGAGGGTATTGGTGAAGAGGATGGGCGTTTCCAGCGTCCCCAGCTCGTCGATCTGGACAAGGCCGGTGGTCTTGCCGAAGCCGTTGATGACATGGCTGGCCGCCATCACTTTATCGTGGAAAATATCGCCCTGATGGGGCAGCAGCGCGGTCACGCCGGTCTGGACCTCGCCGTCCGCCAGTGTGCAGTGGCCCACCGTCACGCCCGGCACATCGCTTATCTTGTCCAGCGGCCCGCAGGGCAGTTTGCCCACCCGGATGCCCCGGCTCTTCCATTTTGCTTCGATTCCCATAAGTATTCTCCTTGCAAAAATGCCCCCTCCTCACCAGACGGAGAGGGCTGATTTTATTCTTCCTCGTGCTCCACCTTGCTGATAGCGCCCAGGTCGTAGGGCGTATTCTGGTAGACGTAGTAGTTCAGCCAGTTCTCATACAGCAGGTGTGCGTGAGCACGCCAGCGGAAGAGAGGCGGCTGCTCGGGGTCGTCGTTGGGGTAATAGTTCTTCGGCACCGCGATGGGCAGGCCCTTGCCGACATCCCGCTTGTACTCGGCGTCCAGTGTGTACTTGTCGTACTCCGGGTGGCCGGTGACGAAGATCTGCCGTCCATTCTCGGTGCTCATCAGGAAGGGGCCGGCCTCGTCGCTCTCGGCGAGGATGCGCAGGGCCTTGCAGTTCAGCACATCCTCCCGGCTGATGCCGGTGTGGCGGCTGTGAGGGGCGTAGAACACCTCATCGAAGCCGCGCACCAGCGGGTTCGAGGGACGGGTGACTTTATGCTCGAAGACGCCGAACATCTTCTGGTCGAGAAGCTGCTTGCGGATGCCATAGTGGTAATAAAGTCCCGCCTGTGCGCCCCAGCAGACATGAAGGGTGGAGTAGACATTCGTCTCGCTGAAGTCCATGATCTCGCACAGCTCCTGCCAGTAGTCCACCTGTTCGAAGTCTATTTTCTCCACAGGCGCACCGGTGATGATCATGCCGTCGTAGCGGTTGTTCTTCACCTCATCGAAGGTCTTATAAAACGCCTCGAGGTGGGCCGCAGAGACATGGGTTGCCGCATGGCTGGCCGTCTGCAGCAGGGTCATGTGGACCTGAATGGGCGTATTGGCCAGCAGGCGGGCGATCTGGGTCTCGGTGGCGATCTTGGTCGGCATGAGGTTCAGGATGAGGATCTCCAGCGGACGGATGTGCTGGGAGAGCGCCCGTTCCCGGTGCATGACGAAGACGTTTTCTTCGTAGAGGGCATCGTAGGCGGGAAGAGTCTTGGGGATGATCAGCGGCATAGCATCGTTGCTCCTTTTGACGGTTTTAGCGGGAAGTTTTTATCTGCATCCGGAGACGCTTTTTTCACGGGAAGGGACCGAAACCGGCAGATGGCGCTGACCGTGTTTCTTAAATCTTATCCAGCGCCTGTGCAATATCGGCGATGAGGTCTTCGCTGCTCTCGAGGCCGCAGCTCATCCGCACCAGCTCAGCAGGCACACCGGCAGCGGCCAGCTGCTCGTCGTTCATCTGGCGATGGGTGCTGGAAGCCGGGTTCAGGCAGCAGGTGCGGGCATCGGCAACGTGCGTCTCAATGGCGGCAAGCTTCAGCTCCTTCATAAAGGTGCTGGCGGCTTCGCGGCCGCCGGCCAGGCCAAAGGAAACGACGCCGCAGCTGCCGTTCGGCAGATACTTCTCGGCCAGCGCATGGTAGGGGCTGGACTCGAGGCCGCAGTAGTTGACGTAAGCCACCTTGGGGTGAGCCTCAAGGAACTTTGCAACGGTCATGCCGTTGGCGCAGTGGCGCTGCATCCGGACGTGGAGGCTCTCAAGGCCGAGGTTCAGCATATAGGCGTTCATGGGGGACTGCATCGAGCCGAAGTCGCGCATGAGCTGTGCGGTGGCCTTGGTGATGAAAGCACCCTCTTTGCCGAAGCGCTCCGCGTAGGTGATGCCATGATAGCTCTCATCGGGAGTACACAGGCCGGGGAACTTCTCGGCGTGGGCCATCCAGTCGAACTTGCCGCTGTCCACGATGGCACCGCCCAGCACAGCGCCATGGCCGTCCATGTACTTGGTGGTGGAGTGGGTCACGATGTCAGCGCCCCACTCGAAGGGGCGGCAGTTGACCGGCGTGGGGAAGGTGTTGTCCACAATGAGCGGTACGCCGTGGGCGTGTGCGGCCTTGGCGAACTTTTCGATGTCCAGCACGGTGAGGGCAGGGTTGGCAATGGTCTCGCCAAACACGACCTTGGTGTTGGGCTGGAAGGCGGCATCCAGCTCTTCCTCGCTGCACAGCGGGTCCACGAAGGTGGCGGTAATGCCCATCTTCTTCATGGTGACGGAGATGAGGTTGAAGGTGCCGCCGTAGATGGTGCTGGACGCCACGATGTGGTCGCCTGCCTCGCAGAGATTGAACAGCGCAAAGAAGTTGGCAGCCTGACCGCTGGACGTCAGCATGGCGGCGGTGCCGCCTTCCAGCTCGCAGATCTTTTTCGCCACCATATCGCAGGTGGGGTTCTGCAGGCGGGAGTAGAAGTAGCCGTCGGCCTCGAGGTCGAACAGCTTGCCCATGTCCTCGCTGGTAGCGTACTTGAACGTAGTGGACTGGATGATGGGGATCTGGCGGGGTTCGCCGTTGCCGGGGGTGTAGCCGCCCTGCACGCAGATGGTATCACGGTTCATTGCAACATACTCCTTTACTGGGTTTGTCTGTATAGCACAATTCCCCGCAGGAGCATAAGCCTCCTGCGGGGAATCGATTCGTTAAATTTTATTCCCTGCAGGAAGCAGAAACTTACTTTCTCAGCCGCTTATCGCTCCTGGTCGCCCAGAAGGTACCGACAGTCTGGAACACCTGCACCATGAGCACCAGCAGCACGACGCAGACGATCATGATGTTGGTCTGGTAGCGGTAGTAGCCGTAGGACAGAGCGATCTTGCCCAGACCGCCGCCGCCGATGACGCCGGACATGGCCGAGTAGCCGAGGATGGTCGTCAGGGCAGTGGTCATGCTGGAAATGAGGCCGGGCAGACACTCGGGGATCATGACCTTGGTGATGATCTGGAAGGGAGTCGCGCCCATGCTCTGGGCAGCTTCCACGACGCCCTCGTCCAGCTCACGCAGACTGGTCTCCACCAGACGGGCCACGAAGGGGAAGGCTGCGACCACCAGCGGAACGATGGTGGCCTTGGTGCCGACGGTGGTGCCCACAATGGCACGGGTCAGCGGGAAGACGCAGATCATCAAAATCAGGAACGGCACGCTGCGCAGGATGTTGATGATGATGTTCAGGATGTGCATCAGCCAGCCCGGCAGGGGCAGGACGCCGTCCTTATCGCCAGCCACCAGCAGAACGCCCAGCGGCAGACCCAGGACCAGAGAAAATGCCGTGGAGAGGACGGTCACATAGAACGTCTCCCAAATGGCGAAGCCATAATCTGCAAAGCTCATTCTCCGGTCACCTCCTCAACGGTCACACCATTCTGGCTGCGCATATAGGCCGCAGCCTGCTTTGCCTGTTCGGTATCGCGGGGAAGTTTGAGCAGCATGGAGCCGTAGCACTGGCCGCTCAGGTCGCGGGTGTCGGCGCTGAGCACAGACACGAGGATGCCCTTCTCCGCAGCAAGGCTCGCCACCAGCGGCTTTGCAGCGGACGAACCATTGAACGTAACACGGACCACATGATCGTCGGGCGCAAAGCTCGAGAGGTCGCGGGCCGCGCTGCCGCCGTTGGGGGCGACGAGACGTCTGGCCGCAGCCGTCTTGGGATTCGCAAAGATCTCGCGCACCTCACCCTGCTCCACGACCACGCCGCCGTCCAGAATGGCGACGGAGTCGCAGATCTCTTCCACGACGCTCATCTGGTGGGTGATGACCACCACGGTGACCCCAAGCTTCTCGTTCAGGTCCTTCAGCAAGGCCAGGATGGAGGCGGTGGTGGTGGGATCTAAGGCAGAGGTGGCTTCGTCACACAGCAGGACCTTGGGGTCCGTGGCCAGGGCCCTGGCGATGGCCACCCGCTGCTTCTGTCCGCCGGAGAGCTGGGAGGGATAGGCATCCGCTTTCTCCCGCAGGCCCACCAGGTCCAGCAGCTCCAGGGCCCGCTTTCTGGCCTGGGCAGCGGGGGTACCGCTGAGCTCCATGGGGAAGCAGACGTTTTTCAGCACCGTCCGCTGCATTAGCAGGTTGAAGCTTTGGAAGATCATAGTGACGTTCCGACGGGCCAGCCGCAGCTCTTTTTCGCTAAGGGCCGTCATATCCTTCCCGTCCACGATCACGGTGCCGGAGGTGGGACGCTCCAGCAGGTTCATGCACCGCACCAGGGTGCTCTTGCCGGCGCCGGAGAGACCGATAATTCCGAAGATCTCCCCCTTCTGGATGTCCAGGCTGATGTCCTCCAGGGCATGGACGGCGTTTTCACCCGTTCCAAAGGTCTTGTACAGGTGCTGAATTTGAATGATAGACACGGGATAACGCTCCTTTCCGGTGAATTCTGGCAATAAAAAAGTCCTTGAGACAAAAGTCTCAAGGACGACGAAATTCGCCGTGGTACCACCTTGATTCGCACGCTTCCTCACGAAAGCGGCCTTGGGGAGTGCAAACACACTCCTGCGCTGTGACGTGCGCCCACGTCGTGACCTATGCCGGGACGGCGGTCGGCCACGCAACTCCGAGACCATGTTCTCCAAGCCCTTCCAGACCTCTTCTCACCACACGAGGCTCTCTGCGCTGTATCTGCCTGGGTACTCTTCTCTTCATCGTCTTTTGCTATCAGGTTATTCAATAACTGTCTCATAGTTTATCTGATAACACCGGAAAAGTCAACAGGGCAACCTGCATAGAAATCCAGGCAAAAGACATGTGGTTCTGTGAGTTTCCACAAAGCGGCGTCGGGCGCTGTCGAAACCGGGAATTTTTTCAAGAGAAGAGGCAGTATCGGATTGCAACTGCTGGGCAAAACTGCTATCATAAAATCCACAAGACCCAGGAGGATGGAGGAACGGCGTTGAGGCGGAAGCGGGATCGGAATTTTGGCATACGCTGGCTGCGGGACCTGCTGTGCGGCGTCCTGATCGGGGCCGGCGCCATCCTGCCGGGGGTTTCCGGCGGGGTGCTGGCGGTGGTGTTCGACATCTACCGTCCCTTTATGGAGGTGCTGACCCATCCCCGGGAGGCCATCCCCAAATACTGGCGGTGGTTTCTGCCCATCGGGCTGGGGTGCGCCATCGGCTTTCTGGGCTTTGCCAAGGGCATCGCCGCGGCCATCGACGTGTCCAGCACCGTCACTACCTGGCTGTTCATCGGCCTGATCGTGGGCACGGTCCCATCTCTCTTCCGGGAGGCGGGGAAGGAGGGACGCAGCATCGGCTCTTGGGTCAGCATGGCGGTGTGCGCCGGCGCCATCTTCTTCAGTCTGTTTTACGTAGGAAAAGTGATTTGCGTCACCGTGGAACCCAATTTCTGGTGGTATAACTTCTGCGGCGCCCTTTGGGGCATGAGTCTGGTGATTCCAGGGCTGACCTCCTCCTCGGTAATGATGGCCCTGGGGCTGTACCAGCCCATGCTGGAAGGGCTGGCCCGGCTGGACTTCCTGGTGCTCTCCGCCTGCCTGCCGGGGATGGTGCTGACAATCCTGCTGCTGGCAAGGCTGGTGAGCTGGTTCTTCCGGAAGCACTACTCCATCGCTTTCCACGGGATCTTCGGCATCGTGCTGGCCTCCACATTGGTTATCATCCCCACCAGTTATGTGGGCGCGTGGGAGATTGTGCTGTCGGCGGTCTGCTGCTCCACCGCCATTCCCTGGTATTTGTCGTAGTCGCGGATCTGGATCTGCCAGAGCCGGACCAGCAGCGGCACGAACGCCGCCACGCCGAACAGTGTCAGCAGGAACAGGGTGCGCACCAAAATGGTGCGGTTCGCCCGCCGGTCCGGCTGCTGCTGGACCATACGCTTTCTCTTTCTGTCTGCCATGGCTGGCTCACCTCACTCAAGAAATCTCGTCTGCCGCTCTCCCGCGGGATTGGGTGATATATCGCAGGAGGGCGTAAGAAAATTGCTTTTCTTACGCCCTCTCTGCTCGTTCTCTTCAAGGGCCGCCCGGGGCAGCCCGTCTGTTTCTCTGGGGTCTGCAGATCACTATATGGCCGTACTCACTGGAAATATGCCACAATCTCGGAGGCAATGGACTTTACACTCTCAAACATGCCGTCCAGTCCGGCGACCGCCTCGTCCTGGTTGAAAAAGGTCACGGTGTCCGGCTCGGACAGGTCCACATACACCACCTGCCC
>OGOR01001169.1_pt1 | contig 16037 bp, 9 predicted proteins | sample 1552771 | NCBI WGS metagenome assembly OGOR01 (sample SAMEA2580124, study PRJEB22360) | human gut metagenome | biome: human gut; feature: human-associated habitat; material: faeces | place: Denmark | collected 2008/2010
ATTAGATTTAAGGTTAACAAAGGTTGGAGCAAGGCGTTGCTCCTTTTTTTATGTCCGGACGTTTCCTATCAGAACAGCTATCTTTAAAACGACTCGTTTTTGCACCGTAATGAACTGTTTCAGCCTATTCTAACAAAGGTATATTCTCACTGCAATGAGAAAAAATTCTCATTACTATGAGTATTTCTTCTCATCCCTATGAGTATTTTTTCTCATAGGGATAAGTATAGTTGAGAATGTTTGCGGAATTTTTTTTTGAATTATAATTGTATGAGTTTACCTCATTTCCGTACCGTTATGAGTGAAATTATAAATAAAGAATTAGGCAAAGTCTGCCAATTACACTTCACTTATAAACTGCTCAAAACTATATTTAAAATCCTCATTCAATATTAGCTTATACTCCTTGGTGAATTGATCAAATGCAGTATATGCCATTCCCATACGTTTCAAATCGACCAAAGCTCGGCACTTAACACGAACAGACTCTTCATCTAGCGAATCAAATCGCAAAATACAATTTGAGATTTGTATTCTCAAGTTATCATTTCCAACAAATTGCCTGCTATCTCTTAACCGACTCAGAAGATCAATCATTGAATCGGAATAATCCGCTTTAAAACTATCTACCCAATCAAATTGCATGTTAGGAAGTAATTGACCAAACGAAGCCAGGCTCAGCAATTTTTCCAGATCTTCCTTATGGACTACATCTAAAGACGCCATCTTTTGTATTAACTGATTAGCTATGGTATAATCATTATATACATGTCCCTTATTAAGAAAGTACCAATAACCATTTGCTGATGATATCTCCGTATCTCCTACCTCTTCCAACAAAAGACGTATCTTACGTATATTTACACTACGGTTATTAGAGAAACTCTCCTCGGACTTATCATACCACAACAATTCTTTTAACTTGATATTAGAAATCCCCTTATTATTCTGATTGGAATAAAGAATAATAACAGACAATAATTGCCGCATAATGGGCGTGAATTTTCCGGTAATATCTTTTAAATCCCGATTAATTACCTGAAATCCGTTCAGCATATAAATTCCCGGTGTGGTATTCAGCACAGGAGCTTCAAACGAGGAATACAGGTGGTCATTTTCTTGAATTTCTTTCTCACTATTTATATCTAAAACAATCCCTTCTTCTTTTTCACAAATATCTTGTCGCGAAATAGATATAACTTCTTTCTTATCATGCTTTCTGCCATTCTTCAATCTCCACCCGATTCCCCCTAAACCTGCTACACAAATACATATAAACAGCAATTTCCACCAAGTCCCCCTGTTGTCCTGTACCGTCATATTTTGAATAGGCAACACAGGAGATGCAATAGAATAAATATTAGCTTCATAATTATTCCCCTCTACCTGATGAACTGTTACAGCGTAATAACATTTTTCTGAAGCAAGATAAATTAAATCTGCATGAGAATTAACATCCAAGAAAGTATAGGGTATTGTATCACCTAAAACGGTTTCTTGTCCATTCTCCAAATTTAAATCTTTTAAAACCAAAGAAGATAGAAAACGGCCTGAAGAAAAAAATAACCCTTTCGCATGTTCGCCTTTTTCTTCTTCATCAACTATCAGTGTAGAAGCAGCCACTTCGTCACAAAGATTCTCCGGCATAGACCACTTTTTCTCCAAAGAATAGTCATTCAGGTTTAATTTATACAAATCCTTATAATGAACAACCCCATATTCTTGCTTGCCCAAGTCATTTCCCAATCCTCCATAAATATAAATCAGCGAATCGGTCTTCCCAATGGCACTCAAATAACGAGGAGCGATCACATCCGACAACTCTCCCTTTATCACTTCACCCGACAGAGATATTCTATTCAACTCACGGGTATACAAGTGAAATCCATATCCCAGAATTTGTACAATCGATGAATCTTTTTGATTGAAAAACCGATTATGTTGTGTATAGGAAGACTGCCTTTTCCGTTGGATAGGAATAGACCAACTTTTCGTTTGAAAATTGAAAAAAGACAGATTCTCCCCATCAGGCTTCTCAAAGTCATAATAAACCAACTGGCTATCTTTATCTTTCAAAGGAACAAAAAGAAACTGGTTAGTGATCCGATTTACATCAATCAATGGCGAGAATATATATTCTTTGGTTGTACTCTGTATTAAATCATATTTGACAATGCGATCTTTTGCAACAAAATAACAGGCAGACTGAGGTTCACATGGAACGGGAAAAGTCTTGGATGAGAAAGATAACGTTTTCATATGTTTCCAATACATATGCCTATTAATAATCCATTCCGGATTGGATGTAAAAGCGGTCATCCGCTGAAACTTATCCTGAAGCAAAGTGTCAGATACTGCTTGTTCCAACGACCACTCATATTTTACGCAGCCAGGTGCCAGACCGATCTGCACATCCTTCAAAATAATAGGAGCCACGTCCGAGGTTGTGTAAGAAGCCAATTTATTTGCACCAAAACAAACCTTAACAGAATGATTGTCCGGGAAATTAGCTTTCTCTTTAGAAATAAGAAGACCATTATTTCTGACATATAATGTATCATTCCCATACTCCAGTTCTATCTTTATCCTGTTCCATCTATGAATGTCAATTGCTGCGGAAGAGTGCAGCTTTCCTAAATATTGCTGGTCTTTGATAAAACACAGATAAGGCTCTTCGTTCACAGGATTAACCAATATCAGATTGAGACTACTGCTATTACCGATAATCATGCGGCATACATAACCAAAATGTTCGCCTTTTTCCCTAATTTTCAAATCAAAAGAGACTGATAAATAATCTTTAAAATCCACTCCCTGATTACCGGACGGTATGATGAATGAAGTACGTTCATCTTTTGAATATTCATAAGCACGAAAAGAAAGACCTCCGATATTTTCACCACCCCAAGTGACTATAGTCTTCGAGATAAATAAAATATAGAATAACAGTCGGATATATTTCATAGCAAAAGCTTATTTGAAGCAAAGATATAAAAAATATGTATCTTCAATCTTAGGATATTAAAATAATATAGATACTCTGCACCAACAATGAAAGATATCCGGCTGTTATAACTCCACATCCCTAGCGAACCGGCATTCGGGATGAGCGCAGTTCTCCTCTCAAATATTTAGCAGCTTCACCTGCCAGCCAAAGATAATGATCGGCTGTCTCTCCTTCATAAGTGATAAAAGAACTTTCGCCCACCGGAGGTGTATTTGTACATTTAAAGAAAGCCGTCCCCTCATCTATCTCATCAAACATTGCCAAATAAAGACTCTCCGCTCCTGCATCTACAGCACCTGTCACCTGTTTCCAAAAGAAACGTCCCCCCAATCTCGGAATCATGTTTTGCGGAGCATCTTTTTTCATATTATGCCAGCTAAACCCCGGAAACAGCACTGGCATATAATCCTTGCCATTCGTTTTACACCACTTTATATCTTCCTCTATCAATTTTCGAAAAGGTTCATACGTATTACTATCAAAACGTCCTACCAACCATGGATGAACAATATCCGCCTGTTTTACCAGTTCAAGTAATCTCGTATCAGAGACAGCATCTATCGTTAATGTCCGCCAATGAGTAGGTACACCTACCAATATGGAACAACCTTCACTCTTCAGGAAATCAATGATTTTCTTTACCTGCTCATATCCATATTTACGGTGATCATTAAACCCTATTCCCCAAACAGCGACCAACGGTTTTCCGTGATGATAAACATAATGATTGTTGCTCCGGGAAACTAGTTTATACTTCTCACACAGCTCTTTCCAGTCACGTATCAATATATCTTCTTCACCGGCTTCCATACCGGAAAGGTCATACATCAGGCAAATTGCCCGATCATACTTTTCTGCCGAAAGAACAGCATTATTCAATATTTTATTATAATTATCCTTTCCTTTCCGATTCCGTATAGAAACGACAAAACGTTGCATAAATACCCCATCAATTCCATATTGCTGCATCCACTTAAAATGCAAATCCGTAGTGGAGGCATCATACGAACTGAAGACCTTTGCAGGTGTTTCATCAGGTAACTTAAAAGCTGTTTCATAAGTTTTCTCATATTCCGAAACATCCGGCCAAAGATCAATGGTACATTTGCCCGGTTTGAACTCTTTCTCTTTTTCAAAATGCTTCCAACCCAGCCCGGCACCGTCTTCAGGAGTATTAAACCAACCCTGATACCCTGCCATCACTAAATTCTTTATTGATTTGAAACGGACACGACTCATCGACTCCGTCGTTTTTGTCGCCGGATCAGACATCGCCACCTCTTCAGGAAGTTGATTTAAGGCAATGAATTCACTAACAAACCGGTCCGGATATACTTTCACTAAATTCAAACCTTGATAACCCGTCCCCAATACTTTGCCTACCGGGCCTATCGTTATCATTTCCAAATTACCTTCCTTTCCATAAGCATTATTATGCAGATGCCCCGAAAAAACGGCATTCACTCCATATTTCTGAAACAAACGCACATATTTCTCTCGCATAGGCAAAGAGAAATTTGAATAATTTACAGGTTCATCCATCCGTTTCAGAAAAACAGAGCAATGAGTAAAAACAAATCTGAATCGGGCATCCTTCGTTTTCTGCAATTCCTGTTCCAACCACTTAAATTGAACTTCTTCCCGCTCCTTGTCCTCTTCTTTTATTATATTTGAATCAATACCTATAAATGCACACTCACCATACCTGAATGAAAAATGAGTTTCTCCGTAGTTTTTTTTATAATTATCTATAGACGCCTGGCTAACTTTACCTATATCATGATTTCCCGGAATCATATAAACCTTTACTGAAGGGTCTATTTGAGCAATCATTGACTTATAAGCGGCAATCTGTTCCTTACTCTTCGAGTTATTCACAAAATCACCGGTTATCACCACAAACGGAGGTTTCAACCGATTAATAGCTGTCACAGCCTTATTCATGGCCTCTGTTTCCGCAGAAATACTCTTGTTATTATCCATGAAGCCGAATTGAGGATCACTCAGTTGCAAAAAGAAAAAAGGCGTGGAACCGGCAGCTACCCCTTGGGATATGAAAATAGCCAAGAGAAAACAAATGACCGTTATTATTTTCTTTCTCATAAATTATTTGATTGTTACCACGGGATACAACTATCTGATGTATCCCGCTATTAATAACTCTTATTTCTTAAACTGATTTCTGGTTGTCTTCAGAAATTCGGATTTGTTCTCCTCTGTCGGTTCCAAATTTGTCCCTTTCTGGTAATTATTCCATGAATTGACTAACACAATATTCTTACTTCCGATATTCCGCTTAGCTACATTACAGAAATTAATATAATCAGCCGTCTCTCCATCTTGTCCGAAAGTATATTTATAACTTGAAGTCGAATTGACACGGTCATTATAAGAAGGAAAGATACAAGGGACAAAGTCTGTATTCCATTTGGCAATTGTAGTCTTCCAATTGGCCCAATTCAAATCAATAAAACTGAAAAAGGCATAATAACGGTCATACATATTCGTCGACCAGTCATTCACCGTCACTCCATCAAAAGAAGCAATCTGATGTTCCTCATAATTTACCGGAGCTACCCAACCGGTAGTAAATTCTCCAATCGTATAAAGATCATACCCCAATTCTGATACAGCCTTCTTTAATGCCGGGATGACCAAAGAATAATCAATACTCTTCAATGCAGAAGAAGAAAGGTTAGACGGAGTTATTAAAATTACCGGTCTTCCGTTCATTTTGTAATAGGCCTCCTCATTAAATAAAGGTACTAAAGTATTCGTAAAATCATTGATCATCTTATTCAAATTCTCTTCCTCGTGAAGCGGTTTGTCATTAGATACTTTCAGATGTTTGGTGTTATAATTGATCACTAAGCGGACTTTTGCATTGGTTGCCGTACGTGCAGCTTTAAAGTTTGTAATCAATGTATTATCTGCCGAAGCTGCATCCCAGGTAAATATAAGAAAGTCCAAGGCAGCCTCATCCGCCCAAGCAAGTTGTTGCTGTAACACTCCATTAGTTGTAGACAAATATTCACCCAACAAAGGAGTACCGGCATATATTTTCTTACCGGACTTTAACCAGCTGGAAGAGGAAGTTATATTGGTATAATAAGCACCGACTATCGCATCCACAGGTAAATCCGTCTGTGGTATATCATACACATATTTGCTCTTATCAGGAGCCAAATGATCATCTTTATCACAAGATACAGCTAACAAAGCGATGAATCCGAGCAATATAATAGTTATCTTTTTCATATCCTTCATTTTTTAATTATTCGTCAAATAAGGGTTAGTCTTAGTCGGCAATGCAAACCATAACTTAGTCGACATGGCATCTTGTCCACCATCGAGATTCGCAATCCCTTTCGTCAATTCATATTCATTGTTTGTTTTCTCGCTATCGGGATATACCAATCGCTGAGGAATATAAGCGTAAGGATTATCCTTGGTGCCGGCATTCACAGCACCATATCCGGTCTCCGGTTGGAAATGCGGTGGGAATTCCAATACTTGGCTACGGCGAATCAGTGTCCACGCATCCAGCGATTGATAAAACATGGCTATATATTGCTGCATGATAATCTGGCGATAAATCGGATCAGGTTCATCAGATGTAATAGCGGAAGATACAATGCCGATAAAATCTTTATAATAATCTTCACCTTCTTCTGTAACCGTCAGATCTGTCAATGTATTCCATTTAATTCCCGGAGTCTGAAGATAATTATTTACTTTCACACCGTCTATGTCGTATTGAGCCATTGAAGCGTTCACACCCGCATTGTAATAAGCTTCGGCTGTCTGCGAACCACTTCCCAGACCTTTATGAACCAATTCACTTTTCAACAGGCACACTTCTGCATAATTCATAATTACTTCTGCATAACTTTGCTCCGTGAATTTATCCTGTAATTGAGAGTAATCATCCGCCGTTTTTCCACTGTGCGGATTGGGAGACAAGCTGACTCCCGAAGGCAAATTAGAAACTTTCGGTTGTCCCCAATAAGGTGCCCAATGGAAGTTATCAGGCATAGAAGCAGCATTGGCAGGAGTGAAAAACTTCTCCAACCGCGGATCAGCATAGGGGGCCATATACATCAGAATCGATTCACCGGCAGAGTGAAGCTTATCCAAATTACTTTCACGGTTGATGACCAGATAATCATAAAAATAATTTCTTGTATCTGCGTTATCTCCCCATTGCAAAAGACAATTATCTTCATTACTTGTCATCAAGTTCTGTTCATTTTCCATAAGTTCATCAATCACTTCAGTCGCTTTCGAGCGGTCGGCATTACAAATACGTACCGCCAAACGCAAACGTAGTGAATTGGCAAACTTCTTCCATTTCAACAAGTCACTGGATTTCTGGCCTGAAGGAAAAATAGGGTCTTTTTTATAAACATCTCCATCCATCTTCAACCCGTCGGCACATACTTTCAGATCATTCAGCATAGCATAATAAATATCCGATTCTTTATCGTAAGGCACTCTTTCTGCGGCATTAAAAGCCTGACTTTTAGGAATACCTCCCCAAATAGAAACGGCTTGTGAGAAAAGATAGTTTTCCCATATTTTAGCAATAAGTACACGATTGTGATATTGCTCGTCATTTTCCATTTGCGTTTGTATAAAGTGAACAGGAAAAATCGCATAATTATATACATTCTTCCAATATGAATCATTGGTTGAACCTTGATTTCCATACCGTTGCACCTGTCCACCGGTAGCTCCACCATAATAATGGCTATAGTTGGCCAACAACACTTTTTTCATGCTTCCGCAAAAAGCATTCAGCGTATAATAAGAACTCGTATTGAACAAATATTCTGGATTAATCTCATTAAGTTCATTGGGATTGGCATTGGCAGATTCAAAGTCATTCGTACACGAAACGAAAGAAATGGCCATTGCCGCAAAACCGGCTAATAATATTTTAATCTGTTTCATAATATTCTATCTTTAGAAGGTTAGTTTAATATCAAATCCGACAGAAGTCACGGGCGGCATTCCTCCATATTCTATACCTTGAGCATTTCCTGATGAAGAAGAAGCCTCCGGATCTATGCCTTTAGGAGTGTTTTGATGAAGAATAGCCAAATTACGTCCTACCACAGCCAGTCGTAGACCACTAATCGGCAATTTCTTTATGACAGACTTCGGAAGACTGTAGGCAACAGAAAGTTCACGGAATTTAATATAGGAAGCATCAAATACAGACCTTTCATCAAAACTGGCATAGCGGTTATTAGGTTTGACAAACAAGAGACAGGGCGTTCCGTCTTCAAAATAAGCATCCGGATATTGATAACCGGAAGTTGCCTTCGCACTACTCTCACCATAAATCACATTACTCAAATAGTATCCTTCACGTCCTTCGGCAGATTCGGCAACAACACCGGCTGTTGTCGCTCTATTCCATGTTCCCGAATAAAGAGTTCCTCCAATACGTGCATCAAACAGGAAACTAACTGTAAAATTCTGAATTCTGAAATTGCTTCCAAAACTTCCCGTCCATTTCGGCTCGGCACAACCCAAATACTGCGTATTATCCGTTACCAATATTTTACCTGAAGAATCGACTAATTTACGTCCCTGGTCATCACGTTTCCAAGCACGTCCCCGAATGACTCCATAAGGCATACCTTCTTCCAGCATAATGCTGACATTACTTGATTTCAATAATTGCACATTGGGATTTCCGTCCACCACCTTTATCACTTTCGACCGATTACGCGCCCAGTTGATATTCGCATTCCATTCAAACAGTTTGGTCTTGACCGGAGTGGCAGATAACACAACTTCCCATCCTTGATTACGCACATGACCTGTGTTCAAAAACTTATAACTGTAACCACTAGGTACAGGTAACGCAACTTTCGTTATCAGATCATAGGCATCCGAACGATAATAAGTTACATCTACACCCAAACGATTATGGAAAAAACGGAGATCAGCTCCAAGTTCCAAAGAGCGGTTACGTTCCGGCAAAAGTTGGTCATTATTCAAAGTTGTGCTGATGGTTTGCAGAGGTGAACCATTATAAATGCTACCCAACTTATAGGTTTGATTAATCCGATATGGATCTGTGTCAGAACCGGCATAAGCAAAAGAAGCACGAATCTTACCGAACGACAAAATAGATGATTTGATTTTAAACGCATCGGTAAAAATAAACGTAGCACCAAAAGAAGGATAAAAATAAGAGCAATTATCCAGTGGTAAAGTAGACGACCAGTCATTGCGGGCCGTTACATCCAAATAGATATAACTATTGTAACCTAATGACAACGAACCGTAGGCAGAACGGATTATCTTCTTAGATTGCAGCTGAGAAACACTAGGATACTCATTCGAGTTAGAAATATTTTTGAAATCAGGAACCAATATGCTATTCACGCTTTCCGTTCTTTTCTCCGAGTTACGTTCATATCGGCTAATACCGGCAATGGCATTGACTGATATCTTATGAAATGTTTTATTATACATCAATAATGCTTCAAAATTAGTAGAAGTACTGTTATTAATCCAGTTCTTCATGCCACCGTCCACATCACTACGTGCACCCAAGTTAAAGAACTCCATTCCCTTCCACCAATAAGCATCCAGTCCGGCCTTACCTACCGCCTTCAAGCCCGGAAGTAATTTTATTTCCAGATTCATCGATCCGCTCACCCTGTCACGCGTGTCAGAGTTTGTATTTTCATAAATATTCCAATACGGATTATAACCACGTTCACCAATCGGAATCATTTCATTTCCATTTTCATCCTTATAATGTTTCAATACATCAATAGAAAGCGAACGAGGAAGAGTAACAAACGCATATATAGGATTCTTATCCGAACCGTTCATATATTGACGGTTATCCACCTTCTCATGCGAGTAAGTCATTTTAGAATCTAAAGTCATCCATTTGGTAATCGTATTCATCAACCGGAGATTGAATATATCTTTAAAGCTTTCATTGATACCGTGTACCACACTATTCCCCTTACTTCTTGTATAAGATACGCGATAATTATTCTTTTTCGAACCACCTTCCACAGCCAACGTATGTGTGTACCGATGGGCAGTTTCATAGAAATCCTTCACATTGTCCGGATGTGAAGAATGAGTAGTAAGTACACCGTCATGTCCATAGATAACCTGATCCCACAAAGGCGCTCCCCAGCTACGCAATTTAGCACCTGCAGAAGAATTATAACCACTGAAATTCGGTAAATCTGTCTGTAGCCTGTTACCATTAGGTTGAAGCGTCAGTTTGTGGTCAAGCAAATAAGAGTTTTCTCCCGTTCCCCAACCATTCTGATAATCTAAAAACTGATTCACTTTTTCAAATTGAAAATTTCCGCTATAAGATACTTTTGTTTTTTCGAATGTGCTCGAACGTTTAGTGGTTACCAATACAACTCCCTGTGCTGCACGCGAACCATAAAGTGCAGCTGCATTCGGTCCCTTCAGGATTTCAATACTTTCAATATCATCCGGATTGATATCCGCTACCGGATTACCAAGGTCGGTAGAACCTGTACCACCATCAACAGTCACACTTGTATCACCCGGTTCGTTTTCAATAATCATGCCATCAATCACGAATACAGGCTGTGAGTTTTCTGTCAGTGAGCTTGTTCCGCGAATAACAATACGCGCACTACCATTGCTCGTTCCCGGAGGAGTAATGGTAACCCCCGCCACCTTACCAGAAAGAGAAGATATCAGATTGCCACTACTATTTTCTGCCAAGGCTTCCGCATTTACACTCTGCCGTGAATAATTAAGACTCTTAGCTTCACGCGTCACTCCGAGAGCCGTAACGACCACTTCATCAAGAGCCTTCGCCGTGCTGGCCAAAGATACATTTATATGAGTCAAACCGATAATTTTGACCGTTTTTGTCTCCATTCCGACATACGAAAATTTCAATTCTTGACATCCATTAGGCACATTAAGTGTAAACGTACCATTTATATCGGTAATTGTACCTACCGATTTAGCGTTCGTCTTACCATCCGGATCAACAGCCACCACCGTAGCTCCTATGATAGGCATTCCATCCGCAGCATCTGTCACTTTACCCGTTATACGCTTTCCTTGCGCATAACCCGATACACTTATTACTAAAAAGAATAAGAATAGGAAGTAGTTTTTCATAATACTTAATTATTAAATTAAAAAATACAGTATTGATTAATGCATTAAAGATGAACCAAAGATATTTTATGGTGATTAATATTAGATTAATATTCTCTTAATGGCGGGAGTTTACAAAAAAAATATTTGTAGCAGATAGATTTTAAGGTTACATTAAGCTTTCATTAATCAAACTACCATATATTTACAGCAAATCTAATTAAAACCATCGAAAAATAAAAGAATCTGTTTATGTACAAGAGAAAATTCATTCCGTTAGTACTGTTAATGATTTTAATCGTCAATGGATGCAGCAACAAACAAGAGGTAGTGTTAACTCCGGTTGACTATGTAAATCCTTATATGGGGAATATCAGTCATTTGTTAGTTCCTACTTACCCAACTGTCCATCTTCCCAATAGCATGCTCCGCATCTATCCGGAAAGAGCAGATTACACTTCTGATAAAATAAAAGGCTTACCGGTCATTGTCACCTCGCATCGGGGAAAGTCAGCATTCAGCCTGTCTTTTTATCAAGGAGCAGAAAGCGGATTACAACCGGTATATTACTATTGTTATGATAATGAAGTGATAAAACCCTATTCCTATTCTTCCTATTTTGAAGAAGAAGAAGTTTCCACTAAATTCGCTCCCGCCCACCAGGCAGGAATCTATGAACTAAGTTTCCGGAAAAACGATGCTCCTTATTTAATACTTAGTACTACCAACGGTGAGCTTAAAACTACGGAGAATACCATTTCCGGCTATCAGAACATAGATCATCAAACCAAAGTATATGTTTATATGGAGACTTCCGCACTGCCGGAAAAAACGATGACTGTCAGCAAAGAAGAAATAAACCACGACCATGCTGCCATCAAAGGTAAGAATGTGGGTATCGCTCTCCTATATTCAACAGATATAAAAACAATCAAAGTTCGCTACGGCATTTCCTTCATTGATGAAAAGCAAGCAAAGGCCAACCTACAGCGGGAAATAAAAGATTATGATGTGGAAAACCAAATGAACATTGCCAAAAACATCTGGAACCAAACATTAAATAAAATCAAAGTGGAAGGAATAGACGAAAATGCAAAAGCAATATTCTATACTTCCCTCTACCGGACTTACGAACGGATGATTTGCCTTTCGGAAGACAATCGCTATTACAGTGCTTTCGACAATAGTATCCACAAAGATTCTGTTCCTTTTTATACCGACGATTGGATTTGGGACACGTATAGAGCCGTCCACCCCTTACGTGTTATCATCGAACCACAAATGGAAGCTGACATGATTCAGTCTTTTATCAGAATGGCACAGCAAATGGAACATAACTGGATGCCTACATTTCCTGAAGTTACGGGAGACAGTCGTAGAATGAATTCCAATCACGGTGTAGCCACTGTTATCGATTCATATATAAAAGGAATCCGTAACTTTGATTTATCAGCCGCTTACGAAGCTTGTAAACTTGGTATCACTGAAAAAACATTAGCTCCGTGGTCAGGCATAAAGGGAGGTGAAATTACAAAATTCTATTGGGAAAACGGATATTTACCGGCATTGGCACCGGGAGAACAAGAAACAGCTGACGAAGTACACCCATTTGAAAAACGCCAACCAGTAGCCGTCACTCTAGGTACATCTTACGATGAATGGTGTCTGGCACAAATAGCCAAACAACTTGGATATGAGAAAGACTATAACTACTTTCTACAAGGGAGTAAAAACTATCGGAATATTTTCAATCCTGAAACAAAATTCTTCCATCCCAAAAATGCAAAAGGCGAATTCATAGAACCCTTTGATTATGCCACTGCCGGTGGATTAGGTGCTCGTGAAGCATACGGCGAAAATAACGGTTGGATATACCGATGGGATGTTCCCCATAATATTGCTGATTTAATTGAACTGATGGGAGGGAAAGAAGCATTCAGAAATAATCTTGAAACGATGTATAACACCCCATTGGGCGAAGCCAAATATGTATTTTATGCGCAATTACCGGACCATACGGGTAATGTAGGTCAATTTTCAATGGCTAATGAACCCAGTATGCACATTCCTTATCTGTACAACTATATAGGAGAGCCCTGGAGAACTCAAAAAAGAGTAAGGACATTGCTCGATGAATGGTTTAGAAATGACCTGATGGGACTCCCGGGCGACGAAGATGGCGGAGGAATGTCAGCATTTGTAGTCTTCTCCATGCTAGGTTTCTATCCTATTACTCCTGGTTTACCTATTTATGTCATCGGAACTCCTATGTTTGAAAGAGCAGTTATTGAAACAGGAGCGGGCAAATCATTCGAAGTCATTGCGCACAACTATTCGCCGACAAATAAATATATCCAATCAGCCAAATTAAATGGCAAAGATTGGAACCAGTCCTGGTTCGAACATAAAGAACTGATGAACGGCGGGAAACTGGAATTTGTAATGGGAAACACACCCAATAAGAATTGGGCAGCAGACAGTGTGCCTCCTTCTTTTGAAATGAATTAATAACAGAATATGAATAAAATATTATTTGTCCTTTTATCGCTTTTGACTTCTCTGCAATCATACTCCCAAGAGCAAAATGAAAAAGAAGTTTCATTTCTCTTGTTGGGAGATATACACTATGATTTATTGGAAGATCACGATATGGAATGGTTATCCACCAAACCGGATGATCTGCGCCAAGTTACCAAAGAATATTCAGTATTCACGAAAAATACATGGCCGGAATTCTCCCGGATAATCAGCGGGCAAGTTCAAAAACACCAGCCGTCAATAAAAGCCGTTCTGCAAATGGGGGACTTGTCAGAAGGATTGGCCGGTTCTCCACAAAAAGCAATACAGATGGCTAACAGTGCCTTTAAAGCTGTCAACAAAATGAATCTGAAAGTACCTTTCATTATGACTAAAGGTAATCATGATATCACAGGGCCAGGGGCTAAAGAAGCTTTTGAAAAAGTATACTTACCCAATATGGCAAGGTTGGCAGGACATCCATCCTTACAGTCAGCCAATTACACTACTACTCTTGATGATGCATTATTTGTGTGTTATGATCCATGGGATCGGAATCCGGAAGGGCTACAACAATTAGAAAAGTCACTAGCCGATTCGAAGGCAACTTACAAGTTTGTCATGTTACACGAGCCTGTGATTCCGGTAAACGAAAGATGCTGGCATGTATTCCGACAAGACAATGCCAAGAGGGAACAATTACTGCAGATCATTGCCAGTCAACAAGCAATCGTGCTCTGTGCACATCTGCATCTATACTCCGTTGTCTGTCGGGACACTCCTTGGGGACCTATCGTTCAGATTCTCGTCAACAGTGTCATCAAAGATAAAAATATGCCGGTTCCGAAAAATGTAGTTACAAACTATGGTCCTGAATTTGTAACGGCACACCCACAATGGCAACCTTCTACTCTACAACAGCGTATGGAATGGATTGATAAAGAAACTCCCCATATCCGTTTTTTCAAACAAATGGATTTACCGGGCTACGGCATCCTTTCTATTGACAAAGAAAACAACCAGATGCAATTAGAATATTATGCCGCATTTGGAGAAAAGCCATACGATACAGTCAACATATCCGAATTACTTACTTCTAATTAAAAACATATTAGCCATGAATGTAAAATTTAAAATTCACTTATTTATTCTTTCCTTATTCTTTTGCTATAATCTATCAGCACAAGAAATCGTCAAAGGAGATTTTAAGAACGAAAATCCACAAAGTTCGTATGTTCCTTCATTTGAAATGGATGCTACCGACAAACCTGTCAAGAATGTTATTTTAATGATAGGCGACGGCATGGGACTGGCACATATCTGTTCAGGAATGTATGCCAATCAAGGACAGCTTACTATCACTAATTTAAAAACATGCGGTTTCGTCAGAACACAATCCGCCAACAAGTTTACAACAGATTCAGCAGCTTCCGGTACAGCTTACTCAACCGGAAAGAAAACTAAAAACGGAGCACTCGGAATGGATGAAAATAACCAGGTTATTCCAAACCTACCCGAAAAGTTATCCGGTTATGGCTACATTTCAGGAATCGTTACTACTGACAATCTTGACGGAGCCACCCCTGCAGCTTTCTTTGCTCACCAACCGGAACGTGGAATGTCTAAAGAAATTTGGGCGGATCTTTCTAACAGTAAGCTGACATTTTTTTCTGCCGGTAGTTATGAACTATTTGAAAAACAAGCACCAAACGTTCAAAAGGAAATCAAAAAAGAGTTCACCATCATAGAGGAACCGAATGACAAAGCTATCAAGAAATCTAAAAAACTGGGATATTTACCCACAAAGAGCAAAACGGCTTCTGTAAACGAAAATCGAGGAGATTTCCTTCCGTCTACCACCCAAATGGCTATTGACTATCTTTCGAACAGGAGTACTAACGGTTTCTTCTTAATGGTAGAAGGTGCCCGAATAGATAAAAGTGCGCACAGCAATGATTATTCGGCAGTTGTCCGTGAAGTATTGGACTTTGATAAAGCAGTAGAAGCCGCCATCAGATTTGCAGAAAAAGATGGAAATACATTAGTGATTATTTCAGCTGATCATGAAACCGGAGCATTAGCTTTACGTGACGGAAACATAAAAGAAGGCAAAATGAAAGCAATGTTTGTATCTAAAGGACATACACCAATCATGGTTCCACTGTTTGCATATGGTCCACAATCCAAGCTTTTTGGCGGTGTTCAGGAAAACAGCGATGTTAGTAATAAAATTCTCCAATTACTCGCTAAATAAGATATAAAACAGATCTGTCATTCAAACTGAAATAAGAAAGAATTTTTTCTATATGCAAATAAGAAATTCTTTCTTATTTCTTTTCTGCCTGATAGACTCCAAAAATAATGCAACCTGCTCCCA
>OGOR01001173.1_pt1 | contig 15960 bp, 10 predicted proteins | sample 1552771 | NCBI WGS metagenome assembly OGOR01 (sample SAMEA2580124, study PRJEB22360) | human gut metagenome | biome: human gut; feature: human-associated habitat; material: faeces | place: Denmark | collected 2008/2010
GGTCCGATTTTATAAATTGTCTTAATACTTTGCATGTTATTTTCCTCTCAGAATCTTAATATATTATATTGTATTTTTTGAAAAAGGGATATTAAAAAATTATATATTTATTAATAATTATTAAGATTTGATTGTGCTAAAATAGATGGTGCTTAAAGTAAGCATCTAAGGGGATATGTAGATATGAAAAAAGAAGACGGACGTTTAAGGGGAATGGACGGATTGCGTGGGGTTGCGATTATTGCGATTACACTATTCCATATGTTTCCAAGTGTTTTTAGAGGTGGATACTTAGGAGTTGTGTTATTCTTTGTATTAACTGGATTCTTGTTGGTGGTATCAGCAAAGAAGAAGATGGATCAAAAAGAGTTTTCGTTGCGTGATTACTATCTTGCCAGAATCAAAAGAATATATCCACCATTACTTGTGATGGTATTTACTACATTGGGAATCTATTTTATTTTGGCTAAGGATGCATTGTATAACATGAAAATGCAGGTGTTTAGTATTTTGGCTGGTTTCAATAACTGGTGGCAAATTTCGCAAAGTATTGATTATTTTACGCGTATTGCGAATACTTCGCCATTCTCGCATTTATGGTTTTTATCTATAGAGATGCAGTTCTATGTGATTTTTCCATTATTATTGTTTGGAATGTATAAATTGAAAGATAAAAAAGGAGAATCATTCACAATTAAAACTATGCTTGGTGTAACAGTTGGCTTTGCGCTTGTGATGCCAATTCTATATTTATGTAGAGTGAATGTCACAAGATTGTATTATGGAACGGATACGCGAATTTATTCATTGTTTGCGGGCATGCTTCTAGGCTGGATCTATACAAAAGGGGAAGCAACTAAAAAGAATTTTTATACCTCAATTGGGTTGCTTGGAGTGTTTGTGATTTCATGCTTTATTTTTGATGGACGAATGCCAGTTGTTTATTTGTTTGTACTCGCATTAATGACGGTTATATCTTTGTATATTGTCGAAAGAACGGCAGATAGTTCAATCTCATTGGATGTTCCAGTGTTAAAGTGGATTGGTCAACATAGTTATGAAATTTATTTATGGCAATATCCAGTTATTTATTTATTTCAATATAAAGATTGGAATACAAATTTTGTGATCTATTTGTTTGAGTTTGTGATATTGATTTTGTTGGTTGTGTGGTCAAACTATTTCTTGAAGGTATTTACATATAAACAAATTAAACCTAAATTTCAAAAAGCCGTGTTGGCTTGTGGAATCGCGGGGTTTGTATTTCAGGCCACAGGTGTTATTGCTTTAGCAACTTCAAAAAAAATAGATTCAGCAGAATTGCACAAGCGGATTGCAGAAAATGAAAAAGCAATAGAGGCAAATAAGAGAAACGCAAAATCGGATGGTAGTGTTGAAAAAGGTAAAGTGGATGACTATGCTTCGAGTGGAAACTCACAGAAAGTATCGGATAAAGGATTGTTTTGTTTAGGGGATTCTGTCATGTTGTCGGCATATACAAATATTCAAGATATTTATCCGGATGCAACAATAGATGCAGCTGTTTCAAGACAAATATATCATGCTCTAGACATTTTAAGTTGGTATCAGTCTCAAGGAAATATTCATAATACAGTTGTGATTTCGCTTGGAACAAATGGTGTTTTGGATGAGAATACAGTTGAACAACTGTTAGAAATAATTGGTAAAGATAAGTCTATATTTTGGGTCAATGTGTATGCGCCTGGAGTTGAATGGGAAGCTAGCAACAATAAATATCTGAATGAATTGGCTAAAAAACATTCAAATGTCACAATTATAGATTGGAACTCTTATATTTCTAAGCATACAGATTTATTAGAAGCAGATGGAATTCATCCGATTGAAGAGGGCGCTGATGCATATGCTCATTTAATTCAAGAAAAAATTAATGAGGTTATGCAAAAACAAAAAGAGATTGAAAAAAAAGCGAATAAATAAAAGACTGCAGAGGAATTAATCTTCTGCAGTTTCTTTTATATACGAATCTAAATCATTTGGAAAATTGATTTTATTTAATTTTTTGATGCTAAGTTCGATTGAAATATCAATATCTGCACTTGCTTTATCTACGGTTTGTTTACCTGTAAAGCTTAAAATCATGTGTGAGATTTTTTTGTTTTTGATAGTTGCTTCAAACGTTGCATCATCTAGTTTTATAGATCCCATATTATCTAGAAGGGTGGCTAATTTAGATGTGTTTATTTTAAATGTATATGTATCATTTTCTTTTTTAGAGGAATCAAATAATTCGCATAATTGATCGTTAGTTAAATCTAGAAATGGGTTGTATGTATTTAATTTTGAATTTTTTTTAAGTCCGATCTTATCGACTGTACTTTGGGTTTTTGTGCCCATAGAATTTAAATATGTTTTTCCATCTTTAATGTAAAAGTTTAAAAAATTGTTTTTCACATGATCGCCTGCAACTAAACCTATTGAAGTAGCAACTTGTAGATCTTCTTTTTGAAGAATTTGTGCATCAATATTCATTTTTGAATCTTTCATATCCAATGTTCCACTGATTTGGGCACTTTTTAGATCTAATGTATTACCTAATGCATCAAAGAATGTAAGGATGTCATCATTGTTTTTTGAGCTTGAACATCCTGCAAGGCTAAGCGATAAAAAACAAGTTATAATTAGGGTTAAAAATTTTTTCATTCGGAACTCCTTTAAACGTTTATATTGTATGCACAATTAAAGGGGATGTCAAAATAGACAAATGAAAAAGCACTTACTTTGTGCAGGTGCTTAAAAAGGATAGGCAATATTTATAACTCATTTTTTAAATTTTGTCAAGTTTTTATTGACATTTGGCGGTTTTACTAGTAGTATAATAAATTGCATAATAGTGTGAGTTTTCAGATGAAAACCACCTAGTATAGTACAAATTCGAACGAAAGGATGGCATGCATGGACAACAACAAAGCATATCGTATTGTCTGGTGTGGAAAAATATCTTCCCGCCGAGATTACTCAAAGGTTAGTGGTAAATTAGAGTTACCTAATCTTGTCGAAATCCAGACAGATTCATTTAAATGGTTTACGCAACAAGGTATCCAAGAAGTATTTGAAGAAATCTATCCAATTGAAAACTATGGAAAAAACATTCGCTTAAATTTCCTTCGTTATCATTTTGAAGAACCAAAATATAACGCAGAAGAATCTATGTATAGAGAATGCAACTTTGCAGCACCTCTATATGCAGATATGGAATTGGAAGTTACAGACTCAGAAACTGGGGAAGTTGTAACTAAGAGTGAAGAAGTATATTTAGGGGATTTCCCTTTAATGACAGAAACTGGTACATTCATCATCAATGGTGCAGAACGTGTAATCGTTAGTCAGATCGTACGTTCTCCAGGAGCATATTTTGCGGAAAGTTATGATGAAAAAACTGGTAAACAAAACTATAGCTGTGAATTAATTCCAAGTCGTGGTACTTGGTTAGAGTTCATGACTGAACAAAAGAAAACTACAAACGGACGTTTGATTAATGTTTCTATTGACCGTCGCCGTAAAGTATTATTCAGTATTTTATTCAAGGCGATTGGTATGTCTTTGAATATCGGAGTGAACGAAGATACTCACGATACATCAATGATGGAAACATTCCTTCGTGCAATGGGACGTAACTGGTCTGATGTAGCTACAGATGCAGAAGATCGCGAATACATGAATATGTATTTGTTGTTGTATACTGCTTTCTTCGGTAAATATGAAGAAATCGAAAACACTTTATTGAACGATAAAGTAAAAACAACTCAGGAAGCTTTACTTTCTTTCTATGAAAATCAAAGAAGTGATGAAATCCCTACATTAGATGGATCAATCACTTTGATGCAAGCGAAATTCTTTGATCACCGTCGTTATGACTTGACAAAAGCTGGTCGTTATAAATTACGTAAGAAATTAAATGCGATCGATCGTATGGCAGGTATGACACTTGCTCATGATATTGTTGATGTAAATGGCAACGTATTCATGGAAAAAGGTACTATGGTTCACCGTGATGAAAGAAATGCATTACGTGAAGAATTGGCTAAGGGTACTTATTGTGTCGCTTATCCATTCCGCTCAGAATTCCATGAAGAAGATATCGTTTCAATTCCAACAAGCTGGACTACAGGATTAATTGGTCGTGTATTAGCTAGTGATGTTGAAACAGAAGATGCTTATTTAGATGCTGGTACAGTATTAACTGAACAAGATGTTTTAGCAATCCAAAAGGTTGTTGAAAATGTTGATATTTTTGCAGGATTGTTTGCACAACCAGTTAAATTAACAGCCGAAAATATGGATTCTGTATTTAACTATGGTCAACGTTTATATGCTCTTGGACGTTTAACAAATGCTCAAGGTGAAGATATTGTTGATGCAGATATGGAATTAGTTGCGAACCGTTATATGGTTGGTGTAAGTCCGGATGCCATCGATAGTGATGTTGAAACACAAGTTAAACAACGTGCTTTAAGTGAAGATATCACAGCATGGTTGATTGGTGCATGTGTTCAAGAATTATATATTATTGACGATAATGGGGATGAAGTCCGTGTTGCTGGAAATGACCCATTCGCAAATAAACACACAATTACAGTTTCAGATATGTATGCATTCTTCTCATATAGCTTAAATGTTATGGAAGGTGTAGGAACAACAGATGATATCGATATGTTAGGTAACCGTCGTATTCGTTCTGTTGGTGAATTGATTCAGAACCAGTTCCGTATTGGTTTATCTCGTATGGAACGTGTCGTTAAAGAACGTATGTCCATTCAAGAAATGGATAGCTTAACTCCTAGAAAATTGACAAACATTCGTCCTTTGACAGCTGCAATTAAAGAATTCTTCTCTAGTTCACAGTTATCACAGTTCATGGATCAACAAAATCCTCTAGCTGAATTGACAAATAAACGTCGTATTTCAGCCTTAGGTCCAGGTGGTATCAGTCGTGATCGTGCAAGTTTCGAAGTACGTGACGTCCACAACTCTCACTATGGTCGTATTTGTCCAATCGAAACGCCAGAAGGGCCAAACATCGGTTTGATCAATAACTTAACTACATATGCTCGTATCAATGAATATGGATTTATTCAAACGCCTTACCGTAAGGTAAATGCGGATGGTACTGTTAGTGAAGATACAGTTTACTTAAGTGCTGATGAAGAAGCAGATTATGTAATCGCTCAGGCCAATGAGGTTCGCGATGGTCATTTAGTAAATGAACGTGTCGTAGCTCGTAAGGCTGGTGAAACTATCATCGCTGATCGTAACGAAGTAGAACTTGCCGACGTCAGTCCAAAACAGATCGTATCTGTAGCGACTGCCTGTGTCCCATTCTTGGAAAACGATGATGCGTCTCGTGCCTTAATGGGTGCCAACATGCAGCGTCAGGCTGTTCCATTATTAGTTCCTCATTCACCTTATGTAGGTACTGGTATTGAATATAAAATTGCTAAGGACTCTGGTGTTGGTATTGTCGCAAAACAAGATGGTGTAGTTGAATATGTAGATGGTTTGCGTATTGTTGTTAAAGATAATGAAGGTGAAAACCACACTTATCAGTTACGTAAGTTTGCTCGTTCAAACGCAAGCACTTGTATCAACCAACGTCCAATTGTAGAAGTTGGCGAAAAGGTTGAAAAAGGCGATATCTTAGCTGATGGTCCAAGTATGCAAAATGGAGAATTGGCTTTAGGTCAAAACGTTGTTATTGCATATACAACATGGCATGGATATAACTACGAGGATGCCATCATCATGTCAGAACGTATGGTTAGTGATGATGTATATACTTCAATCCACGTAGAAGAATATGATATTGACTGTCGTGAAACTAAGTTAGGCCCAGAAGAAATCACTCGTGATATTCCTAACGTTGGTGAAGCAGCAGTTCGTAAGTTAGATTCAAATGGTATCATCATGGTTGGTGCCGAAGTTAAAGAAGGAGATATCTTAGTTGGTAAGGTTACTCCAAAAGGACAAAGTGAAGTGAGTCCTGAAGAAAAATTATTATTAGCAATCTTTGGTGAAAAATCACGTGAAGTTCGTGACAATTCATTGAAAGTACCTCATGGTGGTGCTGGTATTGTTCATTCTATTCGTGTATTTAAACGTGGAGATGGATCGGATCTTCCTCCTGGAGTAAATATGCGTGTTAAAGTATATATCGTTCAGAAACGTAAGATTTCTGAAGGGGATAAGATGTCTGGTCGTCACGGTAACAAAGGTGTCATCTCTAAGATTTTACCTATCGAAGATATGCCATTTATGGCTGATGGACATCCAGTTGATATCTTGTTGAACCCATTCGGTGTACCTTCACGTATGAACATCGGACAGATCTTAGAAATCCACTTAGGTTACGCTGCTCGTAAATTAGGTGTTAAATTCTCTACTTCTGTATTTGATGGTTTATCAAATGAAGACTTACAAGATGTAATGCGCGAAGCAAGCATGACTGTCGATGGAAAACAGGTATTATATGATGGACAAACTGGAGAACCATTCGATGAACGTATTAGTGTCGGTGTAATGTACATGATCAAGTTGGCCCACATGGTTGACGATAAATTGCACGCTCGTGCTACAGGTCCATATTCTTTAGTTACTCAGCAGCCATTGGGTGGTAAAGCTCAAAATGGTGGTCAGAGATTTGGAGAAATGGAAGTTTGGGCATTGGAAGCATATGGTGCTGCCCACACATTACAAGAAATCTTGACAATCAAATCGGATGATATTCAAGGTCGTATCAAGACTTATGAAGCCATCATTAAAGGTAAAGATATTCCAGAACCAGGTGTTCCAGAATCATTCCGTGTATTGATGCACGAATTACAAGGTTTAGCAATCGATATTCGTTTGTTAGATGAAAACAATAACGAGGTTGACATCACATTAGATGATGATGACCAGGGCGTTCATCCAGCTCAACCTTTACCAGAACAGACACAAAAGGAAGAGCTAGTAGACGATATTGAAGAAGAAAATAACGAAGAAGAGGAGGCGTAGTATAAAATATGAGTATTAACAATTTTGCCTCGATTCAGGTTCGCTTAGCGAGTCCAGAAACGATTTTAAAATGGAGTCATGGTGAAGTAACAAAGCCTGAGACAATTAACTATCGTTCACAAAAAGCAGAACGTGATGGTTTATTCTGCGAACGCATTTTCGGACCAACTAAGGACTGGGAATGTGCTTGTGGTAAATATAAAAAAGTACGTTTTAAAGGTGTTGTATGTGACCGTTGTGGTGTAGAAATCACAAAAGCAAGCGTAAGACGTGAGCGTATGGGTCACATCCACTTAGCTGCACCAGTAGCTCATATTTGGTACTTACGTGGTATTCCTAGCCGTATGGCATTGTTGTTGGATGTAACACCAAAACAATTGGAAGAAGTTGTATATTTCGTAAGCTATATTGTTACGGATCCAAAAGAATCTGGTTTAGCTTATAAACAAATTCTTTCTGAACGTGAATTCCGTGAAAACCAAGCTATTTATGGTTCAACAGGATTTACAGCTCAAACAGGTGCTGAAGCCGTACTACGTTTATTACAAGATGTTGATTTAGAATCTGAATATCAAGAAGTACAGGATGCGCTTGAAAAAGCACAAGGTGAAAAACGTAAGAAATTAATCAAACGTTTGGATACAATCAATGCATTCCGTAATAGTGAAAACTTACCAGAATGGATGATTCTGACTAACATTCCGGTAATACCACCTGATTTACGTCCAATGCTTCAATTGGATGGTGGTCGTTTTGCGACAAGTGACTTAAACGACTTATATCGTCGTGTAATCACTCGTAACAATCGTTTACGTAAATTGTTAGATTTGGGTACACCAAATATTATCGTTCAAAACGAAAAGCGTATGTTACAGGAATCTGTAGATGCTTTAATTGACAATGGTCGCCGTTCAAAACCAATTACAGGTGCTGGTGGACGTGCATTAAAATCATTGTCTCATTCATTAAAAGGTAAACAAGGTCGTTTCCGTCAGAACTTATTAGGTAAGCGTGTTGACTTCTCTGGTCGTTCTGTAATTGCTGTTGGACCAGATTTGAAAATGTACCAATGTGGTATTCCACGTGAAATGGCAGTTAACTTGTTTAAACCATTTATCATTAATGAAATCGTAAACCAAGGATTAGCACAAAATCCTAAAAATGCAGAAAAATTAATCGAACGTCGTGATCCTCGTATCTGGGATGTTGTTGAAACAGTAATCGACGGATATCCTGTACTGATGAACCGTGCACCTACATTACACCGTTTGGGTATTCAGGCCTTCTTGCCTAAATTAGTAGAAGGACGTGCAATGCGTCTTCACCCATTAGTATGTACTGCGTTCAATGCCGACTTCGATGGTGACCAGATGGCCATCCACGTTCCATTAGGAGAAGAAGCTCGTGCTGAAGCATTAGTTATGATGCTTGGTTCTCACAATATCTTAGGTCCTAAAGATGGTAAACCTATCGTTACGCCAGGACAGGATATGGTTATGGGTAACTTCTATTTAACAATGGAAGAAACAAAAGAAGAATTTTTTGCAGAAGCTAAACACTACGAAGAAGTTGGCTGCCCATTAGAAGCAGCTCACTGGCACCGTTTTGGTGAAAGTGAAGGTCATGTATATACAGATGAAGATGAAGTTATGATGGCATACCAGTCGAAACAAGTTCACCTTCACACTCGTATCGCATTGCCTGTATGCAATATGCATAAAACATCGTTTGATGAAAAACATAAAAATGATTATTTAATTACAACAGTTGGTAAGATTGTGTTCAACTCAATGTTCCCTGAAGATTTCCCATATATTAATGAGGTATCAAAAGAAAACTTTATTAGTACTCCTGATAAATACTTTATTACTCCAGGACAAAACATTAAAGAATACATCGAAGCTATGCCTTTAGTTGATGCGGTTAAGAAAAAAGATTTAGGTAAAGTTATTGCCGAAGTCTTCAAACGTTATGATGCAGATCAAACTGCTGAAATTCTTGACCAAATCAAATCTTTAGGATTTGAATATTCAACAGTAGCTGGTATTACAGTTGCCTTGTCAGATATCGAAGTGGCTCCTCACAAAGATGAATATATCGATGAGGGTCGTGTTAAAGCCGATCAGTTGAAACACTTACAACGTAAAGGTATGTTGACAATGGAAGAATGGGAACGTCACTTATCTAAGATGTGGGATGATCAAAAAGACAAGATTGTAACATCATTGATGAAAAACTTGCCTCGTAAAAACCCAATCAACATGATGGCGACTTCTGGTGCTCGTGGTAACGCGTCAAACTTTACTCAGTTGGCTGGTATGCGTGGTTTAATGGCAAAACCTGGTCACGCTAAAGCTGGTGCTGGTGAATATGTACCAACCATCATAGAAGTTCCTATCTATTCTTGTTTCCGTGAAGGATTAAACGTAAGTGAGTTCTTTATCTCGACTCACGGTGTGCGTAAAGGTCTTACAGATACTGCCTTAAAGACAGCCGAATCTGGTTACCTAACTCGTCGTTTGGTTGATGTTGCCCAAGATGTAATTATCAAAGAAGACGATTGTGGTACAGATAAGGGTTACTGGATCGAAACATTAATGGATCGTAAAACAAACTCTGTTATCGAACCATTACAAGATCGTTTAGTTGGTCGTTATTCTAAACAAGATGTAACAGATCCAAAGACAGGTGAATTAATTATTGCGAGTGATGAATTTATCACTGATGAACTTGCTAAAAAAATCGTAGATGCTGGTGTTACAGGTATGTATATCCGTTCTGTATTTACTTGTAAGTCTCGTTTAGGTATTTGTCGTAAATGTTATGGACGTAACATGGCTACTGGTAAAGACGTTGAAGTTGGTGAAGCTATTGGTATCATGGCGGCTCAATCAATTGGTGAACCAGGTACACAGTTAACAATGCGTACATTCCATACAGGTGGTGTTGCCGGTGCTGGTGCAGAAGATATCACTCAAGGTTTGCCTCGTGTTGAAGAATTGTTCGAAGCTCGTTGTCCAAAAGGTGTTGCGGTAATTGCTCAAATTTCAGGTGAAATTACTTCAATCGAACGTATTGAAGGAACAATGCGCCAAGAAGTTATTATCACAAACGAACACGAAAGTGTTTCTCATAAAATTAACGCGAACCAGTCTATGCGTCCATGGGTTCAAGTCGGTGCAAAGATTGAAGCCGGTGTTGCGTTGACTGAAGGTCCATTAGATCCAAAAGAATTATTACGTGTTGCTGGTGTACGTGAAGTTCAAGACTATATCTTGAAGGAAGTTAAGAAAGTATACCAAAGCCAAGGTATCGAAATTAGTGATAAGCACTTGGAAGTAATGATCAAACAGATGATGAAGAAAGTAATCGTTGTAGATAGTGGAGATACTGATTTAAATGTTGGTGTTCAATTATCATTAAATAACATCACAAAAATCAATCGTAACGCATTGTTAAGCGGTAAAACTCCTGCTACATTCAAACCAGTATTATTAGGTATTTCTAAGTCTTCTGTTGAAACAGATTCTTTCTTATCAGCCGCTTCATTCCAGGAAACTACAAAGGTTCTTACAGATGCGACTATTAAAGGTAAAGTTGACCACTTAATCGGTTTGAAAGAAAATGTTATTATTGGTAAGCTGATTCCTGCAGGTACTGGATGCCAGGGAGATCGTCCACAAAATCTAATTGTTGCAGAAAAGGCAAAAGAACTTCGTGACAAACGTATTGCGCGTATGAAAGAAGTTCATGATGAAGAGTTCGATAAACTAGTATCTGACTCTGATGATAGAGATACGATGGATAGTGTAGAAGCTTCAGTAGAAGAATCAATTCTACAAGATGCAGAAACTGCAGACAATAATTCAATGGATATCCAATCTGAAGAATAAGAATATAAGGAGTAGGTAGATACCTATTCCTTTTCTTTAGGAGTAAAAATGGAAAAATATTTTGATTTAGGTAGAGCGTATTACACATATTTAAAAAGCAGCACAAAGAAAGATCAATGTACTGTTAGTGTAATATGTGATGATATTGATATTAAACATAACATAATGGATGGCCTATTGTTTGCAGGTGCCTATATATATGATGGTTACCAAGAAAATACAGATGGATCTATCACTGTTTGTGACGGAAACATTTCAGTTTATGGATATAAATTGTCAGATTTAAAGTACGAGAATTATATATCCAATTCTAATGCTACTATAATAAAAAAGTAGGACAATTGTCCTACAAAATTTGAATATTATTTTTTAAGCATGCATCGACCATGTCTTCAGGCCATAAGCTTGCCTGGACTTCTCCGATATGTGCTTTTTTTAGTAGAAGCATACATAGTCTGGATTGACCGATTCCTCCACCTAAAGTGTACGGTAATTCTTTATTTAGAATGGCTTTATGGAAAGGTAATTCACATCTTTCCAAGCAGTTTTCTTTTTTCAATTGTTCTAATAATGTATCTTCATCCACACGAATTCCCATAGAAGATATTTCTAGGGCACTTTGTAGTGGTTCATACCAGAATAGGATATCTCCATTTAGTGTCCAGTCATCATAGTCTGGAGCACGACCATCGTGTTTTTCATTGTTTGATAATTTATCACCAATTTGCATCACAAATACGCAACCATGTTCTTTTGTGATGGCGTTTTCTCTTTCTTTTACGTTCATATTTGGATACATATCTAATAGTTCCTGAGTTGTGATAAAGAAAATATCATCAGGTAAATGATTAACTGCCTGAGGGTATTTGTACCAAACTTCATGTTCCATATGCTTGATGACTTTAAAGATAGTACGTACATGTTCTACTAATGTTTCTTTTGTGCGTTCATTTTTAGAAATGATTTTTTCCCAGTCCCATTGATCGACATAAGCAGAATGAATGTTATCTAATTCTTCATCTTTACGAATGGCATTCATATTTGTATATAATCCTTCGTGCAATTTAAAGCCATATTTCTTTAAAGCCATACGTTTCCATTTTGCCAAAGAGTGCACAACTTCCATTTGTTCATCAGGAATTTCTTTCATGGTAAAAGATACGGGTTTTTCTGTACCATTTAAGTTATCGTTTAAACCAGAACTTTGTGTAACATATAAGGGTGCTGAAATTCTTGATAAATTTAATTCTTTACCAAATTCATATTGAAATGTATCACGGATATATTTAATAGCTTCTTGTGTCTCTCTAACAGTTAATACTGGATCGTAGTTTTCAGGTATAATAAGTTTCATATCATCATCTCCTCAATGTAAGTATTGTATCACAAAATATGAAAAGATTTTCAATTTATTTTGTGATAAAATCATTTTATGAACATTCTATTTTCAATTAACGCAAAATTCATAGATTTGACAAAGACATGTATACGTTCCATCATTCGGTTTGACAAAAATATTGATTTCTATATTTTGCATCATGATTTGAATCAAAAACACATGGATGATTTAAGATGTACTTTTTTGGAATGTACTTTTTATTTTATAGAAGTAAAGGAAGAAGAATTTAAGGAGTTTCCTATTTCGTCTCGATATCCTCTAGAAATTTACTATCGATTATTCGCTTCGGATTTGTTGCCTAAAACATTGGATCGAATTCTTTACTTGGATGTGGATATTGTTGTGATTCAAAGTTTAAGGGAATTGTATAACATGGATTTTGAAAGTAATCTTTATATCGCTTCGAGTCATGTAAATGAGTGTATGACGCATTTAAATGCCAAAAGATTAGGGCTAAAAGAAGATGTGCCATATATCAATACTGGGGTTTTGTTGATGAATTTAGAATTATTGCGTAAACAATTAAATAAGCAAGATATTTTAAATTATGTGAATGCATATAAGAAAAATCTTGTACTTTTTGATCAAGATGTTTTGACGGCATTATATGGAGATAAGACAAAACTAGTAGATTATCGTAAATATAATTTGAGTGAGAGAATGATGAATTTCTATAATCTAAGAAATCCAAGAAGTAGGATAGATCTTGATTGGGTTAAAAAGAATAGTGTTATCATACATTATTGTGGAAGAATGAAACCTTGGAATGGTAAATATATAGGATGTTTAGATTGTTTTTATAGGGAGTTGAAAGAATGAGAGATCGGTTTTCAAATCGTTTAGGATTTATTTTAATTAGCGCAGGATGCGCAATAGGAATTGGTAATGTTTGGCGCTTTCCATATATTGTAGGACAATATGGAGGTGCTGCATTTGTCTTGATTTATTTGTTTTTTCTAGTCATATTAGGATTGCCAGTTATGGTTATGGAGTATTCTGTAGGACGTGCCAGTCAAAAAAGTGCAGCGCTTTCTTTTGATGTATTAGAGCCAAAGGGAACAAAGTGGCATTTTATGAAGTATGTGGCAATGGCAGGAAATTATATACTGATGATGTTTTATACTTCGGTTTGTGGATGGTTGTTTTATTATTTCTACAAAATGTTGATGGGTGATTTTAATGGATTAAATGTGGATCAAATTAATAATGAATTTGGTTTAATGTTGTCAAATCCCTTGGTTCAAGTAGGTATGATGTTTCTAGTTGTTTGTATTGGTTTTTTCATTTGTTCAAAAGGCTTGCAGAATGGTGTGGAAAAAGTATCAAAGTATATGATGTTGTGTTTATTGGTGTTGATGCTTGTGCTAGCTGTTCGTTCACTCATTTTGCCAGGGGCTATGGAGGGCGTAAAGTTTTACTTGTTGCCTGATTTTTCAAAGATGCAAAATGTATCGGATGTCGTATTTGCGGCCATGGGCCAAGCTTTCTTTACTTTGAGTTTAGGTATTGGTGCTATTGCGATATTTGGAAGTTACATTGATAAAAGTAAGAAGTTAACATCTGAGGCCGTTACGGTTGTGTGTTTAGATACATTTGTTGCATTGGTTGCAGGCTTTATTGTGATTCCTGCTTGTTTTGCGTATAATGTGGATCCTGGGCAAGGGCCTGGATTGATTTTCCAGACATTACCTAATATCTTTGCGAATATGCAGTTTGGAAATATTTGGGGTGCTTTGTTCTTTTTGTTTTTGAGTTTTGCCGCATTAACTACAATTATTGCGGTATTTGAAAATATCATCACAATGACAATGGAATGGACAGGATGGTCTCATTCAAAAACAATCAAAGTAAGTTTTGTGCTTGTTTTTGTGTTATCTTTACCATGTGCATTAGGATTTAATGTATTGTCTTTTATTCAACCTTTAGGTGCTGGTTCAACTATTCAAGATTTAGAAGATTTTATTGTATCAAATAATCTATTGCCTTTGGGCTCACTTTGCTATGTATTGTTTTGTACATCTAAATATGGATGGGGATTTAAAAACTTTTTAAAGGAAGCCAATTGCGGAGAGGGAATTTCTTTTCCTAAACAAGTTGGTTTCTATGTTTCATATATCATTCCTGTTATTATTTTGGTAATATTTATACAGGGATATATCTCTAAATTTTTGTAGGAGGAGCCATTATGATTAAAAAGAGAAAAGTAGTAATTGTTGGCGCAGGAAATGTAGGTGCAAGTACAGCTTTTTGTATGATCAATCAAGGGATTTGCGATGAAATTGTATTAATTGATATGAATACAGAAAGGGCTAAAGGTGAAACATTAGATATGATTCATAGTATTGCCTTTATGAATCGTAATATGGAAATTAAATTGGGAGATTATACAGACTGCAAAGATGCAGATGTTTTGGTTATTACCGCAAGTGCTCCAATGGGTAAGGAAAACGATCGTTTAGTGGCTTTAAAATCAAGCTCTAAGATTGTTACAAGTATTGTTTCGAGTGCTATAGAAAATGGATTTGATGGATTTATCGTAGTTGTTTCAAATCCAGTCGATATTATGACTTATGTGGCTTATAAGGTTTCTGCTTTACCAGCAAATCAAATCATTGGTTCAGGAACGTTATTAGATTCAGCTCGTTTACAATGTCATATTGCTGATTGTATTGATGTAGATCCAAAGAGTATTCATGCTTATGTTTTAGGTGAACATGGGGATAGTGAAATGATTCCATGGAGTACAGTTCGTGTGGGTGGTAAAGACATTTACCAAATCATTAAAGATAATCCAACACGCATGAATGAGGGGATGTTTGAAAGTATTCACGAAGCGGTAAAGAAAGATGGTTGGGAAATCTTCAATCGTAAAGGCAATACATGTTATGGTATTGCCGCAAGTACAACACGTATTGTTCGTGCATTGATGTTTAATGAATCCGTAGTACTTCCTATTTCTACGTATTTAGATGGTCAATATGGACAAGATGGTGTATTCACAAGTGTACCGGCTGTTTTAGATGCGACAGGTGTCAAAGAGGTTGTTGAGATTGAAATGACAAAAGAAGAAAAAGAACAGTTTGATGCTTCTTGTAGTCATCTACAAAGTTTTTACAAGGAAGTTTAAGCTTCCTTTTCTTTTGGTAGTGTAGGAGGTGTTAGGGTTGGTACAAGGACAAAAGTTAATGACATCTGGATCGATTCCTAAACAGATGGTTTTCTTTGCGTTACCTATATTATTAGGAAATTTATTTCAGCAATTATACAATACAGTGGATTCCTTAATTGTTGGAAACTTTTTGGGGAGTCAGGCACTTGCGGCGGTGAGTTCAAGTGGAAACATTATATTCTTGATGATTGGCTTCTTTAATGGGGTTGCGATTGGTGCAGGTGTAGTCATTTCGCGTTATTTTGGCGCAAGAGAAATAGAGCGTATGCAAAATGCGATTCATACAACGGTTGCGTTTGGGTTGATTGTAAGTTTTATTATGACACTTATTGGTGTTTTCTTTACACCTACATTGCTTCGTTGGATGGGAACTCCAGATAGTGTGATGGCAGCTTCGGTAACTTATTTTAAAATGTGAGTACCCATCTGATGACCCCATTCAATAAATAGACATAATTAATGTCAAT
>OGOR01001175.1_pt1 | contig 15896 bp, 14 predicted proteins | sample 1552771 | NCBI WGS metagenome assembly OGOR01 (sample SAMEA2580124, study PRJEB22360) | human gut metagenome | biome: human gut; feature: human-associated habitat; material: faeces | place: Denmark | collected 2008/2010
TTCCTCTGGCGGCTGCCGTAAGTCTGTATTGTGTTTATCTTTTTTCTTCGTTCTTCTGTTGTGCCTTTATTCTAAGCCGGGCAAACCATCGATGTCATGCGACGATCGTCACTTCTTTTGTAAAATCATCGGCTAATCTTGAAAAAAAGTAACAACATATGAAAAGCGGACGATGATAGGCGTGAAAAAAGGGCACTGAGCTGTTGCTTGGTGCCCTTGGGAAAACAGAGATAATCAGACTTTACGGCCTTCGCCGTGAAAATTACTTGCGATTGGGTTTGCCGAACATGAATGCGCGCACGATTGCGACGATGCCGATCACCACAAGCGCGCATCCGCCGAACAGAATCAGCCAGGTCGTGGAGCTGATGGGGGAGAACAGCACGATGAAGCCGGCGACAATCGACAGCAGCGCGTAAATCACGGCCCATGCGGAGCTTGGCATGCGCCATGATTCCACGAGCGCCATCACGCCTTCCAACATCCAGCCGAGGCCGACCACCATGGTGACGAGCACCGCGAGCGTGGCTCCGGAAAGCGCTGCGTTCTTCAACATGACCACACCGCCGACAGACAGCATCAGACCGATCAGAATGTCAAGCACGCGCCATCCGCCCGGAAGCCCGAGTTCCACGATTGCGGTCACAATGCGGACCACGCCGGAAACCACGAAGTATGCGCCGAGCGCGATTGCGGCGACTTTCAGCGTGGCTCCCGGCCAGATCAGCAGTGCCAAGCCGAGGATGATGGCGGCGATGCCAAGTATTGCGTAGGTGCCGCGGATCGCGTTCTTCGCCTTCTTTGGCAGCCATTCCTCCGCAAGTTTGAACGGGCTGATTGGCTGCCAGTTGTCGTTGCCGGTTCCTGGTTGGCTGTTCTGTTGCCCGTACGGTTGGCCGGTGGTGTAGCTCGCGTAGAAGAAGCCGTTCTGGTTCGGGTTTTGGTTGGCGTTGGGGCCGTCAAAGTAGCGTGGGGTCTGCGGCTCGCTCGGATACGGATTGCTCGAATTGTTGGGATTGCCGCTCTGCTGTTGGCCTTGCGATTGCTGATTTGGTGCGTATGCCCCGTATTCCGGCTGACCTTGCGGCTGCTGTCCGTTGCTGCCGTTCTGGTTCGGATTGTTCGCATACGGGTTGTTCATTGCGTCGCTCATGATGGCCCCTTTCCTTGAAGAGCTTGCTTCGTGACGTTCGGACGTGTGTGAATGTGTTCGACTGCGCTCGAACGTTTCGGAAGTCCTATCCCTCATTCTAGGCAATCTGTCTAATTTAAGCCATCAACAAAATCCTCCTCATCGTCCATTTTGATGGATGGGTCGCATGATTTGGCTGTCTTGCCACGCGATTTGAACAAATTGCCACACGATTTTGATCTGGTGACCTCACGATTTTTCCGATAAAGATGGTAGCGACGTTGCGACCCATGTTGTCTTGTGATGGAACAATCGATTGGGTGTGTGATTGAAGTGAGATTGCAAATTATGTTTCACGACACGTTTCACGAATTTGCGAATTTTTGACAAAAGACGGTGTGTGGCAGCCATGCAAAATGGGCATGGTGTGCAATAATGACAGGAATGCACCGATGGCACACGCCCGGTGTCCACAACCGCGCAGCATTGCCCAGTTCAGCGAGTGGTTGCGAAAATCGCAATTTTCCGGTTTTCGCGCTATCGCAACGGCAGGGGAGAGCTGACTACTCCGCGGCGCTCCCAAGGAGATCATCATGGTTGATCGCAAGGAAGATCAATCCACCCAATTCCGCGAGACCAGTTCGGGAAATTTCGAACAAGCGAAGAATATCGCAACGCAAACGCAAGTCGATCCGTCGCTCGCCGATGCACAAACCGTCGCGCAATCGCTTGGCGTCGATTTGAATACCGGCCTGAGCCAAGCGGAAGCCAAGCGGCGACTCGACAAGTACGGACCGAACGAACTCGCATCCGCACCACCGGTGCCGAAATGGAAGAAATTCCTCGAACAATTCAAAGATCCCCTCGTCTACCTGCTGTTGGCTGCAACCGGCATTTCGTTCGTCGCATGGTTCATAGAACGGGCCAACGCCGTACCGGGTGCGGAAGGCGGCGAAGCATTGCCGTTCGACGCCATCGTCATCGTGCTGATTCTCATCGTCAACGCGGTGCTCGGCTACATTCAGGAATCGAAGGCGGAAGCGGCCGTCGAAGCGCTCTCCAGCATGACCGCGCCGCAGACCAACGTGCTGCGTGACGGTCAAATCGAACGCATCAACACGGTCGACGTGGTGCCCGGCGACATCATCGTGCTCGGTGAAGGCGACTCCATTCCCGCCGACGGACGTCTGCTCGCCGCCGCCAGCCTGCGCGTGGCGGAAGCGAGCCTGACCGGTGAAAGCGTACCGGTCGGCAAAAACGTCGACACACTTGCCGAAGCCAAGGCCTTGGGTGATCGCGCCAATATGGTGTTCAACGGCACGTCCGTGACGCAAGGCACCGGCCGCGCAATCGTGACGAGCACCGGCATGCGCACGCAGGTCGGTAAAATCGCCGATCTGCTGCAAGCCACGGAAGACGACGAAACCCCGCTGCAAAAGGAAATGAACTACGTTTCCAAAATCCTCGGCATTGCGGTATGCATCATCGCGGTCGTGGTGCTGGTCGCGCTCGCGCTTACCGAAGGATTCCAAGACGTTCACGATGTAATCGATTCGCTACTGTTGGCCGTTTCTCTGGCTGTCGCGGCCGTGCCGGAAGGTTTGGCTGCGATTCTTACGGTAGTGCTCGCGCTCGGCGTGCAGCGCATGGCCATGCACAATGCGATCGTCAAGAAGCTGCATTCGGTGGAAACGCTCGGTTCCGCTTCGGTGATCTGCTCCGACAAAACCGGTACGCTCACCCGCAATGAGATGACCGTGGAGCGTGTGGTCACACCGAGCGGCGAAGTGCAGCTCACGGGCACCGGCTATGCGCCGGAAGGCCGCATGGTGGTCGATTCGCAGACCATGGAACATGCGCAAATACGCGAGATCATCGAATCGGAAGCTGTCGCAACCCTTGCCGTGGGTGCGCTGGCAAACGACGGCGAACTGCGCGAAGTCGCCGCTTCTGCCGGAAATGCGGAAAACGTAACGTGGGAAGCGGTCGGCGACCCGACCGAAGTCTCACTCATTGTCGCAGCACGAAAAGTGAAGGCGAATCGCAAGTATGCCAACTATGAGCGCGTCGGCGAAATCCCCTTCACTTCCGAACGTAAGCGCATGTCCATCGTGGCGCGAGACAACACCGATGCCGGCCGCCTGACCGTCTTCTCCAAGGGTGCCCCCGATGTGCTTCTTGGATATTGCAGCAGAATTGCGGTCGGCGGTGCCGTTCGTCCACTTACGGAAGGTGATCGTCAGCAGATTCTTGCGACTGTCGAACAGCTTTCTTCCGACGCGTACCGCACGTTGGGTCAGGCCTACCGTCCGCTCGGTACCGCTTCGCTTGCACAAGTGCCAGGAGTCATGCTGAACTCCGCGGGTCATGTTGCCGATATTGCGGAACAAAGCGATGTGCTTGAGAATGATTTGATTTGGGTCGGCATGGTCGGCATCATCGACCCGCCGCGTACGGAAGTGCGTGATTCCGTGGCAGAAGCGCATCGCGCCGGCATCCGCACGGTGATGATCACCGGCGACCACCCGCTGACCGCCGCCCGCATCGCCTCCGACCTTGGCATCATCGCCAAGGATGGCAAGGCCCTGACCGGCGACCAGCTCGACCAGCTGCCCGATGAGGCCGCACTCGACAAGGCCACGTCCGAAGTGTCCGTGTACGCGCGCGTGGCCCCCGAGCACAAGCTCAAGATCGTCGAATCCTTGCAGCGTCAAGGCAACATCGTGGCCATGACCGGCGACGGTGTGAACGACGCCCCGGCAGTCAAGTCCGCGGACATCGGCGTGGCCATGGGCATCACCGGCACCGAAGTGACCAAGCAGAGCGCCAAGATGATCCTCGCCGACGACAACTTCAGCACCATCGTCGCAGCCGTGCGCGAAGGACGAGGCATTTTCGACAACATCCGCAAGTTCCTGCGCTACCTGCTGAGCTCCAATGTGGGCGAAGTGTTCACCGTGTTCGGCGGCGTGATGCTCGCCGGATTCCTCGGCATCACCCAGCCCGGCAGCCAAGGCGTGATCGTGCCGCGGCTCGCCACGCAGCTGCTGTGGATCAACCTGCTCACCGATGCTGCGCCCGCGCTCGCTATGGGTGTCGACCCGTCTACCGATGACGTGATGGCACGCAAACCTCGCAAACTCACCGATCGTGTGATCGACGCCGAAATGTGGGGCGACATCATTTTCATTGGTGTGATTATGGCGGCCGTCACCCTGATCGGCATGGACATGCACCTCGCCGGAGGCTTGTTCACCGACCGTTCCGTGGATGCTGTCGGACATGATGCGCAAATGACTGAGGCGCGCACGATGGGCTTCACCATCCTTGTGTTTGCGCAGATGCTCAACGCGCTGTGCTCTCGCTCGCATGACCAGTCGGTGTTCGTGGGGCTGTTCGCCAACAAGTGGCTGTGGGGTGCGATCGCACTGTCCACGCTGCTGCAGCTTGCGGTGGTCTACGTGCCGTTCCTCAACACCGCGTTCGGTACCGTGCCGCTGTCCGCGGGTGCGTGGGTCGAATGCCTCGGCCTGGCGATGATTGTGCTCGTCGCCTCCGAGCTGCGCAAGTGCGTGCTGCGTGCGATGCATCGGCGGTGATGCTGGCTTATAGCGTCGACGGGCTAGACTGGACGACAGTTGGTGGGCGCGCGTTGGCTGCGCGCCCGCTCATATGACGATTGTTCCGGTGATGTTTGGAGGAATTTCGATGCTGCTGTCCGATCGCGACATTCTCGCCGCACAGGCTGACGGCCATATTTCGCTCGATCCGTGGACCCCGGAAATGGTGCAGCCGGCGTCGATCGACGTCCGTCTGGACCGCTTCTTCCGTCTGTTCAACAACCATGCGTATACGTATGTGGATCCGGCGGAGAACCAGGGCGAGCTGACCGAGCAGTTCGAAGTCCGGTCTGATGAGCCGTGGATCTTGCATCCGGGCGAGTTCGCGCTCGGCTCCACGTGGGAGTATGTGAAGCTTGATCCGACGATTGCCGCCCGACTGGAGGGCAAGAGCTCGCTGGGCCGCTTGGGTATTCTCACGCATTCCACCGCAGGCTTCATCGACCCTGGTTTCGAGGGTCATATCACGTTGGAATTGTCAAATGTGTCGACGTTGCCGGTGAAGTTGTGGCCGGGCATGAAGATCGGTCAGATGTGCTTTTTCCAGCTCAGCTCCCCCGCAGAACATCCGTACGGTTCGCAAGGCACCGGCTCGCATTATCAGGGGCAGCGCGGGCCGACGCCGAGCCGTTCCTACGTGAACTTCTACAAAGCCGACATCGCCGACTAATCATCAAATATTCTTGGATTATCGCAATATATTGTCGATATAGGGCGATTGATATTCTCCAAATATACAAAAAGATTGGCTATCACATATCGCATGATAGCCAATCTTTTTTGCAATCTTCTATTGAGATTTCTTGTTGCAATATCAGCAATATCGAATGATATTCAGGTAGGGGGTTGCCGACGCCCATTCGCGGTGGCTGGGCGGCACCTTGGAGAGCACGTTGCGTATGAAGTGCACCATGCACCGCTGGCACCTCGCCCCGGGCAGTATCGAGTTGACGATATCCTCGACCTTCGTTTTGATCATGACGTCGAGCTTGGATTCGAACATGGCGTCGTCGAACTGTATGATTTCCTTGGACATGGTCTCACGCCTCTTTCCAATCGTGGTTTTCTTGTTCGGCGACTGAAAATCGTACACGGCACGGGCCATGTTCTCTTCCAAGAAGCCGAATCACAAAGTGCGCAGGATTTCGGGCCTTATCTACGATAATGCTGCCTGTTATGAAATACGTTCTTACAATCAACGACCCGACTTATATAAATACCGGAGACGAGGCGGATATCCATGTCTTCGCGGAATCCGTTCTTGGAGCCGGCAGGAAGACCGGCTCGTTCGTCGAATCTAAGCTACCCACGCTCGATGACGTACCCCATGAAATTCTAAAAGCTGGTATATTATCCCGCTTATCGAACCGGAATTCTAGCTCGCTAAAGCATATTCCCATCTGGAAAACAGCACGGCGAATCAAATAAAACCACAGCCATTGATGTCTTAAAAGGGCGTCCCGTTGAATCTTCAATAAAAGATCAGCGGGACGCCATTTTTGAATACCTTATTCAAGTCCGTCTTCAAGCGGAAACGGGATAGCCTGGTCATCATCCGCAAAAGCGAAATTCATCATCTCGCTATTAAACGCAACCACAGCCTCACCGTGGGGCGACATCACAATGACTCCGCCGTCGCCATGATGTGCTTCAACGCCATCCAGCACAATCCGTGACGCTTCCGCGGGATCCTGCCCAGCGAAACGCATCCTGTCGGCAATCTGCACGGCAGCGGTCTCCTTGATGAAAGCTTCACCGATTCCGGTGCAGGAAATGGCAGCTGAACGATTGTTGGCGTAAGTTCCGCAGCCTGGCAGAGGACTATCTCCGATACGGCCGTTCATCTGGTTAGTGATGCCGCCAGTGGACGTTCCAGCCACAACGATGCCTTCTGAGTTTCTTGCCACTGCACCAACAGTGCCGTGCTTTTTCCAGTCGTCGCCATCCTCTTTGGCTTTGGCGAGCATTTCGCGGCGCGCGTCGGTGATGAAATACTCGTTCTCGACTGTTTCGACGCCGAGCTGGCCCAGCAATTCTTCAGATGGATTATCCATGCAAACGTGCTTGGTGCACTCTTTGACGGCCTTGGCAGCATCGATTGGATGCTTAGCACAGGTGACTCCGAACACTGAACCGGCATCTCCATCGCCAGTCATCAAACAGGCGTCCATCTGAGCCTTGCCATCCTCGGTGAGAGCAGCTCCCCTACCTGCATTGAATTCCGTTGCGTCTTCAAGTACATGGATAGCGGCACATACCGCTTCGGAAGCATCATCGGTTTTCTTTAAAGCATCGAAACCAGCCAACGCAGCCTTCTTCAAATCGACACGAATCTGTTCAGCCTGCTCCGGCGTCTCGCCGCAACTATCTCCAGCGCCAGCGTGGATAAGGATCATAGGCCCTTCCGCCGCACCGAAACGGAATGTCTTATCGGCTATTCTTGTCATTCGTTCTTCCTCTCCGCCTAATCGGTTCAGACACCTTCCGGATTAATTTCGGCGGTTTTTACCGCTCCGACATCGGAGCCCCAGTTTTTAAGAATCTTCATGTAGGTGCCATCATCGATGAGTTTCTGAACTGCAGCTTGCACAGCTTTTGCGGTCTGGGTATCGCCCTTACGAATGACGATGCCTTCAAGCGCACCATCAATGTTACCGCCGGTGATTTCGAGTTGACCGTCGGATAGACGTACCGCGTATCCGTTACCTGCAACACCAGAATAGGAGGCATCAGCCTTGCCGGTGACAACGGCGGTGGTCATATCGGTCATACGCTTGTAGGAGAGGATATCGACCGCGTCTTTATCATTGGTCTTGCATTGCTCGGAAACCTTTTTAACGCTATCTTCCTGCGTGGTGCCGGACTGTACCGCAACGGTTTTACCGCATAGGTTCTTGATATCCACGTTGGTTGGATTGCCCTTGCGAACAATATATGCGTTGCCGTTGTTCAGATAACTGACGAAATCGACAGCCTTGGAACGTTCCTTGGTAATTGTGAACGAGGAAATGCCCAGATCGTATTTACTGCCGACTGACGGGATGATGGAATCAAAGTTCGATGTCAACGCTTCAGTCTCAAGACCGAACACGTTGCCCATGGCTTTGGCAAGATCCACATCGAAGCCCATAGCCGTCTTACCATCCTCGGCCAGGAATTCAGCTGGAGCGTATGACGTATCCATACCAACGGTCAGCTTGTCATCCTCAGTAACAGACTTCGGAAGCATCGCAGCAATCTTGTCATCCTTCTTGACCGAGCTGATGTCGGTTGACTGAATAGACGTGCTCTCCTTCTTCGAACTATCCGAACTGGATGACACATCACTGGTGCCGCAGGCTGCCAGAGGTACGGCCAATGCGATAGTGGCGATGGTCGCGAATGCTAAGCGCATGTTTTTTCTAGACATCCCTAAATTCCCCTTCACTGCCGTCTTCTAAATGCATCAATCGCTAATATACGCGAATGACATTCACGTAATATTGCATTTTCCAATTTTGGGAATATCAACATGTTTGGGCATTAATTGCAATGGGAATCTGACATCGATTCTTGTATTCAACGACAATTGTGGCACGTGTGATACGTATTAGAGGTTTTCTACGGAAACGACATTCCTAAAAACGTGGCCATGTACAAAACTGCCGGGATGCCATATGTCCCACAGGCGTTATTCAACAAAAGCTATCTGCTAGAGCGCCTGCATCGGTCCATATCGTCGGTATCAAATCCTCTATCGAGATCACATACGTAGTCAATTACGGCAACGACCATGTCATCGATTCCTTTTTACGGATCGCATACGCCGACGCGCATTACGACTCGTCAATCCTCACTACTTCGCCCACCAACCCCAATTCAGTCATGCATGCTCCGTTATGTCTGCTGAACATGACGAAAAACGAAGCTGGATCCGACTACAAGATGTTGGTGGATGGCTTTACAGAAAATTCAGACCATCGGCAACGAACATAAATCACTTGCGCTGGCGCTAGGATGCGAATATGTCCCAATCGTTGAGCAGCTTAAACGGTTTCTGGAGACACTATACAACCCTACTGGAGCTCTTCACAGCCCTTCGGTGTATTCAAATGTTTGCGGCTCTGTAAGCATATCGCACCAATTCATCTATAAGGATGTGCCGCTCAGGATTAGTTTATTTATCAAGCTTGGGAATCTATTGGTCTTCAGACGCGCGACTGCGACAGGCTGCCCGCAATCTACGACATGTATTTCGGTGAATCTTTCATTGATCCCCTGTTCGAAACGAGGATACTGAAGGTACTGGAATGACGTAACGCCATTTCATTTCTACTTGCCATGTAAGGTGGGGAGGGTACGCGTAATTTTTTCGCGCATATCCTCCCCCACCGTTCAGACCCATGCAACAAACATATCCGATTGTATTTCCATGATGAGCGTCATTTCGACATTATCTTGCTGAGGAACTCCTTGAGTCTGGGCGATTGCGGATAGTCGATGACTTGTTTTGGGGCCCCTTCCTCGAGGATAATTCCGTTTTCCATAAACACAATCCGGGATGCGACGTTTCTCGCAAAGCGAATCTCATGAGTCACGAGAATCATCGTGACGCCTGTATCGGCGACTTTGGTGATAACGCCATTCACGTCGCTGACCAGTTCGGGATCCAACGCCGAGGTAGGTTCGTCCAACAAAATCACGTCCGGACGGATCGCGAGGGCACGGGCGATGGAGACGCGCTGCTGCTGGCCACCGGAAAGCTGGACCGGATACCTGTCTTCGAATCCTCCCATACCGACACTCGATAGGGCCTTTAAAGCCCTTTCCTTCGCTTCGTTCTTGGCGATGCCACGCACGACGGTCAGTCCCTGAGCAACGTTTTCCAGGACGGTCTTGTTTTTGAATAGGTTGTAATTCTGGAAAACCATCGCGGTTTTGCGGCGCAGCTGGAGTATCTGCTTGTTCGATACTTTCCCGCCGAAGTCGATGACCGTTCCATCAACGCGCACAATACCGGCGTCCGGCCTCTCCAAAGCGTTCACGCAACGTAGAAGAGTGGTCTTGCCGGAACCGCTTGGACCGAGAATGGCCAGCACTTCGCCTTTGCGCAATTCCAAATCCACGCCTTTAAGAATCTCGTTCCCCGAAAAGGACTTGCGAATTCCTTTCAGCGAAACGATTGTTTCGCCGGTATCATGTCCAGTCATACCTTTCGAACCCCTTTCACTGTTTCTTGAAACGCAGCACGCAGACCGGCTTGCCGTCAGCGATGGTACCTTCGAGGGAGAACCTCACATGAGGGAATTGGGCCGCGAAGGCATGGTCTCCCGCCATGGCGATTTCACACAGGCGCGCGATCTGCTGCGGGTTCTTGCCCTGGCGCATCCACTGGGTAACATACGGGCAGTAGTGGAAATCGATCTCAAGCTCGTCGTCAGTCTTCTTGACCGTTTCCATCTCGTAGATCTCACGGTTATGGTCGGTGCCGAAATTGTCGATGAATTCCTGGAACGAATCGGGGTTCTTCAGGGTCTTACGAAATTCCTTGGCGTTGTCTCTGCCATAGTCGGCCACCGCGTCGTATGCGAATTCGTCGTCGAGGCCACGTTTCGCGGCCTCGTCCACCATCCTGCTGATGGTCGCGGCGCGGCGCTCCGAGATTTCCCTTGTGGCGTCGACAGTGGCGTTGCGTAGATGCGGCGTGTTGTTTTCGAATGCCATAGCAGGCCTTCTTTCTTGAGTTTATTTGATTGTTTTTTGATGGGGTGGAGAGATGTTTCAGGCGCGCGTCGGCTCCAGAAAGAAGCCCACGTGTTTGAAAAGCCGTTCCGAGCCGAATTCGATGGCCGCGCTCACGACCCAGTAGATCAGCGCGGCGTCGATATATGCCTCTAGGTACTGGTAGCCGTCGGCTGCGCTGATCTGAGCGGTGATGAGCATTTCGGTCACGTTGATCAGCGAGGCCAAGCTGGTACCCTTCAGCAGCCAGATGAAATAGTTCGTCATACTTGGTAGCGATATCACCACCGCCTGCGGGATGACGACGTGCAGTGCCGTCTGTAGTCCGGTCATTCCGACGGATTGTGCGCTTTCAATCTGGCCATGGTCCACGGCCTTGACCGATGAGACGACCACGTCAGTTATGTATGCGCCAAAGTTGCAGGCTATCGCCGCTACCGCCGCTAGGAAATATGGAATATGACGCGGATTGAAATCATATATGCCGATGGAACCGAGCCATTTCGCCACGAACGGTACCGCGTAATAGCAGAAAAGAAGTTGCACAGCCAACGGCACGCCCTTGATGAACGTGTTGACAACAATTACAAGTTGTTTGAGCACAGGCGTATTGGACAGAATCACACATCCGAGCAACAGGGCCAGCAGCAGCGCGAACAGGGTGGACCAAAAGGTTAGCACCAGCGTTTTCGGAAGACCGGCCAAAACGGTAGGGAAGTCCGCAATCATGAAATCGTAGTCGAGATCCATCAGGCGTACCTCTTTTCATAACGTTCCATACGATGCGAAGCGAGAGTGAAGCCAGCCTCAACCAATGTGCATAGGATGAAATAGATGACTGCAACAAGACCAAGTATCCAAAGCTGGCCGGTGCCGTACTGCTCGGATATGATCGCCTTGGCGGATCCAAGAATCTCTATGGCACCGATCGTATAGGCGACCGACGTGTCTTTGAGCACATCAATCTCGAGGTTCTTCAGATTGAGAATCGCAACCTTGATAGTCTGGGGTGCGATGACATGGACGAAGTTCTGGATCCTGCTGTATCCGATGCTTAGTCCCGCCTCGATTTGCCCCTTATCAACTCCTAAATAGCCTCCCCTTAACGTTTCACAGACAAAGCAGGAAAGATTCATGGCCGTCACGATGATGAAGAAAATTCCAGGATCCCAGTCATCGATGTCAAATCCGAAAAGATAAAATACCTTCGGAAGTCCGAAGAACACGAGATAGATTTGAACGATTCCCGGTGTCCCTCGAAAGAATGAAATGAACACCGTGCAAAGCCAATAGAGCGCGTTATGCCGTCCAACCCTAACGATGCAAAGCAGGGTGCCGAAGAGCAAGCCCAGCGCCGATGGCACAATCCAATAAAGCAAAGTGGCAGGAAGGTACTGCAGTATCCTAGGCAGCACATCTGTTAACAGGTCAGACGGCATAACGCTTCTCCTTGTTTCGCTGTCGCTCAGTCCCTGAGAACGCCGAGTTCACGGGCCTTCTGGAAATTGTCCTGTTTGAAATACTGCTTGCTTATCTCGCTGAGAGTGCCGTCCGTAATCAGGGCGTCGATCTGTTCGTCAATAGCCTTCTGCACTTCGCCGCTCTTCTTGTTGTACAGAATCACTGTTCCAGCGGCATCCACCGGATCGGTCACTTTGAGCGTGTAGCCAAGCGTGTCTGCCACGGCTTCGTACTGCGCCTTGGACAGATAGACCGCGTCATAGGTACCGTCATGCACCGCATTGAACATGTCCTGAGAGGTCTCTTGATTGGTAACGGTCGGGACTTCAATTTTGACGTCGGGATTACGCTTAAGCCAATTCTGGATGGCTATGTAACGTCCATCAGTCGGCACGATCGGGTCGAGAGTCTTGCCATTGAGGTCCTTCAGGCTCTCAATCTTGCTGTTCTCAGGGACGATGAGGTTCATGAAAAAGTAGTTATACGGCTTGGATAGCAAATACTGCTTGGCGCGGGCCGGAGTCTCGAAAAAGGCGCCGATTAGGGCGTCATATCTGCCTTGTTTGGTTCCAACCAATGCGGTCTGGTAGTCGACGACGCTATATTCAAACTTGTAGTTGTCGAGTTTTTTGTCGATGGCCCTGAGCACGGCGAGATCGAATCCGGCCGGATTGCCGTTCTTGTCCGCATAGGAGTATGGCGGATCTTGAGATTCAAGGACGAATTTGACGGTCTTGACGCCGTTGTTGGATTCCTTCGCATTCGCGGTGCCGCAACCAGCCAATGCCCCCAATGAGCCGACCGCCACGAGCGCGGCCACCACCGTGGTTAGCAGCCTGTTCTTACGCATTTGTCGTTTCCCCTCTCTTCGGAAAGCGTAGTTGTTCAACGATGAACGACGGTACGCTCACAAAAAAAGGGTTCAAAATCCTTGGCCATATGTTTTATTTATAGATGGTTTCAATAGCGCGAATTCACGCCATCCAATAACGCGTTATAGCCCTTTTTCGTCTCACTATCCGGAATGGTTGACTGCTCTCATACAGAGAAGACATTACCAACGTTTCGAAAAAGACCGGAGACCCGCCTCCGCTATGATGCCACGCATGTGATCATACAACCCGTCGGCAAAAAGCTCCACCTAGCATTCCATCGAGTAGACCGAGAACAAAATCAAGAAAGCGTAGCACATGTGACTCTCCATTTTGTGTTTCTCCACATGAATACGGGGCTCACATCATCTCGGAAACAGGAATGGTTCTGTTCCGCTATCATGATTAACAACGAAACAGAACCATTCTCACCTAATCAGTCAGTCCTTAACCAATCCGCCATCGACTACGAGGTTCTGGCCAGTGACAGCCCTAGACAAAGGGCTCAGGAACAGGATCGCAGCGTCGGCGAATTCCTCGGGGCTGGTCACCCTGCCAAGAGGCGTCTGCTGCGCGATCAGATCGAACACAGCTTCCGGCGTGGCCGAACTCGCGTCCGTAGTGCGCAGAAGGCCCCCCGAAATCATATTCACGCGAACGCCCTTTGGACCGAGGTCCGCAGCGAACGTCCTCGTCAACGCCATAAGCGCAGCCTTGGCCGCGGTGTAGTCGTGGTAGGGAACTACTGGATTCTGCACCAGATTGGTGCCGATGTTCACGATCCGTCCGCTGCCGGCCTTCTCGAATCCCGGCAGGGCGGCCTGGATTACGTTCAACGCTCCCTCAAGTGTGCCCTTGAGCTGCCAGTCGAACGAGTCCCATGTGATGTCGTCCGCCTTGGGGCGCAAGTCACCGTTGAACGAGAAGTCCGCCAACGCGTTGTTCACCACGCTGTCTATCGGACGGCCCGCGGCGTCCTCGGCCTCACGGAACAGCCGTTCAACCTGTTCCTTATCGGTGACGTCGGCATGGAACGCGAACACGCGTCCGGGATTTTCCCGCGCAAGGGCCTCCGCCTTCTCCTTGCTTGCAAGGTAATCCACCACGACGCTACCACCCGCTTTCAGAACGGCATTCGTAATGGCGAGGCCAAGGCCTCGCGCACCTCCGGTAACCAGAACCAGCTGCTCGGACACTTCCGGATTCGTCATCGACATCATCGACTCCCTTCCTACCGAATATGATGCTTTTACACATTAGGTTACAGGATGTCATCTGATACAGTATGACGTCAGCGGCGCAGTGTTCGTATTGACGCACAGATCCACGACTCTGTCGCGTTGTTTCCCGCTGTACTTCGCCATAATGGGTTCTCCTCCTCCTGATCAAGGAGTCCAAGAAAAACGTCACCAGCCCCAAGCGTCCACCTCGATTTGACGAAATACACACCGTGCCTCTCCCTATAGGAACGCGGACATGTAGGTCGGGATGCAGTCGACGGCCCGTCCCTGTCCAGGTCCTTGGTGTAGACGAGGTACCGCCTGCCGACGCGTGAGGAGTACTTTCCGCAGAATGCATCCAGTGAGGCGTGCGTCCTGTAATTCGACGACTTGACCTCGACGGGACTGACTTTCTTGCCGTCGGGGACGATGAAGTCGATCTCGTAGTTGCGGGTCGTTCCCGGCTTGGGCCAGGTGTGGTAGAACAGGCGCCTTCCGTGGGCGGTAAGCTCCTGGGCAACGACGTTCTCGTAGACCATGCCGAGGCCCACGGGCAGCTTGTCCGACAGACTTCCCATACACGGTGTTGTCGGTGAAGTCCGCGTCCTTGAAGGCGAGGGTCGCGAACAGGCCGGTGTCCGCCAAATACAGTTTGAACTTCCCCAGGTCGATGCTCGAAGAAAGACCCGTGCTCGGGTCGTTCGTCCGCAGCAGCGCGTCCACGGCCTGGGGCATGCCGCCCACGAGCATGTAAAGCCGGAAGTCGCGCATGAGTCTGCGGTTGAACCTCTCCCCCAATGGCCTGCGCGAGGCGAAGGCCCGCCGAAGCAGGGGAACCGTGGCGTCGTCGCCACGCGCCCACCGGAACTCATCGAAGTCCATCGGGCGCATCTGTGCACGTTCCTCCTCACTGGGAATGAGGATATCTCTGGTGTTCCTGCGTATCGAGACGAGCGATCCGGTCCCGATGTAGTCGTAACGGCCGTCCTTGACGAGCTGTTTGATAGCCTGCCTCACCCTAAGACACATCTGAACCTCGTCTAATATGATCAGCAACTCCCTATCGAGCAGCCTGGCCGAATACCTCAACTGGAGTTGGAGGAACAGGTAGTCGAGGTCGGACACATCGTCGAACAGTTCGTGGACGTCGCGGGATGCCTCGGCGAAATCGACGAGTATGTAGCTGCGGTACTCGCGTCTGGTGAATTCCTCCACGACGGTCGACTTGCCAACGCGCCGCGCGCCTTCGACCAGCATGGCCGTCCTGCCCTGGAACCGTGATTTCCAATCGAGCAGGATGTCGTACATCTTCTGTCTGAACATGGCGGACCACACTCCATTTCCGGCTTTTTTCAAAACTGGTTTTTTACCGCATTTCTGCACTTTTATGAAAACCTAGATGCCGATGAAAGTCATGAATGACCATATATGCACGGAATGGTGCGGCAAAAGCCGGAGAGGCGCAATCCCGGGATGTATCGTAGGTGGTACGGTGGGGTGATCGGACCGGGAACCCCTATATAAGGGTCATTCGGCATTCGTATCATCCGACGCGTTCAGGCACCTGTAGACGGTGGATCGTCCCACGCGCATCATCGCGGCGATCTGGTCCACCGTCACCGTCCTGGAATCATACAGACGACGCATTTTGTGTTTTGTCAAATTGAAGTAGTCCAGAGGGGCTGGTGACGTTTTGTTGGACTCGTCATTGATTCCATCGACTGGTTTTCTAGACAATCTCCAATCTAGTGGGTTGCACTTTCATTTAAACAACGGCACGAAGTAGAAAACTTTGGGAGCCAGATAGGCTGATTGAAAATCTGAAAAAGCTAGGAGCCCGGCCGGCTGGCCGGCACAACAAACAAAAAAA
>OGOR01001178.1_pt1 | contig 15855 bp, 10 predicted proteins | sample 1552771 | NCBI WGS metagenome assembly OGOR01 (sample SAMEA2580124, study PRJEB22360) | human gut metagenome | biome: human gut; feature: human-associated habitat; material: faeces | place: Denmark | collected 2008/2010
AATTTCTCTCCTTTGTAGATGACTTGAAAATCAGAACCAGTTATGGTGTTACAGGTAACTTTCAGATAGGCAACTACGATCATCTATCATTGATGGCTCTTGATAATTATATACTGGGTACGGGTAACGGACAACTGGTGCAAGGCTATAAACCTAATACAATTAAGAATGATGATTTAAGCTGGGAAAAGAATGCAATGGTCAATGTCGGTGTGGACCTGCAAATGTTCAAAGGATTATTGGGGATAACAGTTGATTACTATAATACCAATACCTCCAATATGTTGCTGAATGTTCCTGTTCCTCATCTGACCGGATACAGCACTGCCCTGATGAATATTGGAAAAGTAAATAACCGTGGTTGGGAAATAGCCTTGACATCTCAGAAAAATTTCACCAAAGACTTTGGGTATTCTTTTAATGCCAACTATGCTACGAATACCAATGAAGTAAAAGCTCTTGGTCCGGGAAATGCTCCCATTATCTCTACCGGAAGCGTAGATCATGCTTATTATATCACAAAAGTAGGCGAACCGATCGGATGTTACTATTTGCTGGTGCAGGACGGTATCTTTTCCAACGAAGAAGAATTGAAGAAATATCCTCATTTCAGCAATACCAAACCTGGAGATTTCCGGTTTGTGGATGTAGATGGAGACGGTGTAATGGACTTGGATAAAGACCGTACGATAGTAGGTAACTATATGCCTGATTTCACCTATGGATTCGGTGGAAAAGTATGGTTTAAGGGATTTGATCTTGATTTTAATTTCCAGGGAGTATATGGTAATGAGATTCTGAACTTGAATCGCCGATACATTGATAATCTGGAAGGCAATACCAATGGTACTACCATCGCCTTGAATCGTTGGAAGAGTCCGGAAGATCCGGGAAACGGTCAGGTGAATCGTGCCAATCGTAAATCAAAAGGTTATAATGGACGTACGTCAACCTGGCATTTGGAAGATGGTTCTTATCTACGGTTGCAGAATGTGACACTGGGATATACTTTGCCGAAGAATCTGACCCAGCGCTTTTTTGTAGAAAAGTTGAGAGTATACGTTTCCGGACAAAATCTCTGGACTTCAACTAATTATAGCGGATATAATCCGGAAGTGAATGCCCGGCCGACTAATTCTCTTTCACCGGGTGAGGACTATGGAACTTATCCATTGGCTAAAACATTCTTATTCGGATTGAATATAACTCTTTAATCATCCTTTAAAATACACGTTGTATGAAAAAATATAAACTAATACTATTCTTGTCAGCTGCTTTTTTATCAGTTGCCTGTACAGATAGTTTCTTCGATTTGGAACCAAGTAGCAGTGTGCCTACCGATAAGGTATATAAGACAGCAGACGATTTTAATGTAGCTGTGATGGGATGTTACTCTAAATTGCAGACGCAGGTTTCTTATTTTACGGAGTGTTGCGAATACCGGAGTGATAATTTGACATTGAGCGCACCTACTGCCGGAACGCAGGACCGTTATGATATTGATCAGTTTGCAGATAAAGCTTCTAACGGCATTCTGGAAGATGCTTGGGCGAATTTTAATAACGGAGTCTATCGTTGTAATCTTATATTAGATAGGATTGATGAAGCCAACTTTGACGCTACTCTGAAAAAACAATATAAAGGAGAAGCCCTTTTCATTCGTGCACTTACCTATTTTAATATGTACCGTCTGTGGGGAGGAATACCGATGACTAATAAAGTAGTGACAGTGGCCGAAGCTCTAAAAATCGGGCGTAGTTCAGACCAACAGGTTTATGATTTCCTTGTCGGTGATTTGAATCAGGTTATTAATGAAAGTATGTTGCCGTCTTCTTATACAAGTACGGATATGGGACGAGTGACTTCCGGTGCTGCAATGGCACTGCTTGGCAAGATTTACCTCACCTTCCATAAATGGACGGAAGCTCGCAATGTATTATCTCAATTAATAGGTAAGTATTCTTTGATGACTACTCCGGACCAGGTTTTTGATGTAAATAATAAAATGAATGATGAGATCATTTTTGCTGTTCGCTTTAATAAGGATGTGGAAGGAGAAGGGCATGGATACTGGTTCTCTATCATTAACCTGACCGATGATACCAATCAGACAAAGGCGCTGAAAGAATGTTATAAAGACGGGGATAAGCGCAAAGATTTGATTACTTATGTAAAGGTGGAAGATAAAGTCTGTGTCATGAATAAATTTAAGGATGTCAAGAGTGCGACTTATAACACTGTTGGTAATGACCAGGTTATTCTCCGTTATGCCGATGTCTTGTTGATGTATGCGGAAGCTTTGAATGAAATCAGTTACAGTAATTTGCAGAATTCAGAAGCCCTGGTTGCTTTGAATGCCGTACATACCCGTGCCGGCTTGTCTCCGATTCTGATTACGGAATTACCCGATCAGGATAGTTTCCGTAATGCGATTATGCTGGAACGTCAACAGGAATTTCCTTATGAGGGACAGCGTTGGTTTGATTTGGTACGTATGGGAGGTGCTAAGGAGGCTATGAAAGCAGAAGGACATATTATTCAGGATTACCAGTTCCTGTATCCTATTCCCAAAACGGAATTGGAAAGAATAAACAACACAGAATTGTTGTGGCAGAATACGGGATATTAATAGGGTTAAACTAAAAGAATTCAGACAATGAAAAAAATAATATATAGCTTGTTGTTTATTCTTACAGTAGTTTTTACTGCTTGTGAAGAAGATCTGCCAAAAGCGAGTTTCGATTTATATGAACTGAAGTCACTGGCGGCAACAGCCGGAGATATGAATGTGACTCTTTCTTGGGAGGCATACGAAAATGCCCGGCCTAATGAATATTTGATTCTTTGGACTTCCGGATCGTCAGATGCGGAAGGAGGTGAGATGACTGTGGATGCAAAAACAATGACTGCCACAATCAATAATCTGGTGAATGATGTTGCTTACACTTTTTCTGTACAGCCTCGTTATACAGGAGGATTGGCTAGTAAAACTACCGCTGCTTGTACGCCGAAGAATGCGAGATACCCGATTTCTGATCTGACGGCAGCAGCCGGCAATGAAAGAGTGCGTTTGAGATGGACAAAACCTGCCAGTGAACGTTTTACCCGTTATCAGGTTACTGTTAATCCGGGCAATCAGATTATCAATCTGGATGATACTTCATTGGAAGAATACATTGTTGACGGGCTGACTAACGATCAGGAATATACGTTCAATATAGTCTGTGTCTATCCCACAGGCAATTCTATTCCGGTGGAAACTTCAGCTACTCCGGGATTGATCTATCCTATTCTTGCCAATACGGAACTGGTCGTGTGGGAACCTTGCGCCTTTGCTTATAACGATATGTATTTTATGGCAGGTGAAGTGAAATCGGTAAGCTGGGATTTTGGTGATGGTACGACATCAGGAGAAAACAATCCTGTACATGCATTTGCTACTACCGGAACTTATACAGTAGCTGTTACGGTGACTTATGTAAATAACACAACCGAGTCGGGTAGTCTGGCTGTTACAGTCGGCAATTATAAATGGAATTCTGTCGATTTGAACTTTGGCGGACTTACCGGATATGTAAAGACTTCCAATCCGGTGTTCTCTCCGGATGGAAAAACAATGTACATTCCAACATCTACTCCTGCAGGGCATTTATTTGCTATTGATGTAGTGAGCGGTGAATTCAAATGGGTGTTTGCTATTGATAAGGTGACTTATGGCGGAGGAGCGTTAGTCGGTTCTGATGGCACTATTTATCAGTGTGTAAGTAATGCTTCCGTAAATAATGTATATGCAATAGCACCTACTAATGGTAAACAAAAATGGGCGGTTAAATTGGATGGCGTAATAGGAGCTTTCCCTGCATTGTCTGCAGATGGTATCCTTTATTGTTTGACTAATAAAAGCATATTGTATGCACTTGATGTAGCTAATCAGGGCAGTATCAAATGGCAAAAACAGTTAGATGGTGACACGGGAGGTGCTGTTGTCCTTGATAAAAAGGGCAATGTTTACGCTGGTACGAATGCAACTATTTATGCCTTCAACTCAAAGGGTGAACCGCTTTGGACATTAGAGGGAGATAATAAAGTTACAGAACGAGGAGCTTTTGCGTTGAATGGTAATATGCTTTATGCGACGTTGAAAGGAGGCGGACTTGTTGCTGTCGATATGACAAACGGGACAAAGATATGGACGTATCCGACTACGAAAGGTGATGCCTATTTTCCGATTGTAGATAAAAATGGTAATATCTACTTTACAGAGAAAGGATCGCAGACAGTTCATGCAGTAAATGCCAACGGGGCTAAAATCTGGGAGAAAAAGGTAGGCAACAATTTGAATTACAGTGGAGGTGCCTTGAGCACGGATGGTATTCTTTATATAGGTACTCAATCGAATAACAAAGTATTGGGACTTGATACCACTAATGGAAACATCGTCTTTGAAGAGACTGTAGGACAACAAGTCATGGCAGCTGTTACTATTGGTCCGGACAAACGGCTTTATTGCGGAACGATCGGAACTAGTGAGATTGGTTCCGTCAAAGCATTTGATATTAATAAGACTTTGGAGACAGACTCCTGGAGTATTCGTGGTGGTGATATTCAAGGTACAAACCGTCAAAAGTAAGCAATCATGAGAGTTTCTGTTTTTATCTTATTTATGGCGATGACAATGGGGGTATATGCACAGAAATATAAAGTAGGTACGACTACAGCTTTGTGGAAAGTACCTGCTTCCACAGACTTTTCTCAAGCCCGGTCTGTGGGGCTAGAGTATGTGGAAGTTGCATTTAACCAGTGTTATAGAGGCGTTCCGGCAAATGAGGTCATTTCTCGTGTTCGGGGTATGAAAGCAAAAATTGATAGTGCCGGTATCAAAGTCTGGTCTATACATCTTCCTTTTTCCCGCACATTGGATATATCGGTTCTCGATGAAAAGAAAAGGAAAGAAAATGTAGATTTTATGGCGGAGATGATTGAACAGTGTGCTCAATTTCAACCGAAATGTTTAGTTCTGCACCCAAGTTCCGAACCGATTGACGACAGTATTCGGGCACAAAGAATAGCCAATGCTTCCAGGTCTATCGCTTATCTGAAGAAGTATGCGGATCAGATAGGAGCACAGTTATGTATAGAGAATCTGCCGCGGACTTGTTTGGGAAATACTCCTGAAGAACTTTGGGAGATTATCAAAAACATTCCCGGTGTGAAGGTTTGTTTTGATACCAATCATTATACAAAAGGAACGACGGAACATTTTGTAGAAACCATTGGTGAACGTATTGGCACCATACATGCTTCGGATTTTGATTTTGTCAACGAGTGCCACTGGCTTCCTACGCAAGGCGATATTAAGTGGGGAAAGTTAATGCATGCACTCGAAGGAGTCGGTTATGAAGGAGTTTTCATGTATGAAGCGACTAAAGATCATGAAAGCCATGATACACGTCCAACACCGGAACGGGTCGTTGAAACTTTCAATAAAATAATTAATGATTATAAAACACTGAAATAAGATGGATATAATAAGAAAAATTCAATATTTACTGTTTTGCCTTTTGGCAATAGGCTTTGTTGCTTGCGATGATGATGACAACAACAGTACCGAAACAGGGCATGAAGGAATCCTTACTCAATTGGCAGAGGAAGTGGATGCCACAGCACAACAGTTGTGGAGTTCTTCTCCTTTGATTGTCAATGCCGGACGTACTGCTACTTTGACCAAAATTCAGGGGTATGCGGATAAATGTAAAGATGATTATTTCATCAGTTATCTGAATGGTTTCGACCAGGCAAGTACAAGTATGGAAAAGTGTGATCCTATTATCTATTTTTATCGGAGCGCATTTGACCGTGTGATGGATGGAATTAAAAGTTCAAAAGTGGAAAATGGTACGGCAGAGATTTGGGCACTCTATAATATGGGATATGTGGTTAAGACTCCGTCAGGATGTTTTGCTATAGACATTTCTCATCGTTGGGCAAAAGAACTGGCGCCTTATATTGATTTTCTCTGCGTCACTCATAAGCATTCTGATCATTATAACAATGATCTGATTCAGGCTATGTTTGATTTAGGCAAACCGGTATTGTCCAACTACCTGAAGGATACGACATATCCTTATACCGCAAAAGGAGATAAAGATTATGAAATAGGAAAATTCAAGATTAAAACTTGTATCACCGATCACAACAATTCCGGATTATCTAATTTTGTGACTGTATTCTCAATTGATTGCGGTGAAGATACCGGCAACTTCGTCTTTATGCATGTAGGAGACTCCAACTATAAACCGGAACAATATACGAATCTGGCTTCTCATGTGAATGTACTGATACCACGTTACGCTCCCAATGCACTGACTGAAAATAATATTCTAGGTTCGGGTGCGGGACAGGTAGAGCCGGATTATGTCTTGTTATCACATATTCTGGAGCTGGCTCATGCTGGTGTTGACGAATCGAGATGGTCGTTGGAACTGGCACTCGAACGGGCTTCGAAGATTAACTGTGAACAGACCTATGTACCAATGTGGGGAGAAAAAATGGTTTGGAAAAACAATAAATTGAATTAAAATACTTAATGTTTGAACTTTATGAAACGGATATGTAACTTCATACTTCTTCTATGTTTGGTACAACTGGCTGTTGCCCAAAATAGAATAACTGAAATCAGAGAAAACCTGTTAGGAAATCATCCTGATAAAATATTGGTTGTATCACATCGGGCCGACTGGCGTAATGCTCCGGAAAACTCATTGCAAGGGATACAAAATTGCATTGATATGGGAGTCGATATGGTAGAGATCGATTTGAAAAGAACCAAAGACGGACATTTGGTAGTGATGCATGATAAAACAATCAATCGCACCATGAGCGGAAAAGGGCTGGTCGAAGATTATACATTAGCGGAATTGAAAGCCATGCGTCTAAAAAACGGGGTAGCTTGTAAAACAAGACATCAGATTCCTACATTGGAGGAAGTCATGTTGCTCTGCAAAGGTAAGATAATGGTAAATATTGATAAGGGCTATGATTATTTTCAGGAGGCTTATGCCGTACTCGAGAAGACAGGAACAGTCGACCAGTGTGTCATCAAAGCCGGGCTTCCTTATGAACAAGTGAAAATTGAAAATGGTGCTGTGTTGGATAAAGTAATTTTTATGCCTATTGTACAGTTGCACAAAGAAGGAGCTGAAGCTGTTATTGACAGTTACCAGACTCACATGAAGCCTGCAGCTTATGAGTTAGTATTTGATAATGATAGTCCGGAGGTTCTTAACTTGATAAAGAAGGTGCGTGATACAGGTTCTAACTTGTTTATTAATTCTCTTTGGCCCGAACTGTGCGGTGGTCATGATGATGACCGTGCAGTAGAACTTCATCAACCGGATGAAAGCTGGGGATGGATTATTAATCATGGAGCAAAACTGATTCAAACCGATCGTCCTGCCCTCTTATTGGAGTATCTACGCAAAAAGAAGCTTCACGACTAAATAGACTTTCTCATGTTGAAACAACTTATAAACTTTTACAAGGTCTCTTCACCGAGACCTTGTAACGGGGAAGTTTTGTCTTCATCCGACTCACAGTATCTTCATTCCGATGCCCGTCGCCTGAAATACTTGAAATGGTCTACTTTCCTTTCAGCTACTTTCGGTTACGGTATGTACTACGTTTGCCGTCTTAGCCTGAATGTCGTGAAGAAGCCCATCGTAGATGAAGGAATTTTCTCTGAAACAGAACTAGGAATCATTGGCTCTGTACTTTTCTTTACTTATGCCATTGGGAAATTCACGAATGGTTTCCTTGCCGACCGTAGTAATATCAATCGCTTTATGACTACCGGCTTATTGGTTACAGCTTTGGTCAACCTTTGCTTAGGTTTTACTAATTCTTTCCTCTTGTTCGCTATACTTTGGGGGATCAGCGGCTGGTTTCAGTCTATGGGAGCCGCATCTTGTGTGGTAGGCCTTTCCCGTTGGTTCACGGATAAGGAACGGGGGTCCTACTATGGATTCTGGTCTGCCAGCCACAATATTGGTGAAGCGTTGACCTTTCTGATTATTGCCTCCATCGTCAGTGTGCTGGGCTGGCGTTACGGTTTCTTCGGGGCGGGTGTCGTGGGCTTGATTGGCGCATTGATTGTCTGGAAGTTCTTCCATGACACTCCCGAAAGTCTGGGCTTTCCTCCTGTGAATGCACCCAAAGAGAAAAAAGAGATGAGTTTCATAGAAACGGCTGATTTCAATAAGGCGCAGCGACAAGTCCTATTGATGCCCGCTATTTGGATACTGGCTCTATCGAGTGCTTTTATGTATATCAGTCGCTATGCGATCAATAGTTGGGGTGTCTTCTATTTAGAGGCCCAAAAGGGTTACTCCACATTGGATGCCAGTTTTATTATTTCTATCTGTCCGGTCTGTGGAATTATCGGTACCATGTTTTCGGGAGTCATTTCTGATAAGCTGTTTGGCGGTCGTCGTAATGTGCCTGCACTGATATTCGGATTGATGAATGTTTTTGCGCTTTGCCTGTTTCTGTTGGTTCCGGGTGTACACTTCTGGATAGATGTGCTTGCCATGGTTCTTTTCGGGTTGGGTATCGGAGTTCTCATTTGTTTTCTGGGTGGTTTGATGGCAGTCGATATTGCCCCTCGTAATGCTTCCGGCGCAGCATTGGGAGTGGTGGGTATTGCCAGTTACATTGGAGCCGGTTTGCAGGATGTGATGAGTGGTGTTTTGATAGAGGGTCAGAAGACGGTTCAGAACGGAGTCGATGTTTATGATTTCACATATATCAATTGGTTCTGGATTGGGGCTGCTCTGTTTTCGGTACTCTTTGCATTATTGGTTTGGAATGCAAAATCAAAAAAAACAGATTAGTTTCTGATATATTAGGTTAGATTGAAAAACACTTGTTTTCCAAAGAGGATAACAAGTGTTTATTTTCAATGGTGTCGGTTTTTATTTTGGGAAGTTCGTTGCTGCGATTCTTCCCGAAATGTTTTTATCATTCAATTATCTACATAAAGATAATTCCCCCTTCGTATTCCTTCAAATGTTTGTATTCCAATAGGAAGTTTACGCATTAAGTTGTCCATATCCGATGGTTTTAGAGTTATACGATATGCAAATGAGAATTTAGGCAGAATACAAACATTGTCTTTTCAGAATAAATTCAGTTTTATGCCTTTCTTTTGCCGGAGATAATTTATTACCTTTGTAACTTTAATCCGATAATCAATGAGTAGAATAATATTAAATACTAAGATTTGGCTGTTTGTGTTGTTGCTTGGAATGTCGTTTTCCGCATGGGCACAAAGTGATGATTTAAATACATGGACCAAATTCAAGGTAAATCATAAGATAGATTCCCGTTTCTCGGTTTCTGGTGATTTGGAGTTGCGCATGAAAGATGATGTAAGCCGGTTGGATCGTTGGGGATTGACTGTTGGCGGAAGTTATCGCCCTTGTTCTTTTTTGAATCTGGGGGTGGGATATGAGACCCATCTTCGGAATCTGGGTGACTCAGACTGGAAATTGAGACATCGTTATCATATATCTGCCATTGCCAGCTTTCGTTATCAATGGTTGAAAGTGTCTTTGCGGGAGCGATTTCAGCAGACTTTTGACCGTGGTGATTCTGAAACTTGTCTACGTTCTCGTTTGAAGTTATCCTATGCTCCTACAAAAGGAATCGTTTCTCCTTATTTTTCTGTTGAAATTTATCAAAGTCTGGATGATACCTCTTTTTGGAGAGCAGACCGTATGCGCTATCGTCCCGGAGTGGAGATTGCTTTAGCCAAACGTTGGTCATTGGATGCATTTTATTGTTATCAATATGCATCTTCGCAAGGCAAACACATTGCCGGAATAGAAGTGGGGTATTCTTTTTGAAATAAATGACGAATAGTAAATAATAACTAATGCTAATATAATAATGTGGAGTTCAGAATGTCTTGTATTTGCATGTATAATGTAAATGGCTGATTACGTGGTTTCTATATAAAAATGTTAATCTTTTTAAAGGAAAATATTTCTTTTCTTAACTATAATGTGTATTTTCGCTTCTACATTTCAAACTGTAATGTGGAAATTTAAGATTCTACAGTTGCAACAGACGTGTTGTATGGTTTTTCATAACTGAAAGTGAATACTTCCTCTTATGGCATTCTTTCTGCCCAATCAAGAATTTCTTTTTTTGAACTAATAGAAAAACAAAATGAAAACATGCCATAGCCTATTTGTGGGAGTAGGTTCTTTTATCCTTTGTTGTACTATGTTTACTGCTTGTGTAAACCATATTTCAGAGGAAGAAGGGGAAATCGTTAATAATGGAGATATTCCATTGAAATTTGTTGCCGACATTCATGAGATTATGAATACCCGTGTAGTAAATAATAGTTTTGGAGAAGGAGATGAAGTGGGGTTATTTGCACTTGCAGGAACCACTACAATGCAAGAAGAACGTTATGCAGATAATCTTCATTTTGTGCGTTCATCTGCTGGAGAGTTTGTTTCTGATGAATCGGTTTACTATCCGGATGATGGAGTTGCATTAAATTTAATCAGTTATTATCCATATCAGAATAGTGGGGTAGCAATGGGGGAAAGTTTCATGCAAGTGACCGTTGCAACAACTCAAGATAACCCGGATGATTATTCTCATTCGGATTTTCTAGTTGCTTTAAAAGGAGATGTATTTGCCAGTAAAGATGCTGTTGCTCTATCCTATAACCATCAGTTCTTTCGCATGAAAATAATTCTTGTTCCCGGAGAGGGGGAAAGTGTAGAAGAAATGTTGTCTGTTAAACCGACGCTTTCGGTCAGTGGCTTTTATACAAAGGCTGTTTATGATTTTCAACAACAAATATTTTCTGCCTATTCAGAAGAGGAAGATATTACTCCTGCAGGAGAATGGGAGATTAGAGACGGACGATTAGTAGGAAAAGAGCTTATTTTGATTCCTCAAGAAGCTAGTGAAGGATATCAATACATAATGTTGAAAGCAGCTGGTAAGTCATATATCAGTTTATTACCACCTACTTTACAATTAAAAAGTGGGAAGCAGCGAGAACTGGAGATCGTGTTTGTATCAGCCGAAGATGTATTGATGAGCAAAGTGAACGGAGAAATAGGGGATTGGGATGGAACAGAAGTGGACCATACCGAATCAGGCATTTTGCATGAATATATAGATGTATCGAAACTGACTTTTGAAAAATCGAATGTGTATAAAGTGATACATTTGGGAAAACAAGTAGCCGAAATATGTAAAGAGTATCTTGTTACTCCGGATTTTTCTTCTCAAGCGATTGTTGCTTATTCCATGAAAGAAGACGGTAGCGTTAATTTATCTCAAGGAACTGTGGTACAGTTATTAGGAAAATTAGGGAAAGTGAATGGTGGAAGTGTATCATGGAATGTGGAAGATCACTCATTGGAATATAGTGGAGGAGCTCTGCCGGTTCGTAATAAGGTGTATGTACTGGCAGATGGAACAATCTCCTTGTCAGTAACACTGGCAGATGATGTGTTACCAGTTTTGGCACAGGAAGATATCGTTCGTGATGTTCGTGGAGGAATCATTCATAATTATCCGTTAGTGAAGATTGGAACTCAATATTGGATGCGGGATAATTTGAAGGCTTCTTTGTATACAGATGGTGAAATGCTTTCCAGAGTGGATGCGGTGACGGCGAATACAGTCGGATATTTGCAGTCTGCTGCGGAATATTATTTTTATACCGCTAATATCGCTCTTTCAGGTAAAATCTTGCCAGCTCATTGGAGTATACCGAATTGGGAAGACTGGAATATCCTAAAAGAGTATCTGAAAGGAGATGCTTCGTTGCTGAAATCAGGAACTTGGCTGCCTTTAAAATCCGAAGAGCTAATACAACCAGTAACTAATTTATCCGGTTTTAATGGAATGCCTGTGGGAATGTACGTAGGAGCTTTTCAAGCAGATTATGAGAAAAAACATCTCGCATATTGGACATTGGACAATACAAATACCGCTATCGACACTAAAGTCTTTTATCTGAAAAGTAATACAAATATCATAGAAGAATCTAATGCTGGTGTTGATACAAAAGCTTTTGCTATTCGTTGCATACGAAAGTAAATCGGTGAAAAGGGATTGTCTTTTTCATAAATTGCTTATATTTGGGAAATAAAACTAAATAAAAGAGAGAACTATGAAGAAGATAATAAATCCTTGGAAGGGGTTGGAGGGGTACAACTGCTTTGGTTGTGCTCCCAATAATGAAGCTGGAGTAAAAATGGAATTTTATGAGGACGGTGACGAAGTGGTGAGCATTTGGAAGCCACGTCCCGAATATCAAGGCTGGATTGACACTTTGCATGGCGGTATTCAAGCAGTTTTGATGGATGAAATCTGTGCGTGGGTGGTGCTTCGTAAACTACAAACGACCGGAGTGACTTCGAAGATGGAAACCCGTTACCGGAAATCTGTTGATACCAAAGATTCTCATATAGTACTGCGTGCCTCTATTAAGGAGGTAAAACGGAACATTGTTATTATTGAAGCGAAGTTATATAATAAGGATGGAGAAGTATGCACGGAATCTGTTTGTACCTACTTTACTTTCTCGAAAGAAAAGTCGAAAGACGAAATGCATTTTTCGAAATGTGATGTAGAACCGGAGGAGATACTGCCTTTAATTTGAAATAAAAACTCAAGTTTTTGTGATAAATGTTTGGTAGTTTCAAACAAATGCTTTACTTTTGTCGCAGTTAATAAAAGAAATATGAAATATACAACTACACATCATCATCATCATTTTCCTAACGAATAATCGGTGGGCGTGGATGATATTGTGTATAACTATATAAACGATAACTAAGGCTTGCCGAATACGGTAAGCCTTAGTTATTTCTCAACGCATATTATAATTAAAAATTAAATAAAGTCATGTTAAGAATCGCAGTACAAGCCAAAGGACGTCTCTTCGAAGAGACTATGGCACTTTTAGGAGAGTCGGATATTAAGTTGAGCACCACGAAACGTACCTTATTGGTGCAGTCTTCCAATTTCCCTATTGAAGTTTTATTTCTTCGTGATGACGATATTCCGCAGACAGTGGCTACTGGTGTAGCAGACTTGGGAATTGTCGGCGAAAACGAATTTATGGAAAAGGAAGAAGATGCGGAAATCATCAAACGTTTGGGATTCAGTAAATGCCGCCTTTCACTGGCTATGCCGAAAGATCTTGAATATCCTGGTTTGTCCTGGTTTGATGGTAAGAAGATCGCTACTTCCTATCCGGTTATTCTTCGCAACTTCTTGAAGAAAAATGGTGTAAATGCTGAAATTCACGTGATTACCGGTTCCGTGGAAGTTTCTCCGGGAATTGGATTGGCTGATGCTATTTTTGATATTGTAAGCTCCGGTTCTACGTTGGTGAGTAACCGATTGAAAGAAGTAGAAGTCGTAATGAAGTCGGAAGCGTTGTTGATTGGCAACAAGAACATGAGTGACGAGAAAAAAGAAGTGCTTGAAGAACTGCTGTTCCGCATGAATGCAGTAAAAACAGCCGAAGATAAAAAATATGTATTGATGAATGCTCCGAAAGATAAACTGGAAGAAATCATTGCTGTATTGCCGGGTATGAAGAGTCCTACGGTGATGCCGTTGGCACAGGAAGGCTGGTGCTCTGTTCATACAGTACTTGATGAAAAACGTTTTTGGGAAATCATTGGAAAACTGAAAGGACTGGGAGCGGAAGGTATCTTGGTACTGCCAATTGAAAAGATGATTGTATAAATATATATAGGCACGGATTATACAGATAATGTAGTCGCTAATCCCAGGTACCGTGTAATCCGTGCCTAATAAGATATAAACTATGAAATTGATTAAATACCCCTCAAAAGAACAGTGGACGGAACTTTTGGAACGTCCGGCACTGAATACGGAAAATTTGTTCGACACTGTTCGTACTATTATAAATAAGGTAAGGGCAGAAGGTGACAAAGCTGTATTGGAATATGAAGCTACTTTTGATAAAGTGACTCTGTCCGCACTTGCTGTGACTCCTGAAGAAATACAGGTTGCCGGAACATTGGTAAGCGATGAACTGAAAGCAGCCATCTCCCTGGCAAAACAGAATATTGAAACATTCCACGCTTCCCAACGTTTTGTCGGAAAGAAAGTAGAAACAATGAACGGTGTGACTTGCTGGCAGAAATCAGTGGGAATCGAAAAGGTCGGGTTATATATTCCGGGTGGAACAGCACCGCTTTTCTCAACTGTATTAATGTTGGCTGTTCCGGCTAAGATTGCAGGCTGCAAAGAAATCATACTTTGCACACCTCCCGATAAAAATGGAAACATTCATCCGGCTATTCTTTTTGCAGCCCAACTGGCAGGTGTCAGCAAAATATTCAAAGCAGGTGGAGTACAGGCTATTGCATCTATGGCTTATGGAACGGAGAGTGTACCTAAAGTATATAAGATATTTGGCCCGGGCAATCAATATGTGACAGCTGCCAAACAGTTGGTAAGTCTGCGTGATGTAGCTATTGATATGCCCGCCGGTCCTTCAGAAGTGGAAGTGTTGGCTGATGCCTTTGCTAATCCGGTTTTCGTTGCGGCGGATCTCTTGTCACAAGCAGAACATGGAATAGATAGCCAAGCTATATTGATTACCACTTCCGAAAAACTTTTGGTAGAAGTAATGGCAGAAGTAGACCGTCAATTAGCCGAATTGCCCCGTCGTGAAATTGCTGCCAAATCATTGGAGAATAGTAAACTGATTTTGGTAAAGGATTTGGATGAAGCATTGGAACTGACTAACGCATATGCGCCGGAACACTTAATTATAGAAACGGAAAACTACATGGAAGTAGCAGAGCGTGTGACAAATGCCGGTTCTGTCTTCCTTGGATCGTTAACTCCCGAAAGTGCCGGTGACTATGCTTCAGGTACGAACCATACCCTGCCGACCAACGGTTATGCCAAAGCATATAGTGGCGTTAGTTTGGATAGTTTTATCCGCAAGATTACGTTCCAGGAAATTCTCCCGGAAGGAATAAAGGCCATTGGTCCTGCTATTGAAGAGATGGCGGCTAATGAACATCTGGATGCGCATAAAAATGCGGTTACAGTTCGTCTCAAAGTAATTCAAAATTCATAACTTAAAATTTAAAGAAGTGAAATCATTACAAGAATTAACCCGGCCGAATATCTGGAAATTAAAGCCATACTCTTCGGCACGTGATGAATATAAAGGAGCCACCGCTTCTGTTTTTCTGGATGCAAATGAAAATCCGTATAATACGCCTCACAACCGTTATCCGGACCCTATGCAATGTGAATTGAAAGCATTGTTATCGAAAATCAAGAAAGTATCTCCCGAACATATTTTTCTCGGAAACGGCAGTGATGAAGCCATCGACTTAGTCTTTCGTGCTTTCTGTGAACCGGGTAAAGACAATGTAGTAGCTATCGATCCTACTTACGGAATGTATCAGGTCTGTGCCGATGTGAACGATGTAGAATATCGAAAAGTATTGTTGGATGATAACTTCCAGTTCTCCGCTGACAAATTGCTGGCAGCTACTGACGAGCATACCAAACTTATTTTCCTTTGCTCACCTAATAATCCGACGGGAAATGATTTGCTCCGTTCTGAAATAGAAAAGGTTCTTTATCAATTTGAAGGATTGGTAATGTTGGATGAGGCTTACAATGATTTCTCGCAAGCTTCGTCTTTCCTCGAAGAGTTGGATAAATATCCCAATCTCGTCGTATTTCAGACATTCTCTAAAGCTTGGGGATGTGCAGCTATTCGTTTGGGAATGGCTTTTGCTTCCAAAGAGATTA